>Ga0209299_1001543_pt1 | contig 12659 bp, 19 predicted proteins | sample S_140806_MF_Meta_FD_187326 | JGI IMG/M metagenome (GOLD analysis project Ga0209299, IMG submission 187326) | Freshwater microbial communities from Lake Simoncouche, Canada to study carbon cycling - S_140806_MF_MetaG (SPAdes) (version 2) | ecosystem: Environmental > Aquatic > Freshwater > Lake ...
ATCTTCGCACGTTGGAAATCTATGCCGACACGTATCGCATCAGAAGTGCAGAGCGCATTGATCCAACTCGCGTCTCACTTGTTACGAATGCACGTGGAACAGAGATTGAGTATTACACCGTTGATAATATTCCTGCTCCAGATTCTGGCGTCGGCGCTTTATCAGTATTTTTTGGAAATGATGAGGGAATCCTTAATCGTGCAGGGCGCACAATCAAGGCAGGTGCAGAGTTAGAGCGAGCCGCCGTGATGTATGCAAGAGAGCCAGTTCCAACGATGGTCTTAAAATCAAATGGCACTGCGCTCCCAGCCGATCGCATCGCCAAGCTCTTGCAATCTTGGGGCGAGGCACGACGCAATCGCGGAACAGCATTCCTCAATGCAGATGTCACTCTTGAAACTTTAGGATTCGATCCAGAGAAGCTTCAACTCAATCAAGCGAGAAGCTATGTCGCCACAGAATTGGCCAGAGCATCAGGCATCCCGGCATTCTACGTCGATGCAGAATCTGGCTCATCGATGACTTACTCCAATGCCAATCTTGCACGTCAAAGCCTTGTGGACTTCTCACTTCGCCCAATAATGACGGCGATTGAAGAGCGTCTATCAATGACTGGACTGCCAAATGATTTCGTTCCAGCATCACAAGAAGTCAAGTTCGATCTCGATGATTACTTGCGCGGATCTGCAAAAGAGCGCGTGGATGTGTACAAAGTTCTCTACGACATGGGCGCAATAACAACTGATGAAATACGAATGGAAGAGGATATGCTCGGATGAAAACTATCAAAGAAAATCCAATCGACATCAACTTCTCAATCAAAGTCACTGCAACCGACTTCCCACAGCGCACAATCTCGGGAAGGATTGTCACATGGAACGAAACAGGCTCGACTTCAGCAGGAGAGACGTCGTTCATGCCACACTCAATCACATTCGGAGACAGCACAAAGTTGTTGCTGGAACATCGCCGCGAATCACCAATCGGATTTCTAAAGAGCTACAAAGTCGGCACAGAAGGCATCGATGCAGTCTTTGCTATTGGCAACACCACAGCAGGCTCTGATGCATTAGTCGAGGCCAGCACTGGGCTTCGCGATGGGTTTAGTGTGGGAGTGATGGCCGATAAGTACAAGAACATCGATGGCGTTCTTGTTATTAGTGCATCGACTCTCAAAGAAGTCTCACTGGTCACCGATCCAGCAATAGCCAGCGCGAAGGTTAGCGTGGCCGCAAGTCAAGAAGATTCTGATGCCGATGTGGTATCAGATGCACTTCCATCTATCGAAGGAGAAACGCAAGTGGAAACAACTCCAACCGTTCCAGAAGCAGCAGCCGAAACGGTTGAAGCTTCCAAAGAAATCAAGGCCGAGGCTGCGCGCCCGGTCTATTTCACAGCGCCACGATCACCAATCATTACTCCAGGAAATTACTTGGAGCACACCATCCGCGCAAAGCTTGGATCAGAAGATTCTCGCCAATATGTTATGGCTGCCGATGATTCCTTCACAACAAATCCAGCATTCAGTCCAGTATCTTATGTGCGCGATGTTGCACAGAATACAACAGCACTTCGTCCAGTTATCGACGCTTGTGGTGGCACTCGTCCACTAGCAACTTCAGGAATGGTTGTATCGATTCCAAAAATTACTGCTAACTCAACTGCTGCAACAGTGGCAGAAGGCGGAGATCCAACTGGAACTACTCAGATTACATCTGCATACATCAATGCAACAGTCATCAAGAAAATGGGCTTTCAGCGTTACAGCGTAGAGCTTCTAGATCGTTCAGATCCAAGCTTCTATGACATCATGCTTTCAAATCTTCGTGATGCATACGCACAGGCCACAGATGAATATGTTATTGCCCAAATTACAGCAGGCGGTACACAGGCAACTGCACAAGATGCAACATCTGCTGGACTCATTGGATTCGTATCGTCACAGGCTCCAGCTGCATACTCTGCAACTAAGCGCGTTGCTCGTGCAATGACATCAGGTGTCAGCGTTTGGCAGTTGCTTCTTTCAAGTGTGGACACAACAGGCCGCCCAATTTATTCGGCCAATCTTCCAATGAACGCTGGCGGCCAGTCAGCTCCAAACTCATTGAAGGGCAACGTCATGGGTCTCGATTATTACGTCGATGCCAACATGGTTTCAACAACAATTGATGAATCAGCATTCATCATCGAGCCAAACTCAATTGAAATTTTTGAGAGCCCAGCTCTTACACTTTCAACAAATGTTCCAACAACAGGTGAGATTGAGATTGCACTTTACGGCTACATCGCCACAGGTGTTACATTCGCAGGCGGCCTACGTCGCTTCAACCTTACCTAATCAACTGATCATGGCCTAGGTGCGCTCCCGTATCTAGGCCAGCCGAATACGAAGGGAAGAAGAGATGCCATCTATCATTACAGCTTCCGAGCTGCGAACGGTGCTTGGTGTCTCTTCTTCCTTGTATTCAGATGCTTATCTTGAAGGGATCATCGATGCTTCCGAGCAGGTGATTCTGCCGCTACTCACTGCCAACACTGCAGCAATTGCAGGCGTGTATCTATCGAACAATGTCGCCTATTTCATGACTCAGCGCCCGAACACATTCGTGGCAGGTCAGAGTGTCGTGGTAACTGGATGCCTGCCAGCAACATTCAATGGCACTTTCACAGTGACATCAAACTTCTATCAACCGTTCTACAATCTCCCATTCTCATATGCTCCCGGCGAGTATTACGTCTTTACGGCAGCGATTACGAATGCCGACATTGGATTCCGACAAGTTATTCCAGCAGGTGCTGCAAGCCTTTCCGGGGCGAGTGCGGCGACACTTTATGCGAATGTTGATGCAGTCGAACAGGCGGTCACTATCGTCAGTGTCGAGATTTTCCAAAGTGTTGTCGCTCCCGGTGGTCAAATCGAGGGCGTGGACTTTGCTCCATCGCCGTTCCGTATGGGTCGATCACTACAGAATCGAGTCATTGGACTTCTTGGTAATTACATCGATGTCTCAACGATGGCAATGTAATGCCAACACCAACATCCATCGCGACCAATGTCAGAGGCGTTCTAGCAACTGCTCTTTCAGGAGTTGCAGCTTCTGTCTATGCATCCGTTCCGGAAGCCGTGATTCCACCGGCTTGTGTCATCATTCCCGATTCGCCTTATCTTGAATCAAATCTCATTGGCAAAGCTTCCGTGCGCGTGAAGATTAACTTCATCGTCACTGCCGCCGTTGCATATAACTCCAACGCCGGAGCACTTGACAATCTAGAAAAACTCATCATCAGCATTCTGGCGGCAATGCCGGCAGGTTACGTCGTCGGAGACGTTCAACGTCCGACAATCACGTCAGTCGGTGCGAGCAACTTGCTCGTTGCAGATCTCTCGGTCTCCACTTACTACACTCAACAGACAATCTAGAAGGAGAAGAAAATGCCAACAACAATCGTCACGGCGAGAGAGATCACATTGTCAATCGCCACCGTAAACTACGACGCACAGACCACTTCGGTAGTCCTATCCAATGCGCCAGTCATCACGACATATCAGACCCTCGATGGCAAGGCATACAAGCACATCGATGATCAGTGGACTTTAGATGTCGAATTACTAGCAGACTGGGGCGTTGCATCATCACTCTTTGAAGCGATGTGGACAGCAGCCAACACTGCACCAAATACAGCTTTAGCAGTATCACTTACAACTGCAACAGGAGCAGTCTGGGCGCTCAATGTGTTTCCAGTGTTCCCAGCAGCAGGCGGTACTGCACCGGATGCACAGACTGATTCTTGGTCAATGCTTGTCTCAGGCACACCAGTTCTAACAATCAGCTAATCGATAGAAACGGGAGCAGACAATGAAACTCACAATCGAAATCACACACCAATCTGGCGAGGTAGCAACCTATATTGCGGCTCCGCCAGAATGGGCAAAGTGGGAAACTAAGACAGGCTTTACCATTCAACAGGCTCAGGAAAAGATTGGAATCTCTGATCTTCTATTCTTGGCCTATCACGCTATGAAGCGAGAGTCTGCTGGAAAGCCTGTCAAGTCTTATGAAGTATGGGTCGAGACCGTTGCAGATATTACGACGGGCAATGCAGACCCAAAAGTTATCCCGCCGGAAGCATGAATCGAATCCTTGTTGAGCTAGCAATAGCCACAGGGATTCCAATGAGTGAGTGGGTCACGGCGGAGCAAGTCATAACGGCAATCGAAGTATTGGAGAAGCGCAATGGCAGATGATCCAATCAGCTATGACAAAGGCGATCTTCGCAAAATAACGTCCGCGTTCAAACTTATGGACGATGAAGCAGTCTCTCAAGCCAAAGAGCAATCGTCTGCTCTGGCAGAGTTCGCACAAAGCAAGATTCAAAGCGCCGCCACGGGTCGCGGTAAAGTTGCAGATCGTATTGCTCAAGGCTCAAAGGTCAGCAAGTCAAGCAAGATTGGCGAATTGTCATTCGGTTATGTATCGCAGAAGTTCTCAGGTGGAGCGAGCACTCGTGACTTGTGGGGCGGCACAGAGTTCGGATCTAACACGCTTAAGCAATTCCCGGTCTGGTCAGGCTCTCAAGGTAGAGGCTCAAAAGGTTGGTTTATCTATCCAACACTCCGAGCAATACAACCGGAGATCATTGCCAAGTGGGAGAATGCTCTCGACAAGATTATAAAGGAGTGGTAAATGGCTGGATCAGGCTCACGCACACTCAAGCTCTCCATTCTTGCCGACATTGATGATCTCAAGAAGAATCTCTCAGCAGGCTCGACAGAGGTCGAATCATTCGGATCTAAGATTGGCGACTTTGGCAAAGCAGCCGGTGCAGCATTCGCAGTCGCAGGAGTTGCGGCCGCGGCCTATGCTGGAAAGCTTCTTGTCGATGGAGTCAAGTCTGCAATTGCCGATGAAGCAGCACAAGCCAAACTAGCAACAACTCTAGGCAACGTCACAGGCGCAACAGACATCCAAGTTGCAGCAACGGAAGCCTATATTCTGCAGACTTCACTGGCCAACGGCGTCACCGATGACGAGCTTCGCCCATCACTGGAAAGACTTGTTCGTGCCACTAAGGACGTTGAAGAGGCTCAGAAGCTGCAGACTCTTGCACTGGATGTCTCTGCCGGTTCTGGAAAGTCACTAGAGGCAATCTCAAATGCATTAGGCAAAGCATACGAAGGCAACACCGGAGCACTTGGAAAACTAGGCGTAGGCATTGACGCGGCGACACTCAAAACAATGTCATTCGATGAGATTACTATTGCCCTAGCAGATACTTTCGGCGGTCAAGCGTCAGAGAAGGCCGACACATTCGCCGGCAAGATGGATCGTCTCAAGGTTGCATTCGATGAAGGCAAAGAGACCGTCGGTTCATTCGTACTCGATGCCATCACTCCCATGGTTACATATTTCACGGACAACGTCGTGCCAGTCATTCAGACACTAGCGGCAGAATTAGGCGAGAATCTCAAGCCGGTCTTCGATGATCTTTCGACATTCTTCACTGGCACATTCATTCCAGCAATCTCCGAAATCTGGTCATTCATTCAAGACAAGCTTGTGCCAGTCCTTGTCAGCGTCTTAAAGCCTGCACTAGAAGGAATCAAGACAGTCTTTTCATCACTGCGAAAACTCGTCGAGGACAACGTGGGATTCTTTGATCTTCTTAGAGTTGGACTCAATGCTCTTCTTACGGTGGCAAAGCTTGTTGCACCGTTCATTGGTGGAGCATTCAAAACTGCTTTCACTGGAATCTCTTTGATTATTAACGGAGTATCAACTGCAGTCAGTGCACTTGTGGCAGGAATCAATGCAGCAATCAGCGCCGTCAATGCATTGATTTCAGGCTATAACATCGTGAACAATTTATTCGGTGGAAAAGACTTGCCCAAGATTCCAAAACTTGCACAAGGTGGAGCAGTCAATTCCAATTCTCCGTACATTGTGGGCGAAGTTGGCCCGGAGCTCTTCGTTCCATCTTCCAGCGGAAAGATAGTTCCCAACAATCAACTTAGTACCGGATCTAGTGGCACAACTATCAATCTGACAGTCAATGGCGCAATCGATAGTGAAGGCACAGCTCGCACGATTATCAACGCGCTTAACAATTCTTTTTATCGTGGAACAGGTGGCGCGAATAATCTGGTGAACGCATGACGCAATGGGCTCCAGTCTGGCGTGTGACTATTGATGGCACGGAGTACACCGATGTCATCTTGGCCAATCTTTCAATTACGTCAGGCCGAACAAATATCTATACGCAAGCGCAAGCCGGCTATTGCTCGGTCAATCTCATCAATCTCAACATTGAGCCAATTCTCTTCGACATCAATGACTCTTTGACAATTGAAGTCAAAGATTCTGCCGGACTGTTCATTCCTATATTTGGCGGCAATGTCGTCGATATTGGTGTGAGCGTCTCCCAAGTTGGATCAGTTGCTTACACTCAAGAAATAACACTGACAGCACTTGGCAAACTCTCAAGACTTCAAAAGACTTTGACGGATGGAGTCTTAACACAAGACTTTGACGGCAACCAGATTTACACAATTTTGAGTGACTTACTTTTAAACACATGGTCAGAAGTACCGGCGGCGCTTACTTGGGCAACATATACACCGGCGAGCGATACATGGGCAACGGCACAGAATCTCGGACTTGGTCAGATTGACACTCCAGGAGAATACGAGCTTGCAGCGCGATTATCTGATCGCACAGTTGTATGGGATTTGGTTGCAGCACTTGCCACTTCTGGGCTTGGTTACATATATGAAAATGGTTCAGGGCAGATTTCTTATGCTTCAGCTCTTCATCGGAGCATTTACTTGGCTGCTCATGGATATACCAATGTCTCGGCCAATAATGCACTTGGACAAGGCATTACAATCAAGACAAGCGCAGGAGATGTGCGAAATGACATCACGCTCAAATATGGAGCTTCTTCTGCCAGTGAAGTTTCAGACAGTGATCCAGATTCGATTCTGCTATATAGCGACTTGTCGCAGATTATCAGCACGACACTCAAGCATGCCGCGGATGCAACTTCTCAAGCCGCTTTTTATCTTACGCTCCGAGCCTATCCGCAAGCACTTTTTGACAACATCACATTCCCATTGACCAATCCAGAAATTGATGATGCAGATCGTGACGCTCTTATTGGCGTGTTCATGGGTCAGCCGATTTCTTTGGCAGACTTGCCGTCAAATATGGTTGGCGGTAATTTCTTAGGATTCGTCGAGGGCTTCAAGTTTCAAACCTCTTACAATCAACTCGCGGTCACTCTGATTATGTCTCCACTTGCCTATTCAATCCAAGCGATGAAATGGCAAGATGTAAGTGTCGCCGAAAGTTGGGCAACAATTGTCGGTACACTTGATTGGGAACACGCCCTAGTAGTGGCATAAGGAAAGGAAAATGAATGGCAAATCCAACAACTAACTTCGGATGGGTCATGCCGACATCGGCAGACTTGGTCACAGACCTTCCAGCCGATTTTGCAGTATTTGGGCAGGGCGTCGATACATCGATGGCAGAGCTCAAAGGTGGCACAACAGGTCAAGTCCTGAGCAAGACATCGAACACAGACATGGACTTCACGTGGATTGCCAATGACGTCGGAGACATTACTGGAGTCACTGCTGGCACTGGTATTTCAGGCGGTGGTACATCTGGAACAGTGACTGTTACTAATTCAATGGCAACTGCAATCACAACTGCTGGCGATTTGATTAAGGGAACAGGATCAGGAACATTCGCCAGATTAGGAATTGGCTCAACTGGTAATGTTTTAACGGTATCTGGCGGAGCTCCAGTGTGGTCTGCTCCAGCAGGCGGCGGCAAGGTGTTGCAAGTGGTACAAGGTACTTATGCTTCTACTTATGTCGGGTCGTCATCTTCTACATTTATCACAACAGGACTCACCGCGAGCATAACTCCAAGCGCCTCAACTTCTAAAATCTTAGTTTTAGTCAATGCAACAGGACTCGGAAAAAGTGCTACCGATGCCAACAACAGATTAGGATTAAAGTTATATCGCGGAGCAAGTTCAATTATGACTTTTGGCGATACTTTAATGTATACAAACGCGGCGACAACTGTTGGAATAACTGCTTCCACAAGTTATTTAGACAGTCCAGCAACAACTTCAGCCACAACTTATACTTTATACATGGCTAATGTTGGCGGAACGTCTGCGGTTTATTTTAATGATTTCACTACTAATCAAGTTACATCTACGATTATACTTATGGAAATTGGTGCATAATGGCAAAAGGTGCAGAAGTTTTGGAAATGTTAATACCTGCAGGTGGCTGGTTTATTACAGGCAATGAATACGAAGACATTCAATTTTTAGAATGTGAGCCAATTACAAAAAAGCAATTCACGGATGGATTTGCTAAATGCGATGCGTGGTTTGCTGCACAAGAGGCAGATGCTATTGTTAAAAAAGAACTAGCACAGGCAAAGCTTGCAGTCCTTGGTTTAACTGCCGATGATCTCAAGGCGCTTGGATTGTAAGATGCTTACAAGCTCGAACGGCTGGCCTGCATCAGAGGATCAGGCCGCTATTGGTATCAAGTCCTATCCAGTACCGGGAACAAGTCTCAAGATGCGATGCGCCGAAAAGGTAGCGCCATTGCTGGTCAATTTCGCTGCAGACTTTCACGAAGTCATTGAGCCAATTGATGAAGGCGCATTGGATGATTGGGGCTACTGCTTCCGAAAAGTGCGCGGCTCGGATTCAATTGTCAGCAATCACAGCTCTGGAACTGCCATCGATCTCAATTCCTCACGACATCCTCTCGGAAGATTGAACACATTTGAACGCGCCAAAGTGGCAATGCTGCAAGCTTTAGCCAAGAAGTATGGTCTAAAATGGGGCGGAGATTACACGTTGCGCAAAGATGAAATGCACTTCGAGGTCAATCTCAACGCAGTCAAAGCGGCTGCACTGATTAAGAAGCTTGGAGTAAAAGCATGAGCGATCTAACACAGGCGAACACGCCTAATAGCACGATAACACTTCTTTCTTCGGCGGCTCGTACTTCTACTGGGTCAGGGACAGGATTAGCCGGTTTCGCGGCGGCGAATAACTTAGTGATTCAGCTAGAAGTTACGGCCGCCTCCGGAACTCTTCCGACTCTCGATCTAGTTCTACAGGATACCGTCGACGGTACGAACTGGAATACCGTTACGACTTTTACTCAGGCGACCGGTACGACGCGCGAGGTTAAGCGTATCAATACGCCGTTCTCCGATTCTCTTCGCGTTACTTACCTGATCGCAGGAACGAATCCTTCATTCACATTCTCCGTCAAAACATTCGCGGACGCCTAAGATGAGCGAGATCAAAGCACTTTCAGCCTCTTACGGTAGAAGCTTCTTGAGCGCCTGCATCGCGGTCTATCTTGCAGGAGTCACTGATCCAAAGGCAATCATCGGTGCAGGAGTTGCAGCAGTCTTGCCAGTGCTTCTTCGTTGGCTCAATCCTAACGATCCAGCATTTGGAAAGAAGTGACCCGGGCAGAATGGGCTGCCAATCTTGGCATCTTCATCACACTAGCCACAGTCTGCACAGCGATGCTTAGGTTCTACGTCAAGGCCATTTTGCACGAGCTTGTTCCCAATGGTGGCAACTCTCTACGTGATCGCATCGACTACATCGATGCACGCCAGCAACACATTTTCGACCTAATACTCGAGGCACACGTAAAAAAATAGCAACACGCCGAGAAGATTCTTGACGATTATCTAGGCAAGTGCCATTCTTCTTCTGGGAGCACAGACAAGGCTCTCACGGGAGCAACAACATGAATGAATTATCAATCTTCGTCATTATGGCGATCGTCTGCATTCTATGGGCGAGCATCACTTATTCAGTCGGATTCAAAGAAGGCCAGCGCCAAGGTTATGCACGTGGGCGTTCGGTATCGCGTCACGGAGTATCTAGGGAAGTGACTCAATGAGCTTCTTAGAAAACTACGAAGATGTGGCCACGCGCATTCAGCGATTCTGGGCTACACATCCATCAGGCAAGATTCACACATCAATCATCGACATCGATCTAATTGCTGGCTACGTGCTAGTCGAGTGTCGTGTCTATAAGGAGTTCGAAGATCATGAGCCAAGTGCTATCGACTTCGCCTATGGCAATGTGAGCACATTCAATGCTGGAATGAAAAAGTGGTTTGTCGAAGATACGGTCACATCTGCCATCGGGCGGGCAGTGGGTTTAGTGCTTGGTACGGATAAGCGACCAACTGCTCAGAATATGGCACAGGTTGAACAACCACAGGCGAAAGCGGTTGGACAGGTTGTCTGGGATTCACAGGAGCCAGAAGACCCTTGGGCTAATAATGCAGATGCAGGCAATGCAACAGTTCCAACTCCACGATGTGATCACGGCGCTAGAGTCTGGAAAGTCGGCAAGAAGAAGGACGGAAACGAGTGGGGCGGATACATGTGCCAAGAAGCCAATCGAGATAATCAGTGCAGTCCAGTCTGGTATGTCATCGGTAGCGATGGCAAGTGGAAGGCACAATCCTAATGGCCGACCTAGAGATTCACACAGTCAATGGCTGGGTCAAGCTCGAGGACATCATTCAAGGTCAAGAGACTTGCACAACATGCGGAGCGATTGAAGGAGCCGAAGGTGAGGGCTATGTCAAGTGTGATCCGCCAGAGCTTCTTGTCTATCTATGCCGAAAGTGCAGGATTGATTATCATTAAGATGCACATGAGCAGCGCCGATGAATGGGCTATCCATAAACGCGCATCAGATGTCATCTTCGCACAAGAGGCCAATCTGGGAGTCACCGTCCATTACAACACCAAACTCAACAATTTCGAGCGTGTCGTTGAATACGCCGAATCCATTGCAGCAGAGTTATGTGTCGCCCGGTACTTCGGACTCGACTTCGACATCGATGAATCCAAGGGCAAGCGCAAGGCAGACGTTGGCAAGGGCATCGAGGTTCGCTGGACTGCCTACAACGGCGGCAATCTGATCATCTATCCGAACGACCGTGATGCTGATGTGGCAGTGCTAGTTGTTGGCAAGTCTCCAGAGTATTTCATCGCTGGCTGGCTTCCAGTCTCATTCGCCAAGGTCAAGCGATACAAGAATCCACGCCAAGACTCTTGGTGGGTCGATCAGCAGAATCTTAATCCCATCGAGAATCTGGTCAGGAGTGAATATGCCGCTTCCCACATATAAGTACGAATGCCGACTATGTAAGAAGAAGACGAATCAAGTCGAACGCATCATCACAGACAATCTTCCAGAGCACGTCAAAGTGCTTCAATGCACAGTGTGCGGCGTTATGGGCGTGTGCTTGATGGAAGATGCCAAGTGATTCAGCCATTAGAGCTTGTTGGCACGATCTATATGGCAACGCCAGCAGAGAAGGCCAAGGCTAAGAGGGCAGTCTTACAACATGATCCAGATGCAATCGACATCTTGGAGATTCTGGGGCTAGATAATGTCTAAGTCCACATACACATACACGTGCTCAGCATGTCCAGCCATTAAGGTTGAGACGTGGGATCTAGTCGTCGAATTAGATCGCGTGCCGTACTGCGATTACTGCGTCATACCAATGGTGCGCTTCTATGGAACGGTGACAAGCTGATGCCATCATATGAGTATGAATGCCAAGTCTGCTCAATCAGAGTCACACTGGATAGATCGATACATGAAGAGGGCTCGCCTATGTGCTGCACTCAATCGATGAGTCAGATCTATCATGCACCGGGCATCTCACTTAAGGGAACGGGATGGGGCAAGTCATGACAGATGTGGCTTGGTTGGCTCTATTGCTAGGCATACTGCTGGGGCGATTGATGTCGCTATGGCTAGATCGATGAGACCTGGACAATGTGCCTCTGACCAGCACTTATGCAGGCCATCCAGTAATAGTTATCCACAGGGTTTATCCACAGGTGAAGGGTCGCTTGTGGATAACTTTCGCCACGCCGTTCTGACCAGCACTTTCACATCTACTATTGACAGGCGTGCTACGCTCCAACTCGCAACGCGGAGCCCGAAGGGAATGGCTCAAGCGGCACGATTGGTGCTGATGGCCAGTCTATTGTTATTCCCATTGGGTGCTACCGCGAATGCAGAAGCGGATTCACATAAGACTAATTCTATAGATCATCTAAAGCTCTATGCTCATTCACGGATAATTAACTATGAGCAGTTCAAGTGCTTCGATTCCATCATTACTAGAGAATCACATTGGAACATCAAAGCAAAGAATGGATCACACTACGGCTTAGGCCAGATGCGTAACGTTAAGTACCGGGTACTCGATGGCTTCACTCAAATTGATTGGAGCATTCGGTATATCACGAATCGTTATGGTTCTATGTGTAATGGATGGCGCTTCTTCAAAGCCAAGGGATATCACTAGATGGCTACTCAGTCAGCACGTGCTAATGGTGGCACTCGTCTATGGCAGAAGATAAGACTGCGCATCTTGCAACGTGATGGCTACTGCTGCCAGTATTGTGGCAGTGAAGATGCAACGACAGTCGATCACATCATCCCGATATCTAAAGGCGGCACTGATGATCCAGATAACCTTGTTGCAGCTTGTACTCGATGCAATTACTCGAAAGGAAATCGAATGGGTCAGTTTTTTGGTACACCAAGGACAC
>Ga0209299_1001545_pt1 | contig 12657 bp, 12 predicted proteins | sample S_140806_MF_Meta_FD_187326 | JGI IMG/M metagenome (GOLD analysis project Ga0209299, IMG submission 187326) | Freshwater microbial communities from Lake Simoncouche, Canada to study carbon cycling - S_140806_MF_MetaG (SPAdes) (version 2) | ecosystem: Environmental > Aquatic > Freshwater > Lake ...
GGACCTGCTGGAGTAGATGGCAAAGAAGGTCAAGCAGGTAAAGATGGTATTGACGGAATCAATGGTCTTCTAGGTCGTGACGGCATAGATGGTCAAGATGGAATTGACGGTCGAAATGGTTTAGACGGTAAAGATGGAAAGCCTGGAGCGCAAGGAGCAAAGGGTGAAAAAGGTGACATTGGACCAGCAGGTGCGCCAGGACCTCAAGGAGAACAAGGTCCACAAGGAGAGAAGGGCGATCCAGGTCAAGACGCTGATGTAAGAGTAGTAGAAGAGCAAGTCAACAAGTTTAAAGAGTTTCTACTACAAGATGTAAATCAATATAAAAATAAAGTCAATGCAATCATTGGTCAAGGATTCGGTGGCGGATCTCATGGTGGTGGTGAAGTCAATCTACGTTACTTAGATGACGTAGATAGAAATAGTATTACTGATGGTTATGTTTTATCGTATGATGAAGCAACACAAAAATTTGTATTCGTAGAACAGACTGGCGGTGGTGGCGGAACTGTTGACAATATTGCAAGAACAAGAGCAACTAATGCGTGGTACACAGCAAACTTAGCATACTCACAAGCCAACAGCGCATTCTCTACAGCTAATGCATCATACATTCAAGCTAATACTGGAACTACATTAGCACAAGCCGCATACAATTACGCAAATACAATTAGTCTTGCTGGCTATGCCGTTAACACGACAGTCAATCTAGTTTGGTCAACTTCTAACAATGCATATGCACAAGCAAACTCTGCATTAAGTATTGCACAATCTGCGTTTGCACAAGCCAACACTGGTGGTGCCGCTGGTACAGATAACGTAGCACGTTCAATTGCTAATAGTGCATTCTCTACAGCTAACTCAGCATTCGCTAAAGCAAACACTGGCACCAGCCAATTAGTTAACGGTGCTAGTACAGTTAGCCTTAGTGCAAATGGTAACTTAACAGTAGCAGGACCAATTATTGGATTAGGAAATTCTAAACTAGACTTTACTACTTACGGTTCTAACACCGCATATCTAACAACTACTGATGATGATGCTACTGCATTGTTTATGGGATTGACAGATGTAAACTTATACGCTAATGCAACTGTTCAAATTAGGACCAATACCTCAGGATTTTCGCAAAACTGGACATTTAATGCAGATGGCACATTAACATTCCCAGATAACACAGTTCAAACTACAGCCGCAACAAATATAGATGCACTTGCTAGAAGCATTGCAAATTCAGCTTTTGCGAAAGCAAATACTTCAGTAACATATAATCAAAATCTTAACACATCAAATACAGTCACATTTGCTGGTATAACATTAACTGGAAATACAAATACTAGACACATAATCCCAACTGCTAACGTAGCATACGATCTAGGTTCACCATCATTAAGATTTAGAGATTTATATCTAAGCGGCAATACATTAAATCTTGGCGGCGTACAGTTATCTAGTAGCAATAACTCTTTAGTCATACCATCTTTAAATGTTGGTAATGTTAAGATATCTGTTGATCAATCTGGACAACTTAATTTCTCTCAACCAATTACAATTTCTGGAAACAATGTTTCTACTACAGGAAATATTGCTTTTGATAGCACAACACTTGTTTCAAATACTAATGCAATAAGATTAAAAAGTGCGAATAGTATTTGGTCTTTCAATACATCAAATAGCATTGTATTCCCAAACGGAACTCTACAAAATACAGCATGGGTTGGTATCACTACTGGTCTAATTGATGATGACGGAAACATTTCAAACACAGTAAACAATGTAACAGCTTTAAGATTTGATACAAATTCTGGATTTGATGTTGTTGGTCTAGGTAATGGGCTTGCAAGTATTAAGATGAATTCAACTTTCAAAACATGGAAAGTTAATGGTCAAAACGATCTTGTTGCTAATGGTTTAGACACAATTCGATTCGTTGCTGGATCTGGTATATCAATTTTAACTAATGCAAATACTAATCCGAAATCTATTACATTCATTAATACTGGTGGCGGTGGTGGAGGAGCCACATACGATCAGGATCTAAACACAACTGCGGACGTTACTTTTAATACCATTACTCATGGTGGATTAGTATTAACTTCAGGTACAAACGTAGATCAAATTTATGAATTGAATGCAATTCTTCAAATCACAGATGATTGGCAAGATACTCCAATTCATTCTACAGCATTACCGACTGGATCTTATCTTGTACAAATTAAAGCAAATGATAACATAGTCGGCGGTGGACACATTAACGAATACTATACTGGATTAATGTCTTGGTATTCATCAGATACCAATTCTACTATTTTTGATGAGATTGTTTTACATAGAGCGGGACAAGGTCCAGGATCTGGTGCATTGTTCCTTAGAGTGCAGAGAACCCTTCACGCTGATACAGATGATTTAAAACTTCAAATTGCTGGCACAGTAAATTGTACGGCGGCAGTTTTATACAGTTTTAAGTTTAGAAGAATGATTTAAGCTAAATAGACAGAGATTTAAAAAATCAAATAATTAGGAGAGATTAATATGACATTTAAAGTCAAAGGTGGTTTAAAGGTTAATAGCGTTGACGTTGTTAACTCGTTTGGTAGTTGGACAGGTAATACCATTGCAATCCTTTATGGTGGTACTGGAGCAACAACTGCCTCTCAAGCAAGAACAAACCTAGGTCTTGCAATTGGTACTGATATTCAGCCTTATGATGATACGCTAACTTCGATTGCGACTCTTGGGTCTGCTGGTGCCGATAAATTTATTTACTTTAATAGTGCGAATACAGTAACAACTTCGACTGTAACGTCATATGCAAGAACTCTTCTAGCACAAACAAGCGCATCAAATGCAAGAACGACATTAGGTCTCGGATCGATTTCGACACAAGATTCTTCTAACGTTTATATTACTGGCGGTTCGATTTCTGGAATTACCGATCTTGCAGTTGTAGACGGCGGTACTGGAGCATCCAGTGCATCCGACGCTAGAACAAATCTTGGTGTTGCGATTGGAACCGATGTTCAAGCATATCATCCAATTCTAACATCAGCTTCCGGACTATCAACTGCTGCTGATAGATTACCATACTTCAATGGTGCTAATACTCTAACAGTAACAACATTTACTGGATTTGGTAGAAACTTAGTTGGCGCTTCAACAGCAAGCGCAGCTAGAACCGTACTAGCACTTGGAACTATTGCTACTCAGTCAAATACTGACGTTAACATCACTGGCGGTTCTATCACAGGTATCGTTGACTTAGCGGTAGCAGATGGTGGTACTGGTGCTTCTACTGCAGCGCAAGCAAGAACAAATCTAGGTCTTGTAATTGGTACAGATGTTCAAGCGTATAGTCCAACACTCGATTCCGTTTCAAATCTATCATCTGGAACAGATCAATTACCATACTTTAGTTCAGCAAACACGCTTGCTGTTACTACCTTCACCTCGTATGGTCGTTCATTAGTTGCTACCGCAAGTTCAACAGCTGCTAGAACAGCTCTTGGTCTTGGAGGAATGGCGACTCAAGCTAATAATAACGTCAACATTACTGGCGGATCAATTACAGGAATCACCGATCTAGCAATTGCTGATGGTGGTACTGGTGCTTCTACAGCGGCTGGAGCAAGAACAAATCTTGGTCTAGTTATTGGAACTGATGTTCAAGCATACGACGAACAACTAAGCGCACTTGCTACTGTTGCTGCTGACACTAATAAGCTACCATACTTTACATCATCAAACACTGCTGATGTAACAACAATTACATCATTTGGTAGAGATTTCATAGCGTCAGCTAATGCTACAGTTGCAAGATCCTCATTTGGTCTAGGAACACTTTCTACACAAAACTCCAACTCAGTAACAATTACTGGTGGTTCGATTACTGGTATCACAAATCTAGCAGTTGCTGAAGGTGGTACTGGTGCAGACACTCCGTTTGATGCAAGAACAAATCTTGGATTAACAATTGGAACTGACGTTCAAGGCTATGATGGTTCACTAAATGCAATCACATTATCTGCAAATGGTTATCTTGTAAAGACTTCAGCGACAACTGTTGCAAATAGAACGTTTACTGCAGGAACTGGTGTCACCGTTACAAATGGTAATGGAGTTTCTGGCAATACGATAATCTCTATTGGACAGAACGTTTCGAATACTGCTAACGTCACATTTAATGATGTAACTATTAATGGAACTCTAAACTCCAATGATATTACATCTGCAAACATTGCAATTAATGGTAATGCGATTGTTAGTGGAAATCTATATGTTACTGGTACTACAACTTCTGTACAAACAGCTAACGTAAACATTGGCAATACGATTCTAATTCTTAATGCTAATGAGACAGGTACCCCAACACAAGATTCTGGTCTTGAAGTTGAGCGCGGAACTGCACAAAACGTTAGATTAATATGGAAAGAGTCCACAGATAGATGGACATTCACTAATGATGGAACAACATATTATAATATTCCAATTCCATCAGAATATAATGTTAACACATATGATATTAGCGCAGTTGCAGTTTCTTCAACAAGCGCAAAGATTAGACTAACTGATAGTCTTGGACCTACTGATGATATCACATTCGTTGGTGCTGGTACAGTTACTGTTACTCAAACTGATGCAAACACGATTACAATTACTGGTGCAGGAAGTACAGAAAGCGAAGTTACTGGTGTAACAAGCGCATCATCAGTTCTAATCGATTCATTTTCTAGATTAGTTTATCGTTCTGCTGAATATACATACACAGCAACAGTAACATCTGGAACAACACATTATGTAACAGGAAGAATTCTTGTACTTCACAATGGAAGTTCCGCTTACAATACTCAGTTCGCAATTATTTCTACAAATTCAAGCGATGATTTAGTAGACTTTACAACTGATGTTAGTGGAAATAATGTTAGATTGCTTGCACAAGCAACAGCTGGAAATACTGTAAAAATAAAAATCACTGGAGCTACATATAGTACGGTGTAAATGTAAGATTGGTCATGTGTAAAAGCATGACCAACCTCTGAGTTAGTTTCTAACGGGACGGGGTAGTTGGTTAATGGCGGATTTTAAGTTAAAGCAAGGCCTACGATTAGGTCGAAATGGGTTCATCACATTCTCAGATGGGACCACGCAATCGACTGCAAACTCTGGTAGCGGAGGTGGCGGTGGATCATCAGAATCACTAACAACTACTATAACGAATAGTGCAAGTTCGTTTAAGGTTGTTTCTTTAACTACATCATCAGAAACGACATTAGCATCTACCACGAATATATCTCATGCAAATAAAGTCGTCGGTATTATAGACGCTTCTGGCAAGACAGTCACATTTGGAACAATATCAAATGCTGACTGGACTTGGTCTCCAAATCAAATTTTATATCTAGGCTCGGATGGTAATTTGGTGACAACATCAACTATCGATCGGGCCACATTTTCTCAGAAAATTGGAGTTGCATTGACTTCAACAAAAATGTTAGTACAAATCGGTTCACCAATTATTTTATAACTACAAACGGAGTCTATTATGGCAAACTCACTTTATTTAAAAGGCAAAGAAGCATTTTTAAATGGTAGCATCAATATGCTTGCTAACACTATTACTGTAGCACTTGTTGATACTGCTTATTATTCTTTTGCAAATACACATCAGTATAGAAACGAAGTATCAAATACTGCAGTAATTTCTACAGCAACATTAGCAAATAAAACAATTGCTAATGGCGTATTTGATGCAGATGATGCTGTATTCACAAGCGTATCTGGATCAAATGCTGAAGCATTAATTTTCTTCCAAGACACTGGTGTTCAATCCACTTCAAGATTGATTGCTTATGTTGATACTGCAACTGGATTACCAATCACACCAAACGGTAGTGATATCTCTGTTATCTTCTCTAGCGGAACAAGTAGAATCTTCTCGTTGTAATTTTCAAAATAGTTTAAATTATGCCCATTCAGGTGATATACCTCGATCCAGTTTTATCGAGGTATGCCAATGATACGCTACAGACTTATTCGTCTACTACTTTATTAGACTTAATAAGTGCTGACGCATATTCTATAACTTCAACTTTTGTAGTTGGGCAGAATAGTGTTATTCCAGCAGTTACAATTGTTACTGGTGCATCGACAACGAATTCTTTTGGGGTAACCGCACTTAATTTAACAATTAATCCAACAAGTGTTGTTGCAATAAACACTTTCGGAACTAATGTTCTTAAATTAAGCATCAAGCCAGTTAGTTTAGATTCTGGTAATATATTTGGTACTTCCGCTTTAAATCAAAAAATTAATTTAGCGCAAGACATACAAATTTCGAGAGTTCAAAACACTCCTCTACAAGCGTATGCAACAACATCAATTCAAGATGTAAGTGATTTAATTGATGGTCTTGTTTCCACAAATATTTTTGGATTCATGACATTTGGATTAACGTTCAAACAAACGATTAATCCTGATAGTATTACAGATGGAACGACAAATTCGTTTGGTGTTCCGACACTAAAAGGACAAATTGAAGACACAAGTATTCTATCTACAGTCACGTTTGGTACTGCACAACTCAATCAAAAGATTGACCAGCCGACAAGCATTACGACATTAGAAGTAGTACCGAATCCGAATGTTAGAAGGTCGATGAAGCCGACCACGATTGATTCTACTGCATCATTTGGACTTTCAGAACTAAAACAATATCACAGAACATTAATATTTAAAGATGACAACATCTCTAAAGTTGGTCCTAATGATGCAGTCGTTGTTGCTGGTGGAATTCGAATCAATCCGTCAGGACACATTGCAGTCAGTGCTAATAGTGGACCATATGTAATGCCGTCTGGACCAGCAGGATTTATTTCTATAAACATCAATGGATCTGATTTCTTGATGCCATACTTCAATCCATAAATCTTGTAATGTATAAATAATAACAAATCTATAAAGGAGCTATACTATGGAAAACATTCAATCTGCAATTAATAGTGCATTAGAGGGAAAGCCTCACGAATTCAAGGGTTACATTGAAGATATTTTAGCTGATAAGGTTGCAAATTTTTTAGCAGTTAAAAAGATGGAATTAGCAGGTTCAGTTTTCGGTAATGAAGAACAACAAAACGAAGATGACCAACAACAAGAGTTTCAATTTAGTTCAGAAGGAAACGTAGATGAAGACCTTTAAATCTTTTATTCAATTAGATGAAGTTGAACGTGCGAAATATAAAGAAGGTATTGCAAACAAACTTTCTGGTGTTTCATATCTAGCACAGACTAAAGATCCGGGCGATTTGGAGCATGTTGGTCCAGAAGAAATGGGTCCGAAAGGAATTAAAACTGCATCTGGTAAGCGTCCAGCGGATCGTTTAGACAATAAACAACCGTTCGGCGAAGCGATTGAAGATAATCTACATCCTGCAGGTGCAGCTTTATTGAAGCACATTAAACCTGAGCATCACAACAAATACAAAGCCCATCTAACAAAAGACACATTTAATGGAAGCTATAAAGATCGTCATGCAGTTCTCAAAGCTGCTAGTGATGCCGGCCATTTAAAAATGAAACTACAAAAACAGCATGAAGAAGTTGAAGAAGTTAGTGAAGGAGACAATTTAGCATTGCGTGGATTGGTCTCTACTGATCCAAAAAATGCAGGTAGATTTTTGAGTACACAGAAAGGTAAAGAGAATAGAGCAAAGAAAAATGTTCCTGAATTGAAAGCTGATATTAAAAGACAGTTAGGTAGACATCCTAAGCCAAATCTTCCAGAACAAAATGAATTAGATGAAGAAGATTTCACACCACAACAAACTAAGATGGCACATACAATTGGCAAAGAATTTGCTAAGAAAAAAGTTGGTGACACTTACAAAGGCGGTCCATACGCAGTTGCATCAGCAATGGTAAAGAACAAGCCAGAAGCTGCTCAAAAAGCATACAACACAATCAAAGCAAAAATGAAAGAAAGCGCAGATGCTGATCTTCTATATAAAGTTTATAATGATTTAAATGAGCAAAATAGAATTGTGTTCATGAATAGATTAGAAGAAGATGCAGACGATCTTTTACAATTCGCTAAACATATGGAAGACTAAAAAATGGCTGATGCAGTAAGCACACAAGTATTGAAAGACCATGCATCTGCATGGGCAGTTAAATTAACAAACATTTCTGATGGAACTGGAGAGTCTAACGTAATTAAAGTCTCTGCTAATACATTAGCTGCATCGAATGGCGATTCATCTACACAAAGATTGTCAATCACTAAATTGTTTTGGAACGTTTCAGCAGCAAATACTAGAGTTAATTTGCTTTGGCGTGGAAACACAAACACTTTGATTACAACATTGAGTGGAACTGGGACTTGGAATTTAGTTGGCGAAGGCAGCATGCCATTGACAAACAATGCTGGCGCTGGTGCTAACGGCGATATTCTTTTATCAACGGCTGGATTCACTAGTGGTTGTGCATATACAATCATTATGGAAGGCAAAAAATCGACGGGTTATACAAGTCGTGAAACTACTGATGATGGAATTAGCCCTTAAAAATGTTAAGTTTTAGGGAGTTTTTGAGCGAAGCTGGAATCTCTAGGGTAAATAGAGTTCGTGATGGTCAAGTTCAAAGAAGAGTTGCTGTGACAAGAATGGCTGGATATAAAGTTGTTAATGGGAAACTTGTGAAAATGTCTTCGCAAGAAAAGATGCATCGTAAACATGGTCAAGTATCAGGCGCAAGAAAAAGAGTTTCGAAAATTGCGACTATGTTGAGAAAAAGAGCAATGTCAATCAAAAAACGAAAGTCTGCGGGGATCAAATGAAACTAATTCAAGAAATTAACGAAGAGATTAAATTCTTTACCGAACAAGCAGAAGCTGGCGGTAAACAATATTATATCGAAGGCGTTTTCATGCAAGCTGAACGCCAAAATAGAAACAACAGAATGTATCCACTTTCAATTCTACAAAAAGAAAGCATAAGATACAAAACAGAATACATTGATAAAAATCGTGCATATGGCGAATTAGGTCATCCAGAAGGACCAACAATTAATTTAGAACGTGTTTCTCACATGATTAAAGAGTTGCGTCAAGATGGAAATGATTTCATTGGCAAAGCAAAGATCATGGACACACCATATGGAAACATTGTAAAGAATCTACTAAATGAAGGTGCTACTGTTGGCGTCTCCACTCGCGGTCTTGGATCAATGGAAAAGAGAAAAGACGGAATCAATGTAGTCATGGACGATTTCTATCTTGCTACTGCTGCTGATATTGTTGCAGATCCTTCTGCTCCTGATGCATACGTTAGAGCGGTTATGGAAAACAAACAATGGATTTGGGATAATGGAATTCTAAAAGAAGTTGAAATTGCAAAACATCAAGAGATCATTAAAGAGTCTTCTAAGAAGAACTTAGAAGAAAATATGATCCAAGTTTTCAAAGATTTCATTTCAAAACTATAATATTTTATAAATACATTATCAATAAATTAAAGCATTTTACAAGGAGACTGTCATGACAGAACAATTAAAAGACACGAATGCTGATATCGCTGCTATTTTTTCTGGCGAAGGGCTTTCTGAAGAATTCAAAAGCAATGCTAAATCAATCTTTGAAGCAGCAATTCTTGCAAAAGTTTCTGAAGAAACAGCAAGACTAGAAGAAGAATTCGAAGCGAAACTAGTTGAAGAAGTTCAATCCATTAACGAAAATCTAGTTACAAAAATTGATGAGTATTTAGAGTACGTTGTTACAGAATGGATGGAAGAGAACCAACTAGCTATCGAGACAGGCATTAAAGCTGAATTAGCTGAAGACTTTATGGTTGGACTAAAGAATTTATTTGTTGAGCATTATGTTGATATTCCAGAAGACAAAGTTGAAATTGTTGAAGAGTTTGCACAACAAGTTGAAATTTTAGAATCTGAATTAGACAAGGCTATTACAGATAATGTCTCTCTAGTAGAAGAAATTAATGGCTACAAGAAAGAAAAAATCGTAGCTGACATTTCAGAAGGATTGACTGAAGTTCAATTGGCGAAACTTAAATCATTGTCTGAGAACATTGAGTTCATCACAGAAAATGATTATAAGCAGAAACTTCTTTTGACAAAAAAGAAATATTTTGATGAGTCTGACAGCGATGAAGTTGTAACAAAATCGAATCAAATGGATGAAGAAACATCTACATTAGAAGAGTCATTTTCTCCTGTTATGAGTCATTATGTTCAGAATATTTCTAGAACACTCAAAAAATAATTTTTTATAAATAAATTAAACATAAATCTCAAAGGAGAATAAAATGGCTATCGAAAATCTTATTAAAAAATGGTCACCAGTCTTAGATCATCCTGATCTAAACACAATCAAAGACGCACACAAGCGTTCAGTTACAGCACAACTTCTTGAGAACCAAGAACGTGCATGTCGCGAAGACGCAGCTGGTTCTGGTGGTTATCGTAATCAAACATCACTACTAACAGAAGCATCCCCAGCTAACGCAATGGGCGCATCTTCTTCTACAGCTGGTGATGGCAACATCGACATTTACGATCCAGTTCTAATTTCATTAGTTCGCCGCGCTGCTCCTAATCTAATTGCTTATGACATTTGTGGTGTTCAGCCAATGACAGGCCCAACAGGCTTGATCTTCGCAATGCGTTCACGTTACACAGGTCAGGCACAAACAGAAGCGTTGTTTAACGAAGCTAACACAGCATTCTCGTCTGTTAATGCATCAAACGCAGTTACACAATCTGGTGCTTCTCCTGCTGATCTATCTGCTGGTACTGAGTACACACGCGGTACAGGTATGACAACTGCACAAGCTGAAGCACTTGGCGATGCAGCTGGTAACCAGTTCCAAGAAATGGCTTTCTCAATTGAAAAGATTGCTGTAACAGCTCGTAGCCGTGCGCTAAAAGCTGAGTACACAATGGAACTAGCACAGGACTTGAAAGCAGTTCACGGTCTTGACGCAGAGCAAGAGTTGGCGAACATTCTTTCGACAGAGATCCTAGCTGAGATCAATCGTGAAGTCGTTCGTACAATTAACTTGACAGCAACAGTTGGCGCACAAGAGAACGTTACAACAGCTGGTACTTTCAACCTAGACGTTGACTCAAACGGTCGTTGGTCAGTTGAGAAGTTCAAGGGCTTAATGTTCCAACTAGAGCGCGAAGCTAACGCAATTGCTAAAGCAACACGCCGTGGTAAAGGTAACATCCTAATTTGCTCTTCAGACGTTGCTTCTGCATTGCAAATGGCTGGTGTTCTTGATTATACACCTGCTCTAGCAAATAGCCTACAAGTTGACGATACTGGCAACACATTTGCTGGTGTTCTAAATGGACGTTTTAAAGTTTATATCGATCCATACTTCGCAGCTACATCTGGAACTCACTATGCAACAATCGGCTACAAAGGCACATCAGCTTTTGACGCTGGCTTGTTCTACTGCCCATACGTTCCTTTACAAATGGTTCGTGCAGTTGGCCAGGATACATTCCAGCCAAAGATCGGCTTCAAGACACGTTACGGAATGGTTGCAAACCCATTCGCAACATCTGCAGCTGACGGCACATTGGCATTTGCTAATAAGAACATCTACTACCGTAGAATTTCTATTACAAATCTAATGTAATTTGATTAAATCACCGTAAGAGTGATTTTAAAAGGGGATTCAAAAGATCCCCTTTTTTTACGATGATAATTTGTGACAGTTCGTTTACATTATTATTTTTTTATTTTTTTTGTTTTTAGGAGTTAATGACATGGCACATACAGTAACAGTATCAATCGTAACAGAACAGCGTGAGTTTGAAAGCAATGTTGTTTCTGGTGGAATTCGGGTTAGTCTAGGTGATTCTCGCGTTCAATACTTAGCAGCTGCACCATATGATGTAGTTTTTGCTAATGTTGAAGCTGGTGATTATGTTATTACTGCAGCAGCAGTTGATGCTAATGGAGTTGTTTTGGGCGATCCAATCACAGGATCGGTTTCAATTGCAGCAGATGTTGCAGAACCAGAAGTTAAAGAAGTTGTTGTACCTAATGTTATCATTGATGTACCAACTTCATTGTCGGTTACAGTAGTCTAAAATTATGTTTAAATTTATCATTGATTTTTTCATGTCTTTATTTTTCCCAAAAAAGATGGTTAAAATTGACATTCCGATTGAAATGAAAATACATATTTGATTGGTCCAAAGGGGATTTAAGATCCCCTTTTTATTTCTGTATAAATATGTGAAAGGAGATAATTATGGACATTCCACCGATCAATAAGAGTTTTCTTTCTAACAATAAATTTGAATTTACGTTAAAAAGAATTCCCAATTTTACATTTTTTGTTCAGAGTGTAAATCTACCAGGACTCACATTACAATCAACACAAGTAAACACTCCGTTTGCTGCAATAAGCATTCCTGGTGATATCATAACATTCGGAACATTAAGTCTATCATTCATTGTTGATGAAGATATGCAATCGTGGTATGAAATCTATAATTGGATATTTCAATTAGGAAACCCAAAATCATCTAATAAGTTGGGAACTTTAACTCAAAAGCCAGGATTAACTAATAGTATCACATCAGATGCTACATTGTTCATAAAAACAAATGCAAATAACCCAACTTGGAAAG
>Ga0209299_1001554_pt1 | contig 12608 bp, 13 predicted proteins | sample S_140806_MF_Meta_FD_187326 | JGI IMG/M metagenome (GOLD analysis project Ga0209299, IMG submission 187326) | Freshwater microbial communities from Lake Simoncouche, Canada to study carbon cycling - S_140806_MF_MetaG (SPAdes) (version 2) | ecosystem: Environmental > Aquatic > Freshwater > Lake ...
TAATCCTTTTAGTATATGCACCGGATTACAAAGTTATTATCCTAACGAAATGATTGAGATACCAGTTAATGACCCATTACAAAAACCCTCCATTATCATCCATCCTGACACCAATCAAATTATGTATGTATAATATATATGAAGACTAAACTAAAAATATTGAAAGTTCAGAAAGAACCTAAAACAAATAAGACTATGGGACAACTTGAGATATACAATCCATTCACAACAAAGAGACAACAGACAAATGATAAAGCTATTAATAAGATGTTAGTTAAAAAACAAAGTAAGATGGATATGACATTTAAAAAAAATTATTCATCTTCTGATTCATCAACAGGTAGTGATAGTGATGATATATTTAAACCTTGTATTAAACCTATACCACAACGTCAAAGTGTTAATGTTAAGAAAGAACAACCAAAATTTAACAGTTTTAATATTGAATATATACCTGCTTCAAAAAATGATACCTTTCAAAGACCTGCTATGAAAGACGGTATTATACCTAAATTTCCGTTTATATGTTTAATCAATGGTGCTGTGGGTAGCGGTAAAACAAATATGTTATGTAATATGTTATTAAATCCTTTGATGTATGGTAAGGATAAATCAGGACAGTCTTACTTTGATGATGTGTTCTGTTTTACCAATTCACACGATGAAATATTAGAAAAATTAATGGACGATGGTGTTATACCTAAAAAGAATGTTAAACATAATCCAGATGAAAAAGATTTGAAGAAAGTTATAAAATTACAAAAAGAAAATGTAAAAAAAGCAAACGGGGATTTTAGCAAAGTTCCTAGATTACTATTTATATTTGATGATATTATAGATAGTGATTTAGTTAAATCGGCACCTTTCAAAACATTATGTATTAGAAATAGACATATGAACAGTGCTGTATTTATGTTAGGGCAGTATTTTAATGCATGGCCAAAGCAAACAAGAATGCAAGCAACAAATATAATGGTATTTAATGGTAATCTGGCAGAAAGAGAAATGATATCTGAAACATTTTGTCCATCTAATATGACTAAAAAAGAATTCAATGATGTTATATCATTTGCGTGGCAACCTGAAGAAAATAATAAATATCCATTCCTGCATATATGTCGAAAAGAACCTAATGATAAACGCTTTAGAAAGTCATTGATAAATTTAATAGATTTAAAGTCGTTTATGAAAAAAAGTTAATATATGTTTAATATATAAAGAATGGATAGTTATTCAGGTTCAGATGCTTCTTTAAAATCTTATAACACAGTTAATTTACGGTTATCAACTGCTTATAAAACAAATAGATTAGACCCCGATACTAATTGTAGTATTCAATTGACACAATCAAGACTTCTTACAAATGTTGTTAAAGCAGATATTAATTATGTTAATGTTGCTAACGTGTTTCATAACGTAGCAAGTTATAATAACAAGTTTGGGATTAGTATATATGATATAAATATTGGGCCACCCGTTTCTCAATATTCAATAGAAATGCCAGTTGGTTATTATACAGCTACTGAACTAGCTGCAACATTGCAAGCAGGATTGAGAGCAATTGATACAAGATTACAAGCAACAACTATTGTATATGATGCTGTTATTCAAAGATTTATTACTTCAACAAATGCTTTTCAATATTTCGTTGATATGGAAGGTTTATCATCTAACGCCAATCGTTATGGAAACAATTTTCTTTGGTTATTTGGTGCAAATGTAAATACAAACGTTTATCGTATTGGTGTAGGTAATACAACAACCCCCTACCCTACTAATCTATATGGAGCAACATCTATATTTTTATGTAGTCGTAAATTAGCAACTACTAAATCTGTTTTTGAATTAATAGATAATACAAACAGAGTATCATCAACAGTTGGTAATGAAGTTATGGCTATAGGTATCAACAGTGCATATGGAGTATATCAAACATATTATTCAAATGGTTCTGATAGAGGTTTAAATTGTTTCAATACAGGTTTTATTTTAGATGAAGTTGATATTCAATTAGTCGATGAATGGAACAATATTTTAGAAAGTGATAGACCTTTAAATCCAATTGTCATAGGTATCAAATTAACTTACATTTAATTCATTTATTACAAATATTATATTACTGGATAATAATATAATATGGCGTTTGTTTATAATCAAATCATTCTAGATAATCAAATAGATACTAGAGTAGTTATTACGGCAACTGATGATAAATTATCGTTCAGTGGTGTAAGTGATAGGTATGAATTCGATGAAGATGTTTATGCGAAAAATGTGAAATTAGCAAATGAAACTGACATTCAAAATTTACAAAATGAAATAGATAGTATTCTACCTTTAAGTAATTATGCTTATATCAATGGCAACGATGAAACAAGTTTATTAGGAGGAATACCTTTTGGAACAGGTGGAATTAATACTTTAATTCAATCACCAGACTTTCTTTATGATAATGTTAATAAAGTTGTAAAAGTTGATAATGTTAATTTAGCAACACAAACACAGATTGATACTTTACAAAATGAAATTGATAATATTACTCCTAATCCAAATGTATGGGTTAATTCAGACGGTATAACATCTACAGATAAATTAATACCTTTTACGGATGGAACATCAAATGGAATGAAAACTGATTCAGCTTTTAGTTATGAAGTTTATGATAATCAAAATTTTTTAACAGTTGGAGGGGCACAGCTAATTTCTTCTAACAATAATATGAAATTGGACAGCACTGACTACATATTAACGAATAAAGATTTTTATATTCAAGGGACCGAAAATATACAGAGATATCTAACGGTTGGACGTGTTGGTTTAAACAATAATGTTAAAACAAGCGTTGATATCACTACAAGTGATTATATTTGTGATAATCAAATAGCATCGAAAACACAATGGAAAGGAAGTAGTGAATATGATTTTGATAATGATGTTAGAATTGGTAGTGCTACAAACATAAGAAAATTATTCGTCAATGATATTGTAGTTAATCCTAATGGTCAAATAGGTGCTACAGGTCCTCAAGGTGCGACTGGTCCTCAAGGTGCGACTGGTCCTCAAGGTGATATAGGTTCAACAGGTCCATCAGGTTTAACTGGTTCAACAGGTCCATCAGGTTTAACTGGTTCAACTGGTCCATCAGGTGTTGTATCAACGATACAGAATTTAAATAATTATTATGTAAGTTCAACAAGTGGTAGTGATACTGTTGGAGATGGTTCAATATATAACGCTTGGGCAAGCATTGGAAAAGCAATAACTATTTTATCTGCTATCAGTGGAGATATTCAAGCAACTGTTAATATAGCAAGTGGAACATATACAGAGAATTTAACAATAACTAAAAGTGGTATTGCTTTAATTGGTTCATCTAGTAATTTACCTAATTTGACTGTAATAAATGGAAATATAACATTTAATATGAATGCTGGAACTGGTTTTTATAGTGTTGGGGGTCTTCAAAACATTCAATTAAACGGATTTTTAGAGCATAGACAAACAAATGTATATACAAATAGTCTTAATGTATTGAATTGTTTATTCTTTGCGCCATCTGGTAAAAATGCTATTGGAACAGTTGGAACAGGTGGCGGTTTATTTGGTGATATGACGGTGCAAGGATGTTTAATTTATATGTGCGATAATACTGTTGCTGTGGCAATCGATAATACTGCTATTAGTATGATTAATACACAACTAACCAATTCACCCCTTTTATCAGTATCACCAACAAGTTTAATAACTGTTGGGGGGGCAGGTAGAATAAATCTTTTTGGATGTAGTCTATATCAAAATAGCACTGTAAGCACTGTTGCTCCTTTAGTTTTAGTAAATAATACATCTAATGCGACATCAAGTTCTACTATCAATTCTTGTATATTGGTTTATACATCCGGAACTTCTGATGCTGGAACAGGTAATAAAGCGTGTATTAAATTTAGTGGTTCTGCAGCGATGAATACTTATACAATATTCAATAATTATTTGCGATGTGTTGGTGCAACTACTGGAAGTCCTGTTGTATGTATTCAAAGAACTGGCACAGCACAACTTGCTCTTATTCTTGGTGGCAACTGGGGTGTTCAAAATTATCACAATGTTCCAGCTGCATCTGGTTCATATACTAAAACTATTTTACAAGCTGCAGTTTAAAATCTAATATTACCTGTATTCTTTATTCTTTGTTTTTCTATATTTGCTTTTCTAATTCTATCACTACTTATGTCTTGATATTTTTCAGGTGTATCTTTATTAATTGTCTTAGATGGACGACATAAAGGATATTTGTCATTTTGTGTATTCTTATGCCCGCAACGTTCATAACCACCTTTACCGTTTGGTTGATTCAGATCGACCCACCCCTCGCGTATCCACCTTTGAATTTTTGACGATGATTTTCTACCCGAATACTTACCTCCTAGTTCTTTATATTTTTTAACAATCCATGCAGAACGGTATAAACCAGTTGGTGAAGCAAATTTATTACTTGCCATTTGTTTAACACGGTTATATAAATCTTTGTCTAATGGCTCACTCATTATAATTATTATTTTCAAAATTATTGTTTTACAATTGAGAATTCAGTTCCAGGTTGCATTCGTATTCCAGTCACACCCACTGCTAAATTATCCCATATTAAAATTGGGTATATAATATCTCCATCATTGAGTAAGGATATATTTGTTTGAATTGTTTGCCGACACTCATTACCTACAACAGTCAGTCTTTGTGTATATAATGGTTCATACTTACCATCTTGATCGTTTCTTGCAAATACAATAGAATACTCTGTATTAAAAAGTTGATTTGTTCGTATTGTCATATACAGTTGATATCTCACAATATAAGTTCCAGCAGACCTTATAATAACACCACACCACTCGGGACCAAATTCACATCTTAAAAAATTCGGCACAGAGTAAATCAATGGTTGATTATTAACTGCCTGACAGTTATTTGAAGGATACACAAAGTTATTACATACAACTGGCAGAAAACCAAATATTGCAGGTAACCTATAATACCGAAGATTATTATTACCATTTCGAGGATACGCAATGCTATATGCAGGGTCAAACCCATATACGTTTTCAAATGTTTGATTCCATACAATGTTTGATGATAATTGCGGTGTTGGATACATCTGAAAGAAACAATTGTATGGATTAAAAAGTAAATTGACATCATTGATACCGCCGTTTGCTTCAAGTATAATTCGTGTAATACTTGCAAGATTTTGTCTAGGAACTACAATTAATACAACTCTAACATATTGTTGTTCAAATTGTGGGTCTGGTTCATATCCATCTAATTGAATATATAATGGAATATTTGGAACATCATAATTTCCGGGGTCGTTTTGAATATCTTCGAATATTGATTGTCTATCGCTAATATCAACCCAATTCACATTATCTGCTGATGACTGAAAACAAGCTCGAATTTCAAGTAAGTCGCCGAGTAAATAGCTGACTCCTACTCTTGCTGAACAAGTTAATGTATATGTCTGGTTTTGTGCATATCCGTTTAATTTCACACATTTTGGTGTGTAATCAACACTGGAAATAAATTCATTCGATGGCGTATCTACAAGAGACACATTTACTGATTGTGCTAAAAGATTATTTATTATAGGATATGGAATGACATATTCTTCTTGAACTGGTGTTGGCAATATCGTTATTACAGATTTTAACTGTGGTGTTTGTGCAGGTGATTTTGATAAAGCAAGATAATTATAACGCAAATCAACAGGATCCGTGCTTCCTAAAAATTCGATAGAAAGACGAACAGTAAATGTCCATGTGCGATTTCTGAATATTATATTATGTAATTTAAAACCATATTCTCGTCCAAATCTTACATCCCATACCCCCGTTAATGTAGATTGAAGGTTTGAATAATTTTCTGGCTGATTTTGCGGTATAACTGGTTGTGATATAGGGGCGTTTAAACCGCATCTATCAATGATTATATCTGGAACCTCTTCTATTCTAAATTCACCGGAAAATCCTGTTTGACTTGTTACAGTGTCTCTCGGAACTCGTGAAAAATAATAACTCACAATCGCAGTAAATTTATATGCTCCTTCTTTGGCGTAAATGGATGTAGGGTCTAACATAAAAAATGCTCCGTTAGGTGCATTTCTCTTCCAGCCTCTCGTTCTTAGATTAGGTAAAAAAGGATATGTGTATAGCCCGTCATCAGGTTGTCCCCCAACATATCTTGCCCCGTCATTTAAAATTGAACTGTTTCCCAAACTACCAAACATATATGGTGTTGAAAACATAGACGGTAGCAACGAATTAGGATTATTGATTTTGTGTAAATCTGTTATTAAATCTGGTTGTGTTGTGCATTCATAATTCGATGATGAATAATTAATATAAGTTCCATTTGAAATTCTATCATAAACACTGTCATATTGTTTCAACACTAATCCTTGAATAAATGTTCCACGATAATTTGAAACTGTAGCGTTATTGCTCCAGTATGCAAGTAAATCCCAATCTTCCAAATTTGTATCTGGTTCTTTATTGATGTTGCTACGCAACGCTATATACTGGTGTTCTAGATAAACAACAACTTCATCTTTATTGTATAATGTATTAATAGTCCATTCGTTCTTGTATATCATTGTTCCATCTAAATTTACAGGCGGTTGATTTCCACCTCCTTCTCCACCAATAAATATACCTTCGTAATTCATTTTATGTTATTATAAAATACAATTATATAATAAAATGTAATAATGAATTATTGTGGTTTCATTGAAATATGTTTCATGTAGGCATGTGGATTAACCATCCTATCTGTTAATCTAATGTCCTGTGAATTATCAATCGCTAGATGTTGTCTATTACCGAACAGTCCGAGAAACTGTCTTGCTTTCTCTGCGTCGCGTTGCATGGTGTTCACTCCTGAAACAGATTTTTTATTTAAAAATGTTTCTTCATATAATTGTTTTGCGGTCTTTGGTTCAGTTCCCATATTTGTTTCTTTAGCATAATTAAATTTTATATTTGAACCGTTATCACCCATGCTTGTATCAGTAGAAGGATACACTAATATTTTACCTAAACCACTTTCCATAAAATCTCTTGTATTTTGATTGGCCATAATAATCTTTTGTCGTCCATCGAGTTTTTGTAATTTTGCTACTTGTTCTATTTTCTTTTCAGATTTTGAAATAGGTTTAATCATATCTGGATTATAAACCGTTGTCAGTCTATATGCTTCATCTTCACTCATCATATTTAATGCGGGTGCCTGTTGGTATATATCGCCGTGTAATCCGGTTATATGTGGTCCCATTTCAACATATGGTTTAGATAGTGCTTGGTCATAAAAATTGCCTTCACTTCTACTACCTATTTTCATATGATATTCACTCTTTGGTTTTCCTATTTTTTCATAATTCAAACCTGATACAACATCTTTACGTCGTTTTATAAATTCTTTTTGTTCTTCTTTCATACTACCTAATTTAACATCAAAATCTACATAAGGTGAAAATATAACTTTCTGTGGTGCTATAATTTTATCAGTGTATCTTTGAGGTGCAGACTGGTCATTAACTGGTTTGCTCATATCATACTCTGGTTGATATTCTTTTCTTGCATAATCATAAATTCTTGCTTGCGGTCTAACCGTTCCTATACGTGCCATATATATATATATATTTAGTTTAGTTTATTATTTCATAATTGTCATTTTACCGTCTTTATATTCAAGGATTTGTAAATATTCAACTGTTATGAAAATATCAAATCTACTCGCATAATCAATTGCTTTAATATCATTTAACATAACAGACAAACTTCTTTGTGGATTAACAGTTATTCCACTACCTAAATCTTTACTTCTTCTTAGGTCGAAAGCGTATATATTTCCACCTAAACTAAGTCCAATAGGAACGTTTCTACCTGCTGGACTTTGATAGCTACTCATACTAAATGAATAATCAGTATAATTAACACGACCTATAGATGATTTATTATAATCTGGTTTAACATCATTACATGAACCTCCTGCACCTATAGGATTTAATGCTTCCATTGTCATTGCGTAATAATCTTGTATCGTTCTCGCATCAAACTGTGGATAATAATAATCACCTATTTTTACTTTGAGCGATGGTATTACGGTGCTCTCGTCGAAGAGTCCGTCTGCTAGTTCATAGAAGTCATTCGCATACATTGGAGAACGTTGTTCTTGATTATAAATTGGTACAGCAGGGTCGCCTTCAAATGTTTGACTGTCATATAAACTATAATCTGCTCGTATAACCTTAAGTTGCACGTTTAAAACTTGTGCAGCTGTAAAAGGAACATTTAATGTTGTTGTTGAAGATAATATTCTATTTCTTGTAGTGAATTTAGTTTTATATGGTATTTGAATACTGTTATGTTTTACAACTTTATAAATACTGTCAAACGCTTTTACTGATTGATAATTCATATAAACATTTTTAATATCCATACTAAAACCATCTGCAAAACCTGTTAAGTGTGAAGGATTACCGAATCCTATTCTGTTTAGAATTACACATGTATCAGGTTTTTCTAAAGTAATTCGTAATATACAGTCTTTCAGAATACACGCTGGAATAGGACGTGATTGATTAAAGAACGATGAAATCTCTGACAATGGGATACAGAAATTTGCGTATTTATTAGTACTAAAATTTGGAAATAAATATCGTTGGAATTTATTATCAAAGCATAATCCTCCCATCATAGCATTGATTGTGTCCATTCTCTCTTGTGATATCTCATATTGTCTAGCAGTTCGGTTTTGATTAAAATATTTCTCACGGAAAATTATTTGACCATCTGGTGAGACTAATTCAACTGTGTTAAACAAATTTAATACTGACCCCCCTGTTTTAAAATAAGATTTATAAAATTGAGGGTTAATTATTTCACCTGCTGTAGCTACTGTTATTAAATTGAAATTATTACCAAATGAAAAATTAGAAGTTTGTCCAGCAGGGAGGTCAGCAGGTAAATTTGCAGAATTTACTCTTAATGATAAATTAATATAACTGTTAGTTGGATTTATAAATTCATCGTGCATCAATGTATCAAAATTACAAATCAGTTGTTCGCTCTCTTTATAGTTTTCAATATCAGGTGAAACAAATCTGTTTTGTTTGAATTCTTTTTGAATGATACAAGACATATTTTCATCACAATCATATAGCATATTATTAGTTGCCATTAGTTGCAGTCTTTCATCAGTCTCTTTAACTGCTTTGTTTGTTTTAGACATTTATATATATTAATAAAATAGATATAAATAATAAATAATTAAAGATGGTTTTATTTTCTCTATCAATCCGCGTTTTTTGGTTTAGTTTATTTATTGACTACTACGTTTGACGTTGTGGTATTTGCAATCTGTAAGTAACGCACGCTTACTATGGCGTTAAAAAGATCACCAGATTTGAGTCCACTGTATTCTGCAGTGAGTATTCTGCTATTATTCGTGCTATTACCTGAAATGTTCAAAGCGTTGCTTCTTTCCATGTTCAGACCAACTAAAAAGCATCCTGTCCCAAAACCAGCTGTACCTCCTACAGTTTTTGTATAATCAGCAAACGATACAGCACAAGGGGATAGTTTATTGATAACTTTAAGACTATCAGGATCTTCACAAGAAGCAAATGAAATATTTGAAGTTGCATCACACAGAAGGTTAAACGCCTGACAGCTTGATTCAATCGGGTATAATGGCATAACGGCATTGCCCAAACGGAACTGCCATCGCATGCTACCTAATGAACCATTATCACTTCCTGCAGTTGCAGCCGCAGAATTAATACTTTCCGAAACATATGGTGACTCCCAATCATCAGGTGCCTTTTTAACAATTTTAACAATGATTGAACTAATACGAGCTGCACTTAATTGAATGTCAAGAACACCAGATGTGCTCAAAGGGTAAATAGCATTAAAGTTTGAATAATAGTTATATTGAATTCCATTAGTGGATAAACTATTCGCACTACTTAAAATCATACTATTTACGCTATCAAATAAATCTACTTGGTCGAGATACGACGTGCATACATTTAAATCAACTACTGTCGCATCACGACCTGCACCGGCTGCAAGTGTGCCCGCGTCTTGATATAGTGTAATTGATTTAGACATTTTTGCTAAACTCAAACGTAGGGTGGCCCCTGCGAGCAATTGTGGGGGGATAGGACTTGAAGTGCTGAAAAAATTAGACAACTCCCCGAGTGGAATGGTAAAAGTCTGAGGTTGGTTTATTGGAAACAATGGAAATTTCATATTACCCGCTGCATCTAATGCAGCTCCACCCATGACACCTAAAGCATCACGTCTTTCTTTATTAATTTTAAATAAACGTTGAACACGAGTTTCATTCGAATGAGTTTCGCGAAATAGTAGCTCACCACTTCTTGCGCTCATTGACACCTCCTGAAACATATTTAAAATACTTCCTCCACTGTTATAAAAACTTTCATTCGCTGCAGGTAAGTTATTACCCCATCCCCATAGAGTAGCATTAGTGCTACCTGAATTAGCATTACGAACAGTCATTGTAATATTAAGTGTAGATGTAGGACCATATGTGAATGACGAACCAGCGTTGAACACAAGAGATAACTGTGTGCCCGCATCGACCCCATTGTAATTTCGGGGTTGGAAGTTAATTAATGAAAGTTGTCTTTGTGAAGCTGCACAAACACTTGAAGCAGATTCGTATGAGAGGTGATTAGCAGATAATAAACTCATCGAGTCTTCTAGATTTAAATCAGACATTATATATATTATATACTGATTATATTATTAATTATTAACTTCATTATAATCATCATATTCGGAAACTGGTTTTAATCCATATAATTTTATTAAATCTACAACTACAGGTTTTTCTTTTTGTTTTAGATTTAAATTTAAATTTAAATTTTCAACCATTTCTATAATTTTGTTTAGTTTGTTATCAAGCGTTTCATTAACTTTATCACAAGATTTACATTTATCCGACATTATAATATATTAATTTAAAAAATGATAACTATGACAGACCAAATAAGAAAGTTTATAAATTCTATACCTAAATTACCTGAAGACAAACCGATTATATCTAAAAAAGATAATGACAATGATAAAGATAAAGATGAAAGTATAATGGATTGTGAAAAAATATCTGTTATCGTTAAAATATGATTTTATATTATAGTATATCAATGAGTTATTATAATACAGACGATTTAGAGGATATTAAAATGATTAATTATGTTGATAAAGAACCTTCATTGATAGAATATTACAGAGATGATATAAAGAATAGTATTAAGGTTGTTAGTAAAACAGGTTTGATTGTATTGACAGAAATGATTAATGTAATGCCTACGATTGTTCGTTTATATAGTTATTACAAGTTCATTAAAATATTTGTTTAGTCATATATAAATAAAATATTAATTAAATTAACTTAAATTATTTAATATATGTATATAATATAATATAATGGATAACGAAATTGATAATAAAAGAAATATTTATATGAAGAAATATATGAATAAGTGTGAGCACCTAAAATGTATATGCGGTGGTATATTTAAAAGTTATTCTAAACATATACATAATAAAAGTAAAAGACATTTAAATTTTATCAATAGTAAAGATGTTAATGTTGATATTTTATATAAAAAAATAATTATTGAAGGATAATGACAGGTATTTCTTTGTCAAATTTCTTTTTTCTAAAAAGATTATAATTAAATTCTACCCTTTGGTTTTTAAAGAATTCTTTTCTTTCTTGTTCTTTTTTCTTATTCTCTTGTTCTTGTTTTTTCTCTTGTTCTTTTTTGTATTTCTCTAAAAAATCTAATGTTTTAGTTTTATTATCTTTGGCTGCTAGTTCAACTAATATATAAAAATCATATGTGTCTCCTAATCTATTCCACATATTTAAAAGTTGTTGTCTGTTTAGTTCTTTTGAATGTTTTTTATAAAAATTATAAAATATATCAAATCTTTCATAATCAAATGCTTTAATAATAGCGCCTATTTTTTCTGCGTAAATAAGGTTTTGTGCCCTCTTTTCGTTCAATATATTCAATAATTTTGTTAAATTTTTATCATCTATAGTATCCCTAATGCGTGGGTTAGGTCTATATTCTATATATATATGAGACATTAAATTACTTATCTCTTCTGTTTCATCTTTAAATAATATATCTTTTATGTCATCATATTTAGTGTTATCAGGTTTATTCATTCTTGTTATATAATATTATATATACACATTTATTTAAGTCAATTAAAAATAATTAATTCTATATGTTTAAAAAAAAATGCCCTGAAATTTGTTTTGATAAAATGGAAAACAATTAACATAATACACTTTTATTTTATTAAATTAAAATTTAGGGCATTTAGGGCAAAAAAATACGGTTTTTACTAAAACCCCCCTGCGAGTATGGACTTGTAAGGACACTTTTAGGAAAAACGCTAAAAAAATGCCCTGAATGCCCTAAAATTATATTAAAGTATATTATGTTAATTTTATTTAATAAAATTTCAGGGCAAATTTAAAACATATAAAAAATTATAATTATATTTAAT
>Ga0209299_1001555_pt1 | contig 12600 bp, 19 predicted proteins | sample S_140806_MF_Meta_FD_187326 | JGI IMG/M metagenome (GOLD analysis project Ga0209299, IMG submission 187326) | Freshwater microbial communities from Lake Simoncouche, Canada to study carbon cycling - S_140806_MF_MetaG (SPAdes) (version 2) | ecosystem: Environmental > Aquatic > Freshwater > Lake ...
CCTAGAACCAGCGACAGACAGGCCTCAGGCTACCCAGCACTTCCTCGATTGGGCTAAGGACCCTAGGGATTTTTTGGGGAAAACAGTAGTACATGACAATCCGTCGCACGAATCCACGTCCCCAGCCGTCGGACCCCCCCCGCCCCCTTCGAATGATGAGCCAGAGGGTCAAGATTGACTTCGCACAATATACTATATGTCTAATCGGAGGCCTAACATGAGCCATTCATACACGATTAGCAGGTCAAAGCGATTGGGGTGAAGATAGTGGCTTGACTGGGGGGGGCTGTGTTAGAGAGTTACCATGCCTCGTGCGTCGGATTCGATACACCTAATCTGATTCACCCACTAGGATTGGCTTGGACGGCAGATGAATGGGGCAAGGGTATGATACCATGTGCCTCATGTGGTCTGGCCTCTGGTGGCGAATGGTAAGGTGCGACAGGCTATCTTCCAGAGGTTAGGGATAGGGACGAGGATGACCTTGGACGATAGGTTGTCACCACCTAGGGACAAGGCACAGCCATAGGCGGCTGGGTTGGCCCAAGCGGCCTTGAGATAGTCCTTCAGGTCTTGGGTCGGCAAGACGATGGCCATGGTTGGCACATCGCCCAGCCTGAAGATGTGAATCCAAAAATCGCTAGTTGTGATAGCGATGCCTGACTTGTGGCCACGGCTCTCATACTCGAACACGGCATTACCTGTGGTGGCCCAAGTGTCACGCTCGGTCTTCACCTCAACCTTGGCTTGGTCAGTGCCTAGCCATGTAAGCCAATTCTCACCAGCCTGACCATACTGTAGGTCGAGGTCAAATTTCGCTCGGTCAGAGCCAGAGGAGCGGGAGCCCTGTGCTTCGTAGTGATTCATGGTGTGCGTATAGGAGATTCTCATACCTCATGCCTGTAGTCATCTTGCGTCGGGCTAGGGCATAGGAGTAGCCAATGGACGTGAGAGGCTTCCATGGGGCCTTGTCAGAGTATGCACACACAATGGCTGGCTCGTATGGGCTGATGACATGCTTCAGTTCAGTCATGTGTCCAATCTTGTTGAGTATGCTTGGGCCCAGTGAGTAGCACGCATACAACAGGGCTGGGCTTGGTGGTGCTCTGTGATGCACTCTGAAGCGTGAGACTATCTTCAATAGGAACGTAGTTGCATACTCACGTGCTACATGTGGGTCATACGCATCATGGTATGGATGCACAGGTAAGCCCTCACTACGCCTGATGTCGCTGATGTCCATCCACGCACTCTGGTGTATCTGGAACGCACCAAGGGCTGGGCCATCAGGATGATTCAGGTCACCCTTGGCCTTGGGGTCATCGCCTGACTCAATCAATGCTAACGCATGAGCCAACGCTCTGTGGTCTGAATAGATGGTCTGCATAGGCTTGCCCTGTAGTGGACGTAAGACGATGTTAGGCGTCATGGCAAACAAACGCAGGTCAGTGAGCAAGGGCAATAGCAACAAGAAGCCGACCAATCCGCTTCGTCGGAAGTATGGTGCGAGCGGTGTCGAGTCGTTCATTGCGGCACACAAGACTATAAACGATACACAGGTCAACAACATGATGATGCTGGAGCCGAGGGATTGGTGTGACTACGCATGTGTGGGCGTGGCTGAAGAAACCAATGGTGCACTGCGATGTGTGTATGACCTCAACCTATTGGAGCATGCGTATGCTCTCATGTATGCGTATGAGGAATTCGGATACGACAGTATCGACAAAGTAATTACCCATGCTACGCCTGAGCAGTTCGACATGGCTCAGGAATGGGTATCTTATAACACGCTACGTGCTGTACCCCATATGGGACCTAACTCCCCTATGTTTATACGCACCCATGACCCCAAAAAGTGGCAGATAGAGGCAGAATGGTGCCGAGACTGGTAAATGGATTTCGTTGGTAATCAGTGACTTACAACTATCTTGCATCTATCTATCTACAGATGCTTGACGTAGGACTATAGGTGTACAGATTGAGTGCATGGTGATTAACGCACCATGTTCTTTAACAGTCAGTAACAGGGAGAGTCCAGTAGGCCATGAATGGTTACCCAAACCACGACACATGCAGGGGTGCAACTCCCCAATCTTCCACCAATTTATGGGGGCTTAGTGATAATGGTAGCACAAGCGGTTTGCATCCGCTGGGTAGGAGTTCGATTCTCCTAGCCTCCACCAATTTGGGGACTTCGTACAATGGTAGTACGCTCGGATGGCATCCGTGCAATAGGGGTTCAATTCCCCTAGTCTCCACCAATTTCCCCGCTGTGATAGGGTGCATACTCGCCGTATGTCATACCACAGTGAAAAAAGTACCAACCTTTCGGGGCGTACGGGAATTCAATTAGGACGCCATTATACGTAGTCCTTGGCAATCACTTGAATGTGAGCCTAAACGCCCCTCTGGGGCAACCCTTTCACCCGCCGCAAGGCACAACAACACACACATGAACAAACAGCAAATCGGCACCCTCTGGGTCGTCGCCCTCATCATCGACACGGCTATTCTCGTAGCCCTCTGCGTCATTGTAGGCCTCGTACTCTAAGTGCCAGCCCCTTCGGGGGCCTAACTTTCCACACACACATGAAAATAGTAATCACACAAAACATCGACCTCGATAACATCAAGGTCACCAATGCTATCGCTAGCGTTGTTAACTCGGCTTTCGAGACGGGCATTAACCCTGCTTGGTTCGAGGTTGAATCGCTCAACAAGGATGGCTTCCTTGATGCCGCCTTCGACGACATGGAGCCGCCTAGCGGCAAGCCTCAACGCACCAACTGGACCCTAAAGGCTCGCCTCAATGAGGATGGCTACAAGTCCAAATGGAAGGTGCTCACGGCTGAGTCCTGCGTCCAGTCTTGGCTTAAGATGAAGGACGACCCTGAACTTAAGTTCCTGAACACCAAGGCTGACGCATACATTCGTTACCTAGTGGCCCTCAGCAACCCTAACACTCCTCATAGCGTTGCCGACAACATCCTGATGGATGAGTACGAGCCTGATGGTGTCCACGATGACGCCATGGCCCAATACGCCATCGCTGGCGAGGTAGTCTTCGGCTAATACTTACATGCACAACAAGCACCACGAATACGAGTCCACGGCCCTAGTAGGCCGTGAGATTCTCACACCAAAGATGAAACAGACAGTCATCCTCATCTGCGATGGCCTCAGTAACCCTGAGATTGCAGAACAGATGGGTATCTCGGTTAACACTGTCGAAAACCAACGCCACATCGCCATGAACAGGCTCCGATACCAAGGAGTCCACAACATCGCCACGCTGGTCAAGTGGGCCATCGTCACGGGCGTCTACAAACTCTAACCATGAAACTCATCACCATCCTTGGCGTAGCCAGTGGCAGTCTCTGCCCACGATGCAACGCCGTCGCTCCATGGGGCATCTGCCCTTGGTGCTCTAACACTTGACACAAGCCCCGAACAGGGGCACAACCTTTCACTACACACATGATACACGACAAGACTCAGCGTCACCCAGAGGTGAAGCGTATGTGGCAGTGTGCTCGGCTGGCTCATTACTTGAGCACTGAATACAGCCAGAGCACGAGCCCAGACGCTCCCTTCCTCGCAACGTCCATGATGGACGTGCGTAACGCCTCCATTGAGGCCACCAAGCAACTCTCCAACCAACACAAACATGACCAAGCACTACGACCCATCCACACTAAGTGAGTTCAAATTCGAGTTCATCTCGTCCGAGGTAATCCACGGACTAGAGGAAAAGAAGTACCGCTCACTCGAAGCACTCAACCAGTCCACCCTCAAGAAGGTGTTGGACGTCTCGCCCTTCTACGCCAACTGGCAGAGGGAGCACGGCGAACGCACACCTGCTATGGCCCTAGGCTCGGCCCTGCACACGTTCATCCTTGAGCCAGCCAACTTCCTTAAGGACTACGCTGTAGCCCCTGTCTGTGATAGGCGTACTCGTGAGGGCAAGGCAGACTGGGAGGCTTTCGTCTCTGACATTGGTCACCGAGAGCCCATCAAGTCTGACGATTACGACTCACTCGTAGCCATGAAGGCAAGTGTCGGCAACCTGTTCGAGAGCCGCCATGGCAAGACGCACAATGAGTCCGCATTCATCGCTGAGATACTCGTTACCGAGGGCGAATTCAAGGGCCAGAAGGTCAGGCTCAAGGGCAAACTCGATTGCATCCATCAGCATGAGGATAGTGCCATCATCAAGGACCTCAAGACTGTTGCTGACATTAGCAACGTGGGTGGTGCCTCGTACCACTCCAACTGGGCTATTCAGGCTGGCCTATACAGGGATGCCCTAGAGTTCGCTATCCGCAAGCCAGCCTCGTTCATCTACGTATGCGTGAGCAAGGAGGAGCCGCACGACTGTAAGGTCGTCAGGTGCACCAACGAGATGCTCGCTAAGGGTACGCTCGACTACGGCAAGGCCCTGCACATGTGGCTGTCGTGGGAGAAACTCGGTAAGCCTAACACCGCCCAGTTCTTGGGCATCCAAGACCTCAATGGCTAAGGACTTCGAGTTTAAGGGCATCTGGATACCAGCCCGTGTGTTTACCGACGCACGGCTGACCCAGTCCGACAAGTTCCTGTTCGGCGTCATCCACATCCTCTGCAACGAGCGTGGCTGTTTCGCCACCCGTGAGAGCCTGTCCGAGTACATGAGCCAGTCCGTACGCAATACGCAGTACAGCATTGGACGCCTCATGGACTGTGGCTACGTCCGCAGGGACGACGATGGCACCCTCTGGGACATCATCAGCCATACCCTTGATAGGGGTGCAAAGGCTTTCACGGGAGGAGTGAAGAATTCTTCACCCATACCACGAAGAAAAGTTCACCCATATAGTAATGAGGATAGTAACAAGGATATAGTTAAGGCACCAGAGGTGCTGATTGCAGATGCTTTCATTCGTTCTGATGCTGCCCTAGCGGCAGTGTGGGACAAGTGGCTGGAGCACCGCAGGGCCAAGCGTTGGTCTACGACCAATTCCTATATCTCTGGCTGGGACTCAGCATTCAGCCAATGGGGAGCCGCTCAGGCCATCCAGTCCATCAACCACAGCCTCCTGCAAGGCTACCAAGGCCTCTTTGAGGCCAAGGGTAGGCCAGCCCTCAAGTCACAGGCTCCAAAGACCGACACGGACCACCAGAAGGGATTTTAACCATGAGTAATCCAAAATGTAGAGATTGCGGCGAGCACAGCCGTGTTCGTGAGTACGGCGAGGACCAAGTACCTATCTTCGATGTGTTCTGTGACGCATGCTTCAAGGCATGGGCCAAGGACGCTCAGGAGCGGTACGAGAGGTTTCTCCCTAAGCCACCCAAGCCAGAGACTCCCATGCCTGACCTGTTTGCGGACACTGACCCAATGCGGATGGGCGAACTGGGCATGATAGCCATGCACTGGTTACCCACAGGCAAGGGACTACTTATTCACGGCACCACCCGCAAGGGCAAGACCCGCACGGCTTGGTACATTGCCAACAGGCTGTGGAATGAGAACAAGTTTAAGAACAAGTACCTGTTCCTCACCATGTTTGAACTGGAGGCACGGCTAGTGGCCTCATGGGGCAAGGAGTCTTGGGATAAGACCATGCTACACATGACGCACATCCCGTTCCTATTCCTTGATGACCTAGGCAAGGAGAAGATGACTGACCGCATGGCCTCGTGCCTGTTCGCCCTTGTGGACCAGCGTACCATGCACAAGCGTCCGACCATCATCACCACCAACCTGACTGGCGATACCCTGCTGGAGCGTTTCCATGACAAGGAGACAGGCACTGCGTTCCTCGCACGTCTGAAGGACAACGACCTGTTTGATAGGGTAGCCGCAAAATGATACACGAGTTCCGCAGTCCTATGCCTGTTGAAACCCCGCTTGGTTATGGCATGCTGGTGTATGTGCGGGACGGAGGCACCTTTTCCAACGATGTGTTTGCTATCGTGCTCGACCACGACGGAGTGCTAAGGCACTTTGCCTCAGACCAGTTCAAGTTCGTACGCAACGACACCTTTGGCATCCGTGGCGAAGAAACAAAAGGTTAGGCCTGAACGCCTGACAGTGAGCCTCAAGATGCTTACCCCAGACGAAAAGAAGACGATGACCACGGAAATGGACAGGATACAGGAAATGTGGAAGTCGTTGTACGCCAGAAACAAGTGGAAACCACAAACCGACATCAAAATAGTTAAGAAATAGTTTGCATCAGCCTACAAAAACTACTCTGATACCCATCTCGCCCCTGATAACACAGGGGATAACCAACAACCAAACACCAACACACATGAGCGAAATCAACATCAATCAAGTCAATGCTCGCATCGAGGACCTCGAAAAGGAAATCGCTGTAATCAAGGCTGAGAAGCAGAACCTCACCGACCCCTCCATCAAGGGCCTCGGTATCAAGTTCAGCGAACTCGACCTGAGCAAGGCCTCATCTGTCATCCACCTCCACAATGCTCTCATCGAGCGTCTTGAAGGACTGACGGCCAAGGTCGAGGCTCTCGAAGCCAAGGCTAAGTAATCCATCGGGGGAGTAAGGCCCCCACCAATTTCTTCACACACATGAACATGAAAGCACCGACAAACATCAAGGCAGTACCGCCTAAGGACGAACCTTACAACGGCTGGCCTAACTACGAAACCTATTGGACCGCCCACGTCATCGCCAACGACGAGAACCTGTACAACCTGTGCAAGGAACTCTGGCTGGACGGCTACAAGTCTTGGGGCTCCCTCTGCAATAAGATGCGGGAGTACGGCCCTAAGTGGCAGTCCAACTACACTGGCCTCAACTACGTGACATGGAAGAACTCCACTGTGCGTGGCTCCGAGATGACCAAATACCTTAACGACCTTTTCCACACCAATGACTAAAACAAGAGAACAAAAAAACGAGGAGATTAGGATTAGGCCCAGACTTCTCTGGGTTAAAATCCCAGCCGAGTATGCTAAGCGACTAGGTGATACCGCCGAGAAAATCGGTGTATCCCGAGCCGATTACATGAGGCTTATCCTCATCAACCACGTCAACACTGACAGCCAATCCTTCACCATCACCACCCAAAACAAATGAGCACAAACATCACACCAGAATTCGCCAAGGCTTACGCCGAGGCCGTCAGTCGCACTCGTGACGTCGTAGCAGACGCCACCAATCCGTTCCACAAGAACGTCTACGCCACCCTCGGAGCCCACATTTCGGCCACCAAGGCAATCTTCGCCCAGTACGGACTCGCCATCGTGCAGTTCCCTGTGTCGAACACTGTCAATCGTGGTGAAGTCGGCGTAGAGACTATGGTCATTCACGAGTCTGGAGGCCATATCTCCCGCACCATCCTCATGCCTGTGGCAGAGGGTGTTAAGGGTCAGGACGTCGGCTCATTAGTCTCGTACCTTCGCCGCTATGCCATCGCAAGCGTGGCAAATCTGGCAACGGCTGATGATGACGCAGAGACTGACAGGGAGGTCCGCACCATTGTTGCACCTAAACTGGTCCAACTGCCCAAGGCCGAGGCTCCTAAGCCAACTGCCAAGGCCAAGGCCCAGCCAATCGTCCAGCAGGAAGCACCTCAAGGTAACCTTGCCGATGCCCTTTCCACGCCGCTTCACTTCGGCAAGAACAAGGGTCAGACGCTCGGCCAACTCCCGAAGAACTCCCTCGATTGGTACATCAAGGAATGGCAACCCAAGTCCTACAACGGCAAGCCAATCCCTGATGCTGACCTCTCACTGAGGGCCGCTCTGGACGCCATCAACGAGGCTCGTGCTGGCAGTCAGCCCGAAATCACCAGCGACGACGTTCCGTTCTAACCCACTTGGCCTTATCGTTCAACGGATAGGACAGGCGTTTCCTAAACGCTTAATCTAGGTTCGACTCCTAGTAGGGCCAAAAACTTTCCCGCACACACATGAGCACACAAGAAACCAAGGTCGAGCCTACCGCTCAGACCATCACCAACAAGAACTGGGCCAAGCAAAAAGGCCTCAAGCACCCCGAACGCCTCATCAAGCGTCCGAGGTACGGCAAGGAACTCAAAGGACTCGTCGGTCAGGTCAACGTGACCTGTGCCGTCTCCAAGAGCCTCTTGGCCCTGCTTGAAGAACAATGCATGCTGGACGGCGTCAGCCGTTCGGACATCCTGCGAGCCGCCCTCATCCGTGAGGTGGCCTTCAGGAAGTTCTGCCGAGAAAACGGAGCCACGCCTCTGGCCGCTTCTCATCTCGGCACCAAAGCCGCAGTTGAGGTCAGGACGAAGACAGCCAAGCCGAAGTTGACCGCCATCTCGAAAGAGACGCTCGACCAAATCCAAAGCATCTTCAAGGCTCTTAACGGCTAAAGCCTAGGACATAAGCAAACAGGGACCTTCGGGTCCCTTTTTTGTGCCTGTGTAAGGCGGCATGATAAACATGCCTTTAAGGCTTAGCCACCCCACGACACATACATGATGGGCCACGACAGCCCCCACGCAGATTACTTTGTTGGCTCTGTTACTGGGAGCAAGCGACTTCTCACTTCTTTGTGAGTGTGTAGGCCGCAGTACATTCCGTAAACCATGCCAATGATGATGCATGAACCAAATGCCCACTTAAACCACTCAGCCTCCACCACATCCCGCAAAATGAATGGCGTTGCCGCACATGCCGACGACAACAAAAACATAACAACACCAGCCTTCAGGCCCTTGCCGATAAATGTGTTGGCCACGATGAAAGCCGCACCAGCAAAACCGAAGACCACGGCCATCCACAGAAATTTGTCAGACACCTTGGCCCATTCTTTCTCTTTGTTCATGGCTTGAATGCTGTTCCTCAGGGCTTCGTTATCCCTGTCAGCCTTAGCCACCCTCTCATAAAGTTTGGTCGTCTCAACATCGACAGCCTTGGCCTTGGTCTGCTCTGCCTCTAACGCCTTAGTGTTGCCTAGCGTGGCGGCGAACTTTTCCACCTGTTCAGCGGTAGGCTTCTTGATGCCAGCCAGCCTAGTCTCGGTCAGGTCCAGCAATGGCTTACCCTTGCCCTCTACGTTCTTCTTGGCGACGTTAAGGGCGGCGGCACCCTCGCTGGCCTCGTGCTCCAGTTTGTTTACGTAATCATCCCTATTCTTGTTGGCTGGCTCAGGCACATGCGGGGGTGGCACGACAGTCGTGCACCCGACTAGCAAGAGTGTAAGCAGGTATCTCATTTTACCCTAAGAAGCCTCCTTCTTACGAGGTCGAGCACCTCGTGGGAGAACGTGCCGATGATGCTGTAAATCATCGCTTCGTAAATCGGGGGCACTAGGCCGTGTACTGCAAAATAACCAAGGACACCCATTATTCCTCCCGCCACCACTCTCCGAATCCAGATTATCCAGTGATACGATTCGTCGCTTATCAGCAGACGGCAGAACGCACCAAGGGCACCAAGGACCGCTACTATCCACCCTCCGTCCTTTAGTTCTTCCATGGTCTTTGTGATTGCTGGGTCGGGCGGGGTCATCGTTCATCATCATCCTTTCTGGGTTGTTTAGCACCAGCGTACCACCTGTACATGTCGAAGGCAGACTTGGCCAATTTCTCTGGCTTGTCTACGCCCTTGACCGACATGAAGGGGATGCCGTTGACGATAGCCTTCTTGGCTTCTGCCTTATGGTTGGCTGTTGGGAATTTGGGCCTGATGACAAGGAGAGGGCCAGTGAAGCCAGTCATCCTGTGCAACGCCGCCGCCACGGCTTCTGGGCTACTGTTAGCCCTGAGTCCAATGGAGTGCAGGGCCGTTGCGTGGTCCAAGGCCTGAGCACCAGTTGTGCTAGCGTTAGGACCAAACAGACCATGGACGGCTTCTTGTCGAGTGAGGCCAGCGAGCGTGCCATCGGCCATGGTGTCTGCCGTGGGCGTGTGAGTTCCAAAGGAGTTGCCCATCTTGTTGGTCAGGCCAGTGGCTCCTTCGCCAATACCAGTGATTCCGCCTACGCCAGCGGCTTGGGCCATCTGGATTGACACAGGTCGCACGGCATTGTCGGCAATGTCTTGATGCATGGTCTTGAACGACTCGGAGCGTTTTGCACCTGTCAGCATGAATCCTTCCATGGCGTATCCACCCATCTTGCCGAATGTCTTTAGGAAGTTACTGACAATGGGGACGGCACCAAGGTACTTGGCAGACTGAGCCGCACGTTCCTGTGCTTCGTCAAACGACTTGATGCCTTGGGCGATTACCTTGTTTGTCTTCTTGTCCGTGACGACGTATGCCCCGTCTGCCATCGAGATTTCGGGGATGTCAAAGGCATCGTGAGACACCTGATTGATTAAGGCATCGTGCATGCCAGCGTAGTAAATCTTGTTGTGCCACAGCGGTGCACCATAGTTAGAGGTGTAGCCATGGGTTCGGCCAACAGGCACGGACATCAGGAACCCTTGAGGCTTGTCATGATGGCCAAAGATTCGCTTAACGACATCCTTGCCGTCAGTCACAGTAGAACTGATGTCTAGGTCCAGTGCCTCACGGCTTAACACTTTAGACCTTCGGTTAATCACGAAGTTTTTAAGACTCATGTCAGACCTGAGCCTAGGGGCTTGCAGGAAGACTGTCTGGATGACGCTCTTGGCGTCAGCGAACATAGCCTCTTTTCCTTTTTGGGTAGAGGCAAACGGCAACTGGTCGATGATTTCCATAGCGGCCCATTCAAGGTGCGTGACGATGTTCCCGCTACGTCCATTCCACACAAGGATAGCATCATTGTACATGAATGCGTCTGGGAATTGGCCAGCGTGCATAGCCTCAATGAAACCTCCGTGAGTTTTCTCCTTCTTGGCTACGTCCATGATGTAGGCGGTAGCCATAAAGGTAGCCTTTCTCGTGCCGTCTATCCGCATTGGGGCGATAATACCACTGCCCAAATTGAACAAGGCGACAGTGTTGTTGGTCGAGTCATACCGAGTGCGGTGGTGACGAGCGTCCATGATAACCATTGCGTCCTTGCGGGACTGTAGTGCCCTCATGGCATACCAACTGGTCATCGTGCCACGATAAGCACCATCTTCTCCAAGGGGGATAAGGTCTGGGTAGGTGTACGTATCGCTGTCCGCTACCTTGCCAATCTTGGTTTCAATCTCAGCGACCTTCGCCCTGTAGCCCTCCAACAGCGTGTTAGGTTTATTGGCGAGGTAGGTTGCCGTGATTTGCGGGGCGGCGACTTCAAAAATCCTACCAAGAATTGTCTGGGCCTTGAAAGGGTGACAACCCCTGTTCCTATCGAGGACGTTACCAGACGAGCCATCGTAGTCGATGTCCATGGTCTGAATGAGTAACGCTCCCCGTTCACCAAGGGCTCCGATTCGGTGACTCGAAACGGATTCAGGGTTGTTAATGCAATCCTTTAGCGTTTGGAGGCTCTCAGGAGTAATCACCCTACCCTCGCCATGTTCAAAATTCCAAGCAAGGGCATCAAAGTATTGCTCAGTGGTGACGCCAAGAATTTTGCACCTTAGCCTGACGTCAAATGCGAGTGCACGGACAGGCGACATTTCGACGTACGTCTTCTCGGCATAGTTCATCTTCTTGATTATCGCACCTGCATTAGCCTTAGCACCTTCTTTTGTCACCAACCCGCTCCTTGTAAGCGAAGGAACATGACTAGCAGGTTCATGGCCAAAACTGTGAATCCGTCCGTTGTAAAATCCGTAAGGCCTCTTAGACGAAAGGTTATCACCTGTATCTTTGGTGAAGTCTGAGAGAGATGTCACCTTGTTCTTTTCATTATGAACGCCGCTCCACTTGGTCCTATGGTCAGAGATGACTCCATCGCCCTTCTCATAGTAAAGTTGCTCAAGAGAAGTCATGATACGAAGTGCCTGACGTTTGAAACTTGGGTCCATGTTGCTACGCTCAAGCCTACGCTTGTAATCAAGCACTGTGTCCATGGCGATTCGGTCGAAGTTAACCCCGTGTTCGATTCCAAGATAGTCGCTGTCCATTTCGTACCAGTTACCGAGTTCATCGAGCCTAGACATGAACTCAGTGTTGAACTGAAGTCCAAAGGAAGCGATGAAGCGTCCAACGTTGTCTGGAGATGGATTGTCGATGTACCTTACGTACTCCGACTGGCTCATTGGCAATAGGCCGTTTTGTTTAGATTCCCGTGTAAAGTTATAAGGCTGAAGCCAGTACTGGCTATTCAGGTTAGAACCGCCTTCCGAGTGGCTTAATACAATCAGGTCTTTAAGGTTTGAGTGGAGAACGCCGTTGTATTCAGGGGTAAACTTAATTTCAGGGACGTAACCTTCCTTGATGCCGTATCTCTCGGCGGTTTCTTTTGTGATTGGGTGTTTGACGCTGTGGTCTAACGCAATGCCAGTTCTTTCACTTTCGCTGGTCTGGGAGAAAAGTATGTACTTAAGCAGGGGAGATGCCTTCTCCATCTCACGGGCGGCGAGGACGTGGTAAATGGCATGAGAGTGTTTCTGCTTAACTGAACTTTGCACCGCTTCCATTGGTGCGGCGAGGTGACCCTGTTTCTGTTCCTCGCTTAAGATTTTCTCCTTCAGGGTAGTAAGTTCAGTCAGGAGTTTTCCTCCCTCTACCTGCTCGAACGACGAGCCTAG
>Ga0209299_1001557_pt1 | contig 12592 bp, 10 predicted proteins | sample S_140806_MF_Meta_FD_187326 | JGI IMG/M metagenome (GOLD analysis project Ga0209299, IMG submission 187326) | Freshwater microbial communities from Lake Simoncouche, Canada to study carbon cycling - S_140806_MF_MetaG (SPAdes) (version 2) | ecosystem: Environmental > Aquatic > Freshwater > Lake ...
TCCACCATGGCTTGGATCTAACCAGCGGCTTGTAACAACTTTGCCGCGAGTAAAGAAATGAACACCTTCAGTGCCATGTGCATGTGAATCACCAAATAGTGAGTTCTTCCATCCACCAAATGAGTAATAGGCCATTGGCACAGGAATCGGAACGTTGATTCCCACCATTCCCACTTCTACTTCATTCTGGAAACGGCGTGCAGCTCCTCCATCATTAGTGAAGATTGCAGTTCCATTTCCATATTGATGTGAGTTAACAAGGTTGAGCGCTTCATCATAAGTATTAACGCGAATAATGCTTAAAACTGGGCCAAAGATTTCATCGGTATAGACCGACATTTTAGAGGTGACGTTATCAAGCAAAGTAGGCCCTAGGAAGAAACCATCGCCATCAACTTTTAGATTGCGGCCATCAACAACAACAGTTGCACCTTCTTTAGCTCCCGCTTCAATATAAGAAGCAACTTTGTCGCGGTGAACTGCTGTGACAAGTGGGCCCATGTCGCTGCCCTGTGTGCCATCGCCGGTAACAATCTTTGCCATACGAGATTTAATGCGTGCTACTAAAGCATTTCCAATAGGTTCAACGGCAACGATTGCAGAGATAGCCATGCAACGCTCTCCGGCAGAACCAAAGCCAGCGTTAATGGCCGCGTCCGCTGCTAGTTCAAGATCGCAATCTGGAAGAACGATCATGTGGTTCTTAGCCCCGCCTAGAGCTTGAACGCGCTTGCCGGCTTTAGTTCCAGTTTCATAGACATAGCGCGCAATAGGAGTTGAGCCAACAAATGAAATTGATTTAATTCCTGGGTGAACTAGAAGCGCATCTACAACTTCTTTATCTCCATGAACAACATTGAAAACACCATCTGGCAATCCCGCCTCTTTCCACAACTGCGCCATAAACATTGCAGCCGATGGATCTTTCTCTGATGGCTTAACTACAACAGTATTTCCGCAAGCAATTGCCACTGGGAAGAACCACATTGGAACCATCGCTGGAAAGTTAAAGGGAGAGATGATGGCAACTGGGCCTAGAGCTTGGCGGATTGAATAGACATCAACACCCGTTGATACTTCCTCTGAAAAACCACCTTTTAATAGATGTGGGATGCCACAAGCAAACTCCACAACTTCAAGACCGCGAGTTACTTCACCGGCTGCATCACTTAATACTTTTCCATGCTCTACCGTAATGAGGGCTGCAATCTTTTCTTTGTTTTGTTGCACTAATTCACGAAAAGCAAAAAGGACCTGTGTGCGCTTAGTCAGTGAGCTATGGCGCCATTCGGCAAAGGCGGCTGTTGCAGCAGATACGGCACTATTAACGGTGGCGGCATTTCCAAAGGCCACGGTCCCAGTTACTTTTCCAGTGGCTGGGTTATAGATATCCCCCGAGCGTTCTGGTTTATTCGCATCTGGGGCGCCATTGATCCAATGCGTAATCTGCGTCATAGGAGCAATCTACTTGAGGCGTTAAGATGGCGCTACCTACTAGATAAAAGGCCAAATTCGATGACTGCACCAATCAGTGACCCTGCAAAGCAAGCGGCCGTAAGTGCCGCAGACCGTAAATATGTATTTCACTCATGGTCTGCCCAAGGTGCAATTTCACCTATTCCTTTTGCAAGTGGCTCAGGATCTAGATTTTGGGACCATGCAGGCAAAGTTTATTTAGATTTCTCTTCACAGCTAGTTTTCACAAACATTGGTCATCAACACCCAAAGGTTATTAAAGCTATTCAAGAACAGGCTGAAGTTCTAACAACAATCGCACCTCAGCATGCCAATGATGCCCGTAATGAAGCTGCCCAACGCGTCGTTGAATTAGCTGGAGATACTTTTGCCAAAGTTTTCTTCACAACTGCCGGCGCAGATGCAGTTGAAAATGCAATCCGCATGGCGCGTATGCACACACATAAGCACAAAATTCTCTCTACTTATCGTTCTTATCACGGTAACACCGGTGCATCTATTAATGCAACGGGAGATCCACGCAGATTCCCAAATGAGTTTGCTTTTGGCCATGTTCACTTTTGGGGACCGTATCTCTATCGCACTGCTTTCTGGGCAACAACTGAAGAGCAAGAGTGCCAGCGTGCTCTAGAGCATCTTGAACAAACAATAATCTTTGAAGGCCCAAACACAATTGCTGCAATCTTGATTGAATCAGTGCCAGGAACTGCTGGTGTGTTAATGCCACCTAAGGGTTATCTTGAAGGAATTCGCGCACTGTGCGATAAATACAAGATTCTCTGGATTGCAGATGAAGTGATGGCTGGCTTTGGTCGCACAGGTAAGTGGTTTGCATACCAACACAGCGCAGCTGTTCCAGATCTGATCACTTTTGCAAAGGGTGTTACCTCCGGCTATATCCCACTCGGTGGAGTTGTCATTAGTGAGCCAGTCTCAAAGACATTTGATGAGAGAGTATTTGCTGGCGGCATGACATATATGGGTCACCCAATGGCATGCGCTACTGCGGTTGCAACTATCGATGTCATGAAGGAAGAAAAGATGTTGGAAAACGCCACAATGATTGGCGAAACCATCCTGGGTCCTGGACTCAAAGAGTTAGCTAAGAAGCACAAAATTATTGGCGATATCCGCGGCACAGGTGTTTTCTGGGGTATTGATATGGTCTCTGATCGTGCAACACATGCACCTCTTGCTCCATACGGTGCATCAAGTCCGGCAATGAATGAGTTAGTGGCCGCATGTAAGAATCATGGATTAATGCCATTTAATAACTTCAACCGCATTCACTTGTGCCCACCATGCAATATCTCAGTTGAAGATGCAAAGCTGGGTCTTGAGATGTTTGATAAAGCACTAACTGAAATGGGAAAGCACTACACCGGCGCTTAATTCAAAAAGCTAGACGTTGAACCTAAATTCAACAACATCTCCATCTGCCATTACGTAATCTTTACCTTCCATGCGCACTTTGCCTTTAGAGCGCGCTTCGGCAACTGATCCTGCTTCCATTAAATCAGCAAATGAAACAATCTCAGCCTTAATAAAGCCCTTTTGGAAATCAGTATGAATAACTCCAGCAGCAACTGGTGCGGTGTCACCTTTATGGATTGTCCATGCACGACATTCTTTAGGTCCTGCAGTTAAGTAAGTCTGCAAGCCCAGAGTTCTAAAACCAACGTGGGCCAAAGTTGCAAGGCCTGGCTCTTGCAGACCAATTGATTGCAAAAGCTCTAACGCATCTTCATCACTGAGCTCTGCTAACTCTGCTTCAGTCTTTGCATCTAAAAAGATTGCCTCTGCTGGTGAAACTAGTTCTTGTAGCTTCTTTCTCAGTTCAGTGTCATTGAGCTCTGCAGCATCAACGTTGAAAACATAGAGAAATGGCTTGGCAGTAAGTAGGTGAAGCTCTGCTAGATCTACTCGGCTAATTGAGCTTTGAGATAACGGGCGACCTGATTGCAACCATTCATTGGCTGCCTTTGCAGCCTCTAGAGCTGGCGCTTTTTCTTTGGCTACGCGTACTTCTTTTTCAAGACGTGGGATTGCCTTTTCAATAGTTTGTAGGTCGGCGAGCGCCAACTCAGTATTAATCGTTTCGATATCACTGGCTGGATCAATTCGGCCGTCAACGTGAACAACATCGCCATCGTTAAATACTCGGATTACTTGGCAGATCGCATCGGTTTCACGGATATTTGCTAAGAACTTATTTCCAAGGCCAGCACCTTCAGATGCACCTTTAACAATTCCTGCGATGTCCACAAAAGACAGGGCAGCTGGTAGAAGTTTTTGTGAGCCATAGATTGTGGCCAGCTTTGCCAAGCGATCATCTGGCACACCAACTACTCCTACGTTGGGCTCAATGGTTGCAAAGGGATAGTTAGCAGCTAGGACGTTGTTCTTGGTCAATGCGTTGAAAAGGGTGGATTTACCCACATTTGGCAGACCGACGATTCCGATAGACAGGCTCATAGTGGGTAGAGCCTACGCGGGATTGTCAGTGCAAACTGCCACGATAGGCCCATGCCCGCATACGTAGTAACCCTTCTCATAGGCCTGATGGCCGGTGCCGCTATTGGATATCTAGTTGCACGCCTTAAATCTGCATCCTCTGTTGCAGATCGCGCACTACTCGATGATTACAAATCACAGTTAGAAGCAGAGCGCAGTAAAACAGAGTCAGCCGTTAAGTTAAACGCTGAGCTCGTTGCAATGAAAGAGTCAGTTGAAAAGCTTTCAAACCAAGCAAATGAAGCTAACCGCATTCGTACAGAGGCTGAAGCAAAGTTAAATACAACAATTCTTGAGATGCGCCGTGCCTCTGAATCTATCTTTGATGAAACAAAAAAGATTGCTGGCGCACTTTCTAACTCTCAAACACGTGGCAAGTTTGGTGAAGCCCAGTTAGAACTACTTCTGCAAGGTGCTGGTCTTCGCGAAGATCACGAATACTTCCGCCAGAAATCAACGACTGACTCTGATTCATCAGGTATTCCAGATATCACGGTGAAGATGCCTGGTGGCAGTCATATCTTTATTGACTCTAAGTTTCCCTTTGATCGCTTCTTAGAGGCATTTGATCCAGCTAATGAAGTAGATCGAGATGAGTTCTTACAAGCCCATACTAAAGATTTGCTCAAGCACATCGAAGCCTTAGCAAAGCGTGGCTATCACAAATCCCAAGGCTCACCAGATTTCGTAGTTCTCTTTGTTCCATTTGAGACTTTGTTATCAGAGGCGCTGCGTTTGGATTCAAATCTATTAGAGAAAGCCTTTAAGGTTGGCGTAACAGTTGCCACGCCAACATCGATGATGGCGCTGCTGCGCACGATTGGATATATCTTCACGCGCAATAAATTAGCTGAGAACGCTGATGAGATTCAAAAGGTTGCCAGCACCTTCTTGAAAAACATCACTCTTCTTCACACAAAGATCGTGGCAGTTGGTAAAGCTATTTCATCAACATCTAAAGCCTATGAAGATCTAGTTCCAACGGCTGAAAAGACTGTATTGAGCCCAGCTAGACGTATTCATAACTTGGGTGTGACTGGCGATAAAGATAAACTAGCTATTGAATACCCAGAAGCACCAGCCTCAGTTCGTGAACTCAAAAGTGATGAACTAGGCGATGATGATTTTATTGATGCAGAAGAGATAACAGATGGAGATAGATAAATGAGCACAGCAACTAAAATAGCGATTCAAGGTCCTGGACTTAAAAAGCAGGGCATCGTTGTGCTACAGAGCTTCTTTATTGGCTTCTTTACTTTCGTTGAACTATGGCTGCGCAGTGGTGTTGGAATCCTCACCGGCGTAATGATTCTTCTTTCTTTCTATGGCGCACTTCGTTTTGGTCGCCCTGGCACAACCTATGTCTCTGTTGTTACTCCACCATTGGCTTTTGCCGCAAATGCACTCTTTTGGATTTTAATCTTTGATGGCTTTAGACCATCACGCGTTGGAATTGATTTCATTGCAGCCCTTGCAAGTGAAGCACCGTTTCTTATTATTGGTGCTGCCTATGGCTGGTTTGTTTACTTAAATGCAAAGGCAAAAACTAAGCCTTCAAAGGCCCGTCAAGCTTAAATTCCAGCTGCTTTCATATCTCTGCGCAGCTCTGGTGGCAGAGCAAAGAGAAGTGATTCTTCTGTTGCTGTAATAGTTTCAACATCGCTATAGCCATGCTCAGAGAGAGTTATCAAAACATCGGTCACTAAGATCTCTGGAACTGATGCACCACTAGTTAAACCAATAGTTTCAACTCCGTTAAACCACTCATCTTGAATCTGTTCAGCATAATCAACCAAATACGATGCCTTTGCACCATACTCCAACGCCACTTCAACAAGGCGCACAGAGTTAGATGAGTTTGTAGATCCAACAACGATTACAAGGTCTGCTTGTGGGGCAATTGCTTTGATTGCTTCTTGGCGATTTTGTGTGGCATAACAAATGTCATCACTAGGTGGATCTTGAATCTCTGGAAAACGCTCCTTCAAGATTGCAACCGCATCTAATGTTTCATCAACGCTCAAAGTGGTTTGAGACAACCAGACAAGTTTCTTTCCTGGAGTTGGTTGCACCTGCCGGGCACCATCTAATCCATCAACAATTCTGACCTGTCCTACTGCTTCACCTGCTGTGCCCTCAACTTCTTCATGGCCATGGTGACCAATAAGTAGGATTTCAGCATCTTCTGCCGCAAAGCGTTTTGCTTCCATATGCACTTTAGTTACAAGTGGACATGTTGCATCAATAGTTTTTAGAGATCTGGCAGCTGCTTGTTCGTGAACAAGTGGTGCAACTCCATGAGCTGAGAAAACAACGGTCTTTCCCTCTGGAACTTCATCTGTCTCTTCAACAAAGATCGCCCCTTTTGCTTCCAAACTGGCAACAACGTGGACGTTGTGAACAATCTGCTTTCTCACATAGACAGGTGCTCCATAGAGTGCCAAGGCTTTTTCCACCGTCACAACAGCGCGGTCAACACCTGCGCAATATCCACGGGGCGCAGCAAGTAGAACTCTCTTAGCCATGAGGGGAGTCTATTAGGCTGGGCACATGTTCGAAACTTCAAGTGAATCCCCCGCGCCTGTGCGCGTGGTCACTGAAGCAATAAAAGAATATGTAGATCGCCTTGGCCCTATCTGGGTTGAAGGTGAAATCTCTGAACTCAATGAACGCAGCGGCATGATGGCTTTTATTCGCCTGCGCGATCCCAGTGTTGATATGTCCTTATCGGTGATGTGTCACAAATCAGTTATCGCTGCTATTCAACCGCTGCCGGCTAATGCGCGAGTAGTGATGTATGCAAAGCCATCGTGGTATACAAAAAATGGTTCCCTTACTTTATCTGCCCGAGAAATCCGCCAAGTGGGTGTGGGTGAACTACTTGCTCGCCTAGAAGCGCTAAAAACTATTCTTGCATCAGAGGGTCTCTTCGATTCTGATCGCAAAGTTTCCTTGCCACTTCTGCCAAAAAAGATTGGCCTTATCTGCGGTCGTAATACCGATGCTGAAAAAGATGTTGTTGAAAACGCTAAGCGCCGCTGGCCCAGCGTTGAGTTTGAAATCCGGGAAGTCACGGTGCAGGGCGCTGCCGCAGTATCTGAAGTATCAGAGGCTCTGCGCGAGTTAGAGGCAGATAAAGATGTGGAAGTAATCATCATTACACGAGGCGGCGGATCCTTTGAAGATCTACTGCCCTTTAGTGATGAGTCATTGGTGCGCCTTGCCGCATCCTGTTTAACTCCCATTGTTAGCGCCATTGGCCATGAAAAAGATTCACCGTTACTTGATCTGGTTGCAGATTTTCGTGCATCTACGCCAACCGATGCAGCAAAGCGGGTTGTGCCAGATATAGCTGAGGAAATAGAGATGATTTCAAAGCTGACCGACAGAGCCCGCCGCACTTTGCTGGCCCGCATTGAGATGGAATCCACCCGCATTAAATCCTTCAAAGATCGCCCGGTGATGAAGGATCCTCATGTGATCATTACATCTAGAGCCGAAATCATTGTGGCGTTAAAGGATCGTGCTCATCGATCCTTTGCTGGGCATGTGAAATTAGCTAAAGAAGAGTTAGTGCAAATCAAGGCCAGAGTTCGAGCGCTATCACCGCAGGCCACATTGGATCGTGGTTACTCAGTAGTTCAATTAGCTAATGGTGATATCGCCCGTGATGCAACGAAGTTAAAAGCAGGCGACGTACTGCGCTTGCGCCTTGCAAAGGGCGAGACCAATGCCACAGTGACGCCGATGAATGTGAAGGAGTAGATTTAGCCCATGAGTGAAAAGAAGATTTCTTACGAGGCTGCCCGAGATGAGTTAGCCGAAGTTGTTGAATCCCTGGAAGATGGCAGTGCCACACTAGAAGAATCACTCAAGCTCTGGGAGCGCGGTGAAGAGCTAGCCAAGATCTGTCAGGAATGGCTAGATGGCGCCAAGAAGAAGTTAGATTCTGCAAAGCCGGCGGCGAAGTAAAAAACAATGTCGCCAACTTTCTCCTACTCACAGCTTCTCCCCCTTGGAAAAGATGAGACCACATACCGTCTTGTGAGTAAAGAGGGTGTGAAGGTTGTAAAGCTAGGCGATAAAGAGTTTCTCGAAGTTTCACCAGAGGCGCTAACAAAGCTAACGTCAGAGGCAATCCACGATATTTCACATTACTTGCGCCCAGATCATCTGCAGCAGTTAGCAAATATCATCAAAGATCCAGAGGCTTCGCCTAATGATCGCTTTGTTGCAACAGATCTATTAAAAAATGCCAATATCTCCGCCGGTGGAATCTTGCCGATGTGCCAAGACACTGGCACCGCCCTGGTCATGGCTAAAAAAGGTCAATACGTATTAACCACATCTAATGATGAGGTTGCAATCTCACAAGGTATTTATGATGCCTTTACTAATTTGAATCTGCGCTATTCACAGATGGCACCAGTGACAACCTGGGAAGAGAAAAACACTGGCAATAACCTGCCGGCCCAGATTGAAATCTATGCCGATAGTGAGCATGCCGATGAATACAACTTCTTATTTATCGCCAAAGGCGGTGGAAGTGCTAACAAGTCTTTCCTCTATCAAGAGACTAAAGCGATTCTTAATCCCAAATCCTTTATGGCCTGGCTGGATGAAAAGCTGCGCTCTATTGGAACGGCAGCTTGTCCGCCCTACCACTTAGCAATTGTCATCGGTGGAACCAGCGCCGAGCACACCGTCAAAACAGCCAAGCTAGCTAGTACTAAATATCTAGATTCACTTCCAACTAGTGGTGATGCCACAACAGGACATGGTTTCCGCGATCTTGAGTTAGAGAAGCAAGTACTAGAACTCACTAGAACACTAGGAATCGGCGCTCAATTTGGCGGCAAGTACTTCTGCCACGATGTTCGAGTTGTGAGATTGCCACGACATGGTGCATCTCTGCCGATTGCCATTGCAGTTTCTTGTTCTGCCGATCGTCAGGCCAAAGCCAAGATCACTAAAGAGGGCATATTCCTTGAGCAATTAGAGCAAGATCCAGCCCACTTCTTGCCTGAAACCACAGATGAGCATTTAAATGATGATGTCGTGGCCATTGATTTAAATCAATCCATGGAAGTCATCCGGGCCCAGCTTTCCAAGCACCCAGTTAAAACACGTCTTTCCTTGACTGGCACATTGGTCGTTGCTCGCGATTTAGCACATGCAAAGATTAAAGAGGCGATGGATGCCGGTGCACCCATGCCTGAGTATTTAAAGAAATATGCGGTGTATTACGCAGGTCCTGCAAAGACTCCTGCCGGTTATGCCTCAGGATCTTTTGGTCCAACAACTGCAGGTCGTATGGATTCATACGTTGAGTATTTCCAATCCCACGGCGGATCTCATGTGATGCTGGCAAAAGGAAATAGATCAAAGGCTGTGACCGATGCCTGCAAAACCCATGGTGGTTTCTACTTAGGTTCCATCGGTGGCCCAGCGGCTCGACTGGCACAGGACTGTATTAAGAAAGTTGAAGTTCTAGATTATGAAGAGCTAGGAATGGAAGCTGTCTGGAAAATTGATGTTGTTGATTTCCCAGCATTTATTGTGGTGGACGATAAAGGAAATGATTTCTTTGCCGAAACCTCAAAGCCACTGACTATTGGAACTAAGCCTTAACAACTTTTAGTAGAAGTTGTGAGATTTCCACTTAGACCATGCTTTGCATGGAGTGTCATAGCGCATGGTGATGTAGCGAATTCCCCAGCGAATCTGTGTGACTGGGTTTGTGCGCCAGTCCGTTCCAACCACGCTCATCTTCTCAGCTGGCAGAGCTTGGGCAATGCCGTGAGCTCCGGAGCGATAGTTGTGAGCTTTGTAGTTCCAGTGGCTCTCTTTAGTCCAGAGCGAGTTTAAGCATGTGAACTGAGAATCATCAAAACCATACTCCTCATTCAAAATCGCCTCTGCTACTTTTTTAGCACCGATGGGGGTGCGGGCCATTTCAACTGAAGCGCTGATCGCTGAGACCAGAGCTAAATCTGAAGAGAACATTGCGCCCACTGATGTGGAGGCCAAATTGATAGAGCCGTATAAAGCGCCCGCACCGTCGATCGGATTAACTGAGGCCGACAAGGTAGTTGGGTCGATTTCGATTTCAACCACAGAGCTGGCAGGGAACTCAAGACCATAGGCAGATGGAAGGGCTGAGGACAAAATGAGCATGGAGGCAACAACGCTCCAGATCGCGATAGTTTTTTTCTTAATCGTCATCGTCCTACTCCTTATCTCTCACCCGCATCCCATATCCGCAAGCCATCAGCCTCGAAATGAGGCTTCATAACTAACGGGGAATGGCTTTAGAGTGGCCTCTGGGGCTGACATCGGCAAATCTAACTGGGCCTAAGTCGCAGATTCACAGAGAAGGAGAAGCTGTGGATAGGGTAAAACCCCAGGTCACCAAGGCGAATGTCCGAATTGCCCTAAATGTGACTGTGACTTTCTTTTAGCCCGGTAATGGACCTTCCAGCATCTCGGTCACAAGGGCTGCAATTGGCGAGCGCTCGCTTCGAGTCAGGGTCACGTGGGCAAAGAGTGGATGGCCCTTCAAAGTTTCGACAACTGCGACCACACCATCATGGCGACCGACCCGCAGGTTGTCCCGCTGGCCAATGTCATGGGTCAAGACCACTCTGGAGGCGGTGCCGATTCTAGAGAGCACGGTCAAGAGCACGCCGCGCTCCAAGGACTGAGCTTCATCGACGATCACAAATGAGTCATGCAGTGAGCGACCGCGGATATGGGTCAGAGGCAAAACCTCAATCAAGCCCCGGTCCACGATCTCATCGATAACTGGCTGACTAACCAAGGCTCCCAAAGTGTCAAAGACTGCCTGGGCCCACGGCGACATCTTCTCGCCCTCACTACCTGGCAAGTATCCAAGTTCCTGACCGCCCACTGGATAGAGAGGGCGGAAGATAACTACCTTTTTATGGATGCGCTTTTCCATCACAGCTTCAAGACCTGCGCACAGCGCCAGTGCTGACTTACCAGTTCCAGCTCGTCCGCCCATAGAAACAATTCCGATGGAGTCATCTAGTAAAAGGTCGAGTGCGATTCGCTGTTCGGCGCTTCGACCATGCAAACCAAAAGCTGAACGATCTCCTCTAATTAACTGCAGCTGCTTATCGGCCGTTACTCGGGCCAGCGCGCTGCCTCGATCTGAGTGCAAAACAACTCCGGTGTGAATAGGAAGGCTGTGGGCCGCTTCATGATCAGCGCGATCTGATGAATAGAGATCATCGATAACCGATGAGCCAACAGTGAGCTCTTCAATTCCAGTCCAGCCGCTATTGGCAACAAGTTCTGCTAAATACTCTTGGGCCTCAACACCCACCGATGATGCTTTAACACGAAGTGGTAAATCTTTAGAAACTAAAACAACGTTTTTGCCATCAGACATTAAGTTCTTTGCAATGGCCAGGATTCGAGTGTCATTGGTGCCATCTCGCAAAAAGCCATGGGGCAAGGTGGAAAGGTCGGTGTGGTTGAGTTCAACAGAAAGGGTTCCACCCTCTGGGGTAATAGTCAGAGGTTGATCAAGTCGGCCATGGGTAACGCGAAGATCATCGAGAGCTCGTAGGGCGGCGCGGGCAAAGTATCCGAGTTCTGGGTGATCGCGCTTAGTCTCAAGTTCGCCAATAACAGCGATAGGGATGATTACTTCATGCTCAGCAAATCTATGCAGGGCGCCAGGATCAGCTAATAAAACGCTGGTATCTAAAACAAAAGTCTTTCTAGAGCTTTGACTCTTAGCAGCCAATGGCTGGACTCCTCATTTTTAGTTGTACTAGTGGGATGCTGCTTCGGATATGTAAAAAGGTAGAACACCTTGAGGCTAACTCTGTGGCAACACGCGCCTTATAAAAGTTAAATCTTGTCGATGATTTAGAGCTAAATCTCAACTGCCGAAACGGCGTTGTCGAAGTGAGTAAGCACGTAGGGCACGTAAGAAATCAACGCGACGAAAATCAGGCCAGTAAGCCTCACAGAAGTAGAACTCAGATAACGCGCTTTGCCATAATAGAAATCCTCCTAGGCGTTGTTCTCCTGATGTTCTAATCAAAAGCTCTGGATCTGGTTGGCCGGCGGTATATAAAAACTTAGAAATATCGTCACTGGTTAACTTCGCTTTAGCTTGATCAAGGGAATGGCCAGATTTTTCCTCTTCCCCAAGATATGACTTCACCGCATCAACAATCTCACGGCGCCCGCCATAGCTAATGGCAACGTTGACCTCAACACCATCGTTTCGGATGGGCTTGAGTGAAGATAGTTTTTCACTCAGCCAGGGCGGCAAGAGATCCAGGGCCCCCACCGCTTTGATATTCCAGCGACCAGTTGCCGCTAACTCATCGATGGTCTCACCAATAATCTTTAGAAGCTCTTCAATTTCATCCGAGCTTCTTTTAAAGTTATCAGTTGATAGCAACCACAAGGTCACAACCCGAACATCGGCATCTTCACACCAACCCAAGAACTCAATGATTTTATTTGCCCCGGCCTTATGGCCATTGGGATCACTGTTGTTGGGATTAGCTTTTGCCCACCGGCGATTGCCGTCCAGAATCACACCAACGTGGTGAGGTGT
>Ga0209299_1001563_pt1 | contig 12584 bp, 7 predicted proteins | sample S_140806_MF_Meta_FD_187326 | JGI IMG/M metagenome (GOLD analysis project Ga0209299, IMG submission 187326) | Freshwater microbial communities from Lake Simoncouche, Canada to study carbon cycling - S_140806_MF_MetaG (SPAdes) (version 2) | ecosystem: Environmental > Aquatic > Freshwater > Lake ...
CTTCTTCTGCGCCCCCTCCAGCGAGCGGTTCAACATACCCGATTCGATCGGCATGTCGTCCTCCACCCTGAAGGCATTCATGAGGCTGGCCACCCGTTCGCCACCGAAGATGCGCAGCAGGTTGTCCTCCAATGAGAGGAAAAAACGGGTGCTGCCTGGGTCGCCCTGTCGCCCAGCCCGCCCCCGGAGCTGATTGTCGACCCGGCGAGACTCATGCCGCTCGGTGCCGATCACGTGCAGTCCACCCGCCTGGCGCACCTGCTCCTCCTCCTGCTTCACCACCAGGTCGTATTCAGCCTTAACCGTGGCAATCACCTCGCGAATGCGTTGAATATTGGGATCGGAGGTGGGAGCCTTCTCGGCCGCCTGGGCGATGCGATCTTCAAGTTCCAGCACGGTGAGCGCCCGGTCACCCCAGGCATCCACAAGCTCCCGGCCCAGCTGGCTGAGGGAATCCTCAGTGGCAGGCAGGAGGGCACAGGGATAGAGAGTGCCAAGGGCCTTCGCCTCACTGAGAGCCTTGAAGGGATCCGAGGCCGGCCCAGCGAAACCGGCTCCACCAGCCGATGCGCGCAGGGGAACGGGCGGAAGGTGACCTCCCTCCTCGGGCCGAACTAGGCGTGGCAACAGTACCTCGCGCAACTTCAGTCGCGCCATGTAATCGCTGTTGCCCCCAAGGATGATGTCGGTGCCGCGGCCGGCCATGTTGGTGGCGATGGTCACCGCGCCGGCCCGGCCGGCCTGAGCTACGATCTCGGCTTCCCGCTCCACGTTTTCGGGTTTTGCATTGAGAAGGTTGTGGGGAACCTGCTGTTCAGCAAGCAAGGCCGAAAGCAGTTCCGATTTCTCCACACTGGTGGTTCCTACAAGAACGGGCCTGCCACTGGCATGAATCTGGGCAGTTTCAGCAGCAACTGCTTGCCACTTGGCCGCTTCATTCTTGTACACCTGATCGGTCCAGTCGCCACGGGAGCGAGGCCGGTTAGTGGGTACAACCGTGACTTCCAGCTTGTAGGTTTTCTCGAATTCCACCTCCTCGGTTTTAGCCGTGCCAGTCATGCCGGCCAGCCGGGGATAGAGGAGAAAGAAGTTCTGATAAGTGATGCTGGCCAGAGTCTGGGTTTCGGGCTGAATCTCGAGTCCCTCCTTGGCTTCAATCGCCTGATGCAGCCCATCACTCCAGCGACGACCCGGCATGACGCGTCCTGTGAACTCATCAACAATCACGGCATCACCGGATCGAACAATGTAATTCACATCCTTCACAAACAGCTCCTTGGCCTTGAGGGCGTTGAGGATGAAGTGAGCCCAGGGATCAGCGGGGTTGTACAGATCATCCACTCCCAGCAGGCGCTCAGCGGAAGCGTAGCCCTCATCGGTAAGGGTCACGTTGCGCTGCTTCTCATCAACCTCGTAATCACCCTCGGGATCAATGCCATCCTTTCCCATTTCCGCGGCCCGGGCAAGCTGCTCAGCGATCTCATTGGAGCGGCGATACTTCTCCTGGGGTCGTTCAATTTGACCAGAGATGATCAAAGGGGTGCGCGCCTCGTCAACAAGGATGGAATCCACCTCGTCGATCACACAGTAGTGGAAATCGCGCTGGACAACCTCGGCAATATCAGTTGCCATGTTGTCGCGGAGATAGTCGAATCCCAGCTCTGAATTGGTGGCATAGGTGATATCACACGCATAGTTGCTCTGCCGTTCGCCTGGAGCCATATCCTGCTGGATCAGGCCAACAGATAGACCCAGGAAGCGGTGGATCTGGCCCATCCACTCGGCGTCGCGGCGAGCCAGGTAATCATTAACGGTCACCACGTGCACGCCACGGCCGGTGAGGGCATTGAGGTAGGCGGGGAGGGTGGCCACCAGAGTTTTGCCTTCGCCGGTCTTCATCTCAGCGATCTGGCCTTCGTGCAGCACCATGCCGCCGATCAGCTGAACATCGAAGTGGCGCATACCGAGAACCCGCTTGCCGGCCTCGCGTACCACGGCGAAGGCCTGGGGTAGCAGTTCATCGAGCAGCTTGCGTTCGCGGGCGGCGATCGTCTCGCTGCTGCCACCACCGCCGCGAGCGTTCTCGAGCTTTTGGCGGAATTCGGCCGTAAGACCCCGCAGCTGATCGTCAGTAAGCGGGGCGATGTCCTCCTCAAGGACATTGATATCCGAAACGATCGGCTGGAAACGCTTCAGCTTGCGGGCATTGGGATCACCCAGCAGCAGCTTGAGCATGGGAAAGGACAACCGGAGCTGCGGCCAGCCTACCGAGGCATGCGGCTAGGCTACGTACGGCTTCCAACCCCGGCCCTATCCACCGTCAATCCATGGCGCTGCCTGGCCAGAACACCCAGGATGAAAGCCAGGATGAAAGCGATCCGGGGCAAGGGCAGCGGGAAACAGACGGCAGAACGGCAGCCTCCAGCCCTGTCCGCCCCCGGACGGACCGCGTACGGCTCATCCAGCACTCGACCCTGAAGCTGAGGCTTCAGTTGCGCATCAAGGATCTACGTAGCCTGCTCGACCGGGACAGCTTCTGGGCGCGAGGACGCCGTCTCGGGGACCTGCGAAAGATGCTGAACGGCAGCCAGGCTGTGGTGAGTGCTTGGCATGGCTCCCGTTTAGTCGGTTTTGGCCGTGCTACATGTGATGGGGTCTACCGTGCAGTGCTCTGGGATGTGGTGGTGGCCGCAGAACACCAAGGCCAGGGCCTTGGATCGGAGTTGGTAACCATGCTGCTGAGTCACCAACTTGTGGCCAAGGTTGAACGCGTTTATCTGATGACAACCAACAGCGCTGGGTTTTACACAAAACTCAAATTCCACGAGAATCACGGCCAAAAGCTCATGATCCGAGAACCAGAGAACAGCTACAATGGCAAACGTGAGCCCGAACCATATCAGCAATAAAACATTGATGAAACTACGATTTCCTAAGGTGCTGTGGTCACACAGGGATTTGTGGTGGAGGCTCACGGAGCGCGACGTCCTAGGACGGTATAGGGGGTCCCTGCTCGGGGTGGCTTGGAGCTTTCTCAATCCGCTGGCGATGCTTGCTGTTTATACATTTGTCTTTTCACAGATTTTCAAGGCTCGCTGGGGGAATCTTGACAATGAAGGTCCCCTTGGTTTCGCCATCAACCTCTTTGCTGGGCTGATCGTATTCAACATGATCGCCGAATGCCTTACCAAGGCGCCTGGGTTGATTGTGGCCAATCCGAATTACGTGAAAAAAGTTATCTTCCCCCTTGAGGTCTTGCCTTGCGTAGCTGTGAGTAGCGCTTTGTTCCATGCCCTCACCAGCTTGGTTGTGCTGACCGTGTTCCAGTTGATCGCCCGACATGGACTGCCTTTGAGCAGCCTCTGGCTTCCCTTCATCTGGTTGCCTCTGATCCTAGGCTGCCTTGCTGCAACCTGGATCCTGGCCAGCCTAGGAGTATTTTTGCGGGATATCGGCCAATTCATCGCTGTTTTGACCAGCATCATGATGTTCATGAGCCCAATCTTCTATCCAGCATCTGCACTGCCTCTGAAATTACAGCCACTCATTGCGATCAGCCCTATCACGCAGGTGATCGAACAGACTAGAAAAGTCTTGATCATTGGCGAGAAGCCTTCATTTCTATATCTCACAGTTGGCTTTGCATTGTCAGCCCTTGCAGCCGAACTTGGTTTGCGCTTCTTCGAGAAAAGCAAACGAGCTTTCGCGGACGTTATCTAAATGGACAACAGCACTTCATACTCAGCAGAAAGCCATCTCAGCGGAAGCGCTAGTGTCATTGTTCGGGCGCATAATCTGGGAAAATGCTATCGAATCTTTAACAATCCAAAAGACAGACTCAAGCAGGCAATCGCAAAACATCGTCGTCAATACTTCCGAGAGTTCTGGGCATTGCGTCATGTTGACTTTGAACTGAAACGGGGTGAAACCCTAGGAATTATTGGACGCAATGGTAGCGGCAAAAGTACATTGCTTCAGTTGCTTTGTGGAACACTCACACCTAGTGAAGGAGAAAGCAGCACAACAGGAAGGCTAGCCGCGCTATTGGAATTGGGGAGCGGTTTCAATCCGGACTTCACCGGAATCGAAAATATATACCTCTACGCTTCGCTATTAGGCCTAAAAAAACATGAGATTGATGCCAGGCTGGATGGAATCCTTGGCTTCGCTGATATAGGTGAATTCACGCAGCAACCAGTCAAGACATACTCCAGCGGCATGGCCGTGAGGCTCGCTTTTGCTGTGGTGGCCAATGTTGATGCTGACATCCTAATCGTGGACGAAGCACTGAGCGTAGGCGATGTATTTTTTGTTCAAAAGTGCATGCGCTTTATCAATAAGTTCAAAGAGAGCAACACGCTCATCCTGGTAACGCATGACACCCAGTCTGTACTGAGCGTATGCACGCACGGTCTGGTTTTATCGGAAGGGATAATGATAGCAGGGAAGACAACATCAAAACAAGCCATCGATGCCTACACAAACGATTACTATGGGGGCAGAATTGGAGCGAGCGGCAATATCAGCACCAACAGAACCGCAACAGGGCGGGTAAATGAAGTCCAAGACAGACAGAAAAGCTCAAGGCAACCGAGTGTGATCCATGGAGCAACTGAATCAGATGGATCCGTTTACGCGACAGCGCTAGAACGAGTTCTTAATCAAATGATCCTAACAGGCCACTCAATCCATACGAATATTACCGCAAGCCAGGATACAGGCGAGTTCGGCAACAATGAATGCAGAATCATCCGAATTTCTGTTTGTAATCTTGATGCCAACAAGTCAGCACTCATAGCCGAAGGCGAAAGAATAGTCATCGAAATTACCATTGAGTGCCTTGAAGATGTTTCATTTCCTATCGTTGGATTCGCCATTCGCAACAACAACGGCCTCGCCGTGATCGGAGAAAATACCTTTCAGACAGGCTATGGTGAGCGCTCCAACTATGAGAAAGGAGAGTTTATCCGGGCACGATTCACGTTTACGCTTCCCAGACTGGCACCCGGTAAATATAGTGTTCATGCAGCGGTTGCTAGGGGAACCCAGCAAGACCACGTTCAAATGCACTATTTTCACGATGTCTGTGCTTTTGAGGTCGTGAGCCTCAAGGCCAGCAGTGCGCTAATTTGTCCGAGCGACATGAATTCAGAAATCCTGGTAACAAGCGATGGCCCATCCTGAACAGCAAAAGTTTTTTGAACAACTGGCCATTCTTTTCCCGGATCATTTTATTGACAACGTGAACGTCCTTGAAATTGGAAGCCAAGACATCAATGGAACTGTAAGAGATTATTTTCAGCCTGAAACAAACTATCTGGGTCTGGATCTTGGCATTGCAAAAGGTGTTGACTGGACCATACCTGGTGAGCTTGTTGAACTACCGGATCAATGGGCCAGGGTTTGTATCTCAACCGAATGCTTTGAACATGCAGCAACCTGGGAGCAAATTCTTTTGAATATGATTCGGATTACACAAGAGGATGGTCTCCTGATTCTCAGCATTGCCGGCCATGGTCGGGCCAGCCATGGCACAGTGGATTCAGACGTGGAATCTTCTCCAATGACAACATCGTATTATAAAAATCTTGGGCCCGACGACATTACACAAAAAATCAGATTAGGACACTACTTCAAACGCCATGGCTTCCAAGTTAACTCGGAAGCAGGAGACACATATTTCTGGGGGATTCGCTCAGCCGGTTGTGTGAACACGTGCGATGACGGCTGGCAATCGCCGCTAGACCGCCTAGCAAGGGCTCAGGGGCAGCTGAGTCAGGCTGTGAACCGCCACAACGAGATGAAAGCCCAACTCAAGCGAGCAGAAGAGGCACTGGAGACCTGTCAGCAAAAATTTGAGGCGATCCAGGTGGAGATCCAGGTGGAAATCCAAAAATCGCAACAACAAACATCTGTGATGAAAGAATCAATATGTGCCCTTGAGCAGGAGGTGTACAGTCTGAAAAATAGTCGAATCTGGAGGCTAACGGCACCGCTCAGAAAACTGAAAGATGGGTTAACTTAGACTTACATGCAAATTAGCGTCAAGACATAATGGTTGGCTGATTTTTTGTGCTCTTAGCCAATGAAGCAATGACATCCTCCCTGAAGAGTTTTATATACTTCTCGATAACAACATCAATTCGGTATTGGTTGGCAATTATCAGGGCCAAGCGAGCTGCCTCCTGATAGCGTTCAGCTTTGTCGACATAAGCCACCAAAGCCTTGGTGACCGCCTCAATCGGGACATTCCAATCATCCAAGGGCAGAACCTCACCAGCCACCTCTCCTGATGAAGTTAAAATGTTTCTTATTTCGCCAACATCAGTAGCGATATAAGGCTTGCCCGCAAACAGACAGTCAACGATTGTAAGTGGAAAACTTTCCGACTTGAAACGTGTCAACATAATTCCCATATCAGCAGCCGCGTAATGGCCAACAGAATTTTCACTAAAACCCGCAAGATAAACAAAGTCTGGAATGCCTGAACGGCAGTATTCGTCGTAAACAGCTCCATTGCCGACTAGAATAAGCCTTATATCTCGACCAGTGATGGCTCGAGCATTCTCGATAACAGAAACCGTCTCAGCCCATCCCTTTTCGGGTATGGCTCGGCTGACGCAGCAAAGCACAAACGCATCCTCAGGGATGCCAATCTCGTGGCGATGAATCGGTATGATCTCAGGAGGTTCCATGCCATTGGGAAGCTTGATAAAGCGTGCTCGCGAATGCTCCAGCACATCAAGTTGCACAAAAGGTCCGAGGTTCTTGTCGGCTGTATAGACCCAACTGGTCACACCCCGATCAGCTGCTAACAACTCTTCCCTGGAAACACCAAAGTCATTGCCATACTCAATCATGCCATGTAGTGATGCGGCATGGCAGAGAAGTTTGCTGAAAACATCAGGTAGCAAGAATGGATAGCGCTGAATGTACCACTGATGCGAATTCAGCACCTCAATACCAAAGTCTTCAATCAAAGCCTTGGTGGCATGCGGATCAGCCGTTTCAATAACAGGCACATCATTTCTCAATAGTCGTCTAACACCGTTCTCCCGGACATGCAAACCAGCACTGAGGAAAAGCACTGATAGCCCAAGTCTTTTTAGTTCATTGGCAAATCGAATCGGCAAGATTTCTGCTCCACCGGGATAAAAGCCCATGGAAGAAACCATGATTGCCGGGATCCGCTGATTGCGTTCCTTTAAAATGGAATCATAGCCATACCACTCTTCAAACCTTTCCTCGCTCTGCTGAACATGGTGATGGAAAAGCCGAAGGAACCCCTCTCGAGACTTCTCATGAATCGAAATCGGAACATCATAAAGACGGGCTATAGTTGAACTGGCTTTGCCAACCTCGCGATAAAAGTATTCTTGTGAATAAGCAATCTCGGCCGTGCTGCCCTGATAACGTCGGAAGTAATTATTGGTCGACTCGCAGAAGGCGATTTTCCCGCCACAAATAAGATTGAGATAAAATACCCAATCTCCCGCTACTCGCATGCTCAGCCAGTCCGGATCATCAAGAAGCGCCATACCTGCAGGCCGGCGAAATACAACACCACTCGCATTGGGAATTGTATTTTTGATTCCCAGGGCCAGATTTACTTCTTGATGGGCTGTTGCCACATAGGAATCAAGCCAACGGTCATTGCAGGGCAAGTCGAGAAGTTGATATCGAAATCCATCAGGCAAAGGATTCTGATCTCGATCCACAAAAACTGTCTTGGCATAGGCCAAAAGCACTGACTCATCGGCAAATGCTTTAACGAGGACTGCCAGGAAATTGTCATCACAGTAATCATCGCTTTCAGCAATCCACACCAAGTCGCCAGATGCAGCTTTAATTCCCTTCGACCACTGACGAAAAACGCCTCCTGAATTAGTCTCGTTATAGATAGTGGTGGTGATATTGGAATGCTTAAGGGCAAACTCATCAAGGACTTCACGACTGGAATCGGAGGAGCAGTCATCCAGCAGCAAGACCTCGATATTTAAATGTGTCTGTGAATAAACAGAGTCAAGACGTTGACGCAAAAATTGGGAATGATTGTAATTCGGGACAATCACAGAGACCTTAGGCATCACCAAGCCAAGACCAATCTGCATGATTGCACGGGAGATCTCATTAAGTCGTCCATAGCCAAACAGGCGATCTGGCTCTAGTACATGGCCTTCATTCCAATTGTTCCAGCTATTGATAAATATAAGGCGTCGATCCGGAGGCTGCAGTCTGCGCACATTCTCGATCGCAGCATCAAGCCACTGTCGAAAAGCACTCAAGGTGAAGCGACTATAAACTAATGGCTGTCCCAACGCGTGATCGCCACTATGGCGAGCCAATGTGATGCAATGAAACGTGGAAGGGCGTGCTTTGCCAGCACGGGAGATTCCCTGAGCAGCAACAATGGAATAAGGAACAAGTCCGACTCCGTTTTTGTCTATGGGTCTGAATTGACCAGTCTCACCGGGAACGGGCTCTGAGGGTTGATCTAACACTGCATCAAAAAGAGCGTGGCTCGAATCAGGCAGCTCACCGGCGGAGAGTGAACGTGCAACAAGATAAGGTTTAACGATTCCAGCGTTCTGGAGCTGGCGCTTCAGTTTCTGAACCCAAGAACGCCCCTCCACACGGATCTGCTGCGGGGAAACGCCAATCAGAACGACAGGGTGGTTCTGGATTGTCACATAACGAGGATCCGCGAGAACAACGTGAAGAGCGTCAAAAGAGCAGTCACTCAAAGGAAGCCGAGAGCAATCAACATGCACACAGAAACGAAAGTCAATCTCAGGATTGGAGAGGAACAGGTTAAGCGGCGATACGGCACCCTCTACTGAATAAGTCAGTTCAAAGTCAAAACAAAACCCAGTAACGCCATGAACTCTCGCAAGCTTGGTTTGTCGTCGCAGGATATCTGCATCATGAATCTCATAAAAACCCAGCTCTGCAATGGGCAGGGGGGGCTCTGCATAACTGACTGAAGTGGCACGGCCCAATCGAAATGCAGCCCAATCAGGCGCAGAATAAAAAGCCAGAAACTGGAGATCGGACTCCACAAGTCCAAACCAAATATCATCCTCATAGCGGACCTTAAAATCAGGGCGTGCCTGTCTCAACTCAACGGCACCAGCCTGAACAAAGTGAACAAATGGGTTGATTCCACTTTCACGGATGTCCGGATAGGTATCAAGATAAAAGTCGCTATCGAATTCATCCGACGGATTTTTTCCCTCGAGCCATCCTTGCTTGCAATAATGATAAATGAAGCCATGGGGACCTGGCTCAACTTCAGGATACATTGATGCATAAAACTCCTCATCAAAACAGCCCGACTCCCGAATGATATCGGCCTCTGAACAAATATGTTTATGCTGGACTTGCGCATTAGGGTGACGCTGCTCGGCCCTGCCAGTAGTGATATAATGAACAAAAGGATTTTGGTCGGCACTTAGGATATCAGGATTAGTCGATAAATAGAATTGAGTATCGAATTCGGGAGATGGATTTTTTCCTTCCCGCCAACCATATTCACAGAAATGATAGATAAAGCCATGGGGGCCTGGTTCCACATCGGGATACAATGACGCATAGAATGCTTCGTCAAAACAGAGCGCATCGCGAATAACATTAACCTCGGAACAAATTCTGTTGTGGTGGGCATAAGCATTAGGATATCGCCCCTCCGCCTTGCCAGTACAAATATAATGCAGGAACGGATTTTGTCCGGAGTCAAGAATATCGGGATTACTCGCAAGATAAAAGTGAGTATCAAAATCGGTAGATGGATTTTTCCCTTCCCGCCAACCATGGATACAATAATGCCAAATGGCATCACCACTGCGACTGCTGAATCCTGAATAGTGTTGATGATAATAATCAAAGTCAAACAATCCTGAGTCTCGAATAGCCGAAACTTCCGAAGCAAAGTAATTCTTGAAAACACTCCTTCTTATCGATGCAATGGCAGCACGACTGTTTTGCTTCAATCGTTTGAAAAGGGAAAAGGACCCACTCAATCCTCTTGGCATGTTTGAAGTTGGGAATTCAGAAGAGGGATGATTGGCCATGTTAAAAGCTCCTAGCCCAGTCGATGCAATGTCCCTTGACCAGGAACATGCTTACTGTAAACCTTGTCAAGTCTAAACGATTGACACGATCCAACATCTGGCGTAAATCCGCGAGTTCATCAGGCCCACTGCTAAAGTCATTTTGATTGAGCGACGCCTGGGGGCACATTGAAATCGTTTCTGAAAGCTGCCATCAGCTCAGTGAAGAAATTATATGCTTACTCCGGACATTCGCCGAAAGTTCTGATCAAAAGAATCTACGGTATCGCTAGGCGTGAAGGCGCACAGGGTATAATTAATAGGAGCATGCTATGGCTATATCTCAGTGGTGTCAAACCCCGCAATCATACTCAGTGGACAAAACTTTATCCCTATCCGGAGGTCAGCGAGGACAGCAAGGAAACATTGAAGGTATCGATCATTGTTCCCAATTACAATCACGCTCCCTACCTTCGCAAGCGCCTTGAATCAATTTACAATCAAACCTACTCCAACATAGAGGTCATCTTACTGGATGACTGCTCATCGGACGAGAGCAGGAGTATTCTGAACGATTTCCGCAATCGCCATCCATCGATAACACGCTGTCACTTCAATGACGTGAATTCAGGTGGTGTTTTTCATCAGTGGGCAAAGGGTTTTGAAATCGCCAAGGGCGATCTGATTTGGATTGCTGAATCAGACGATTATTGCTCAGACAACTTTCTCAAAGAGCTCGTTGTTCCATTTTCAAATCAAGCCGTTCGGATTGCATTTTGTCGCACTGTTTTTATTGAAGGATCAACCAATCAAGAAGTATGGAATAGTGAATCATTCCTGGCCGATCTTAAGGTAAATATTTGGAGCCAACCCTTTTTAGCTTCAGCCAATGCGCTAACCCAAAATGCATGGGTTGTAAAAAACATCATTCCAAACGTTAGCGGGGCTGTGTTTAGGCACCCTCGTGAACTTGATCTGCTAGACGACCAAACTTGGAAATCACTAAGACTCTGTGGTGATTGGATTTTCTATCTTGCCCTAGCAAGAGGAGGCCTGGTTGGCTACAGTCCTACGCCAACAAATTTTTATCGCCAGCATGCTCGCAATACATCGGTGATGGCTCAACGTGAGGCCATCTACTACCGTGAACATGCGATCGTGAGGCAATATCTAGAGCGCTATTATGCTCTGGATCAGGCTCATTATGAGCGGCAGCGCGATCACCTCTACCGCCATTGGTGCATTCATCATGGACTCAACAACAAATCTGAATTCGAACAGTATTACAACGCCCATCCCGACGTGCAGCCGCAGAATAGGCAAGGACTTAACATTGCCATTGTAACCTATGCATTAATTGGTGGTGGTGGTGAAACGTTGCCGTTGATGCTTGCCAACCTCTTGCATCAACGCGGCCACAGCGTGATCGTGATTAACTTCAAACAATTTCCTTCGGAGCCGGCGGTTAGGAAGATGCTGCATGCTGAGATTCCATTGTTGGACCTTGACAATCTTCCGCTACTAGATGCCGTTGTTCAGGATATGAATCTGGAGATTATCCATTCGCATCATGCCTGGGTGGACATGACCATAGCCGCCTTGTTGGTCCATAACACAGACACCAAGCATGTGGTCACAATGCATGGAATGTACGAGATGATGACACCAGAGCTCTATGCAAGCCTACATACAAATTTGAATAATGTTGATCAGTTTATCTTTACAGCAGAAAAGAACCTCTCTGTTTTTTCCAAGGAGTTTATCGCCAGCAGATGTTTTATTCGCATCAACAATGCCGTTACAGCTGGATCCTACTTGCCTGTTGATCGCCATGATCTTGGCATTGGTAGTGAGGATTTTGTCTTGTGCATGGTGGCAAGAGGCATCGCGGACAAGGGATGGCAGGAAGCCATTGAGGCCACTCTGCTTGCCAATACTGACAGCCCACGAAAGATCCATCTGCTACTGATTGGCGACGGCGAAGAACCAGAGCGACTGGCACCTAAGTATGCGGGCAACGAAATGATTCATTTCCTTGGATTTCAACCGCAGGTGCGAGCCTATTTTTCCTGTGCTGATATAGGTTTCATTCCCAGTCGTTTTCAGGGAGAGAGTTTCCCCTTGGTGTTGATTGATTGCCTGATGACTGGCAAACCGGTGCTGGCCAGCAATATCGGTGAAATCAATCAGATGCTGGCAACCAATGCTGGACTAGCAGGCTTGGTTTTTGATCTAAACAACTGGCAGATTCCGATTGAGAGCCTAGCTAAGCTGATTCGTGAGATCGCCAATGATTCAGCCCACTATGAAGCCCTTGCAAACAAGGTGAAGACAGCTGCTCTAAAGTTTGATCCAAACCGTATGGCAGAAGACTATGAACGCGTCTACATCAACCTGATTAAAGAAACGGCCAACGTCACCACACCTTCCATCCCCACTTAGAAAAGTAAAGCCAAACACTGTGAAAATTCACCAGCGTCAGCTTCCAATTTCGGTGGTTGCCTCGTCCCCAATGATGGATGATGGACGCTACGG
>Ga0209299_1001564_pt1 | contig 12573 bp, 10 predicted proteins | sample S_140806_MF_Meta_FD_187326 | JGI IMG/M metagenome (GOLD analysis project Ga0209299, IMG submission 187326) | Freshwater microbial communities from Lake Simoncouche, Canada to study carbon cycling - S_140806_MF_MetaG (SPAdes) (version 2) | ecosystem: Environmental > Aquatic > Freshwater > Lake ...
TTTACAACCTCGGAGCTCAAAGCCATGTGGCGGTTAGTTTTGAAAGTCCCGAATACACTGCCAATTCCGATGCCCTCGGCACCCTCAGGATTCTAGAGGCGGTACGTATTCTGGGCATGATTGATAAAACCCGCATTTACCAGGCCTCCACTTCCGAGCTCTACGGCCTAGTCCAAGAAATACCCCAGAAGGAAACCACCCCCTTCTACCCACGCAGCCCCTACGGCGTGGCAAAGCTCTATGCCTACTGGATCACTGTCAACTATCGCGAGTCCTATGGCATGTATGCCTGTAATGGCATTCTGTTCAACCATGAAAGTCCCCGTCGCGGTGAGACTTTTGTTACCCGTAAAATTACCCGTGGCCTTTGCCGCATTGATGCCGGTCTTGATCAATGCCTGTTCATGGGCAATATGGATTCCTTGCGCGACTGGGGCCATGCCCGTGACTATGTGGAAATGCAATGGCGCATGCTCCAGAACGACAAACCTGAGGATTTCGTGATTGCCACCGGCCGCCAGGAAACGGTGCGACGCTTCATTGAACTCTCGGCCCAGCAGCTGGGTTGGGGTGGCATCCAATGGAGTGGCCAGGGAGTGGCAGAAACCGGCGCCCGGGCCGACACCGGCGCGGTGGTTGTGCGGGTTGATCCCCGTTACTTCCGTCCAGCCGAAGTGGAGACCCTCCTGGGGGATCCCACCAAAGCCCATGCCAAACTCGGCTGGACTCCCACAACCACCCTTGAAGAACTGGTGGCTGAAATGGTGGCTGCCGATAAGCAGGAGGCGGCCAAAGAGGCCATCCTGCGTCGTGAAGGTTTTGCGGTGGTGGGCTCGATGGAATCGCCGCCCAGCGGTTCTTTCCCGGTCAAGTTGGGCTGAGGGCCCGGCGGCGCAATTCCTCATACAAACCAAGCACCGGGGCTGCTAGGGCCAGCCTGGCATCACTGTGACGGCGACAATGTGGTTCAAAGACGTTGAGGGCGTGGTCGGTCCCTTGTTGGCTGTTAGCCCCGGGCAATTCCAATTGCTGCAGAAGTAGCACTAAGGACTGGCGCACGCGAGTGGCATCGGCTTCGAATTCAATCAGGGGAAAGGGGTGCTGCTGATGCAGCTCCAAAAGCCGTTGGTTGTAATGGCTCCAAAGGGCCACCCCCTTGTCGAGTCCCATGCCATCCCGTTCCAGCAGCGAGCGTGCTACCGCCGCAGGGTGGCGGAACACGCCGACGGGCTCAAGGCTTGGCAGGGCTTGTCGCCAGCCCTCCAAACACAACAACAGCCTGGGATCCTTGAAGCCCCAGAAGGGTCGACCATGGCGCGATTCAATGAAGAGATCCCGCACGCCCCTGTGCAGGGGGGGCCACTCCCCCACCTGGGGGGGGGTGTGCCAGCTGCCGCCATTGCGGGCCAGCAAATCCTCATGCATCAGCACCAAGGCGAGCGGTTCATGCACCCCCCGGCCATGAAGGGGATGGGGCTGGTCGAGGACCGCGCCGAGGTGGACCCCAGCCCGGCCCAGACAGCTGATCAGCACACTGGTGCCGCTGCGGTGCATGCCAAGCACCACCAGGCAGCGAGAGTCTGATCCTGCCTTGCCCCCGGGGGCGATCACATGCGGCCGATCAGGGCCCGGGTGGTGCGGCCCAAACCGGCGGTGGTCTGGGGCAGAAGGGGCCCCTTCAGCATGCCGCCACCGATGCGCAGAAAAAGACCCGCCAAGACCAAATTCGCCACCGTGATCACCAGGGCCGAAAGCAGCCAACTCCAGCGGAATGCCTCATGCAGCCAAAGCAGCAAGGCCACCTGACCCAGCAGGGAGGCCATCACCACAAAAGAGATCCCAGCCCCGAGGAAGACGGCACCACCAATCAGGCGGCGCTTCTCCCGGTCGGCTTCCTGCATGGCGATACGCACATGCAGGTCCATCACCGACGTCAGCAGGGCGGTGACTTTCGAAGCACCCTCACGGACCGTCATGCCGAACGCCGTCCCGATTTGAGCAGCATGCCGAGCAGCAACCCGACTCCGGCGGCAATGCCGAGCGCCATCAAGGGCTTCTCCCGCACGGGCTTGGTCAGACGGGGACGCAGGCTGCTGTTGAGATCGTCCAGCAACTGTTCGAGCTGGTCCTCCAGTGGTTTGAGGCTATCGCCAACGTTGCGGGCCTGTTCCCCGGTGAGGTGGGCCAGATCAAGCAGCTGCTCCTTGACCCGGATACTGGCATCGCCGCTTTGGCGGCTGATCTCATCAACCACCAGATCCAGGCTGCCGCGACTGGCTTCCAGGGTGTGGCGAGCAACTTCGGGCCAACGGCGCTGGATGGTGGGCAAGATGGCATCGAAGCGATCGCGGAAGATCGCCTGCAAGGGGGCGCCGGCAGCGGAAATCACCGCTGGAGCCATGGCCGCTGCGGCCGCAGCGGTACCGACCGCTTTGTCTGCGTTGCTGGGGGGGACGGGCTGGTCCGGGGGGACCGGTGCGCCGGGACTGGCGCCGTAGCTTGCGGGGATGCTGTCCATGGCGAAGGCCGGGTCGGGGTAAGGGCGAATTGTGGTCGCCTTACCTTTCAGGCTAAGCAAGGGAAGTCCGGCCGTCAGTAAAGCAAGCCGTACCGACCGGGCGTAGTCCCGCCCCCTGATCGGGCCCCGTGGGCCTGCCGCCAGGGCCGGCCCACGGGGCTCGCCTGCTGGGCCTGGGCGATCGGGCCAGCTCAGCTAAAATGCATTCGCCCGGCATTCGGGCCTTTTGGTTCACATCAACCAGGTCGAGCTCACCCACTTCAAATCCTTCGGCGGATCGCTCGCGATTCCGCTGGAAGAGGGTTTCACTGTGGTGACAGGCCCCAATGGATCAGGTAAGAGCAACATTCTGGATGCGGTGCTTTTTTGCCTTGGCCTGGCCAACAGCCGGGGCATGCGCGCCGAACGGCTGCCCGATTTGATTAATAGCGCGGTTTTGCGTGCCGGCAGGGCCGCCGAGGCCAGCGTCACCGTCCATTTTGATTTGGGTGACTGGCAGCCCGATGCAGCCGAGAGCGGCCTGGATGCCCCCCCGGAGGGACCCTGGATCGAGAACGGCCAGCGCCATTGGAGCGTCACCCGTCGCCTGCGGGTGGCCCCTGGCGGTACCTACACCAGCAGCTACAGCGCCGGCGGCGTGCCCTGCAACCTGCAGCAACTGCAGACCCAGTTGCGTCGCCTGCGGGTTGATCCGGACGGCAGCAACGTGGTTATGCAGGGGGATGTGACCCGCATCGTGTCGATGAGCGCCCGCGAGCGTCGCGGCATCATCGATGAACTGGCCGGCGTCGCCCTTTTCGATACCCGCATTGACCAGAGCCGCAGCAAGCTCGATGAAGTGCAGGAACGTCAGGAACGCTGCCGCATTGTCGAGCAAGAGCTGCTCAACTCCCGCCAGAAGCTGGAGCGGGACTGCGCCAAGGCCCGTCTTTATCAAGACCTGCGCCAGCGGTTGCAATTGGGCCGTGAACAGGAGCAGGTGCTGGCCTGGGAGGAGGCCGCTCGCCAACTGCAGCGGCTGCAGGAGCAGGCCGCCGCCCTGGTGGAGATGCAACGGCTGGAGGAGGCAGCCATCAGCGCCGGCCAGGAGGTTCTCGATCGGACCGCCGCCGAACTGGAAGCCCTGCAGGCGGAGGTCAAGGCATTGGGCGAAGACCAGTTGCTTGCGGTTCAATCTGACCTGGCCGGCCTTGAGGCCAGTGGCCGCGAATTGGGCCGCCAAGGCGACAAACATCGCCAGGAGGCCGAAGCCCTGCAGGAACTGCGGCAAAAATTGGCTGCACGGCAAGGGGACCTGCGCCGTCAGGGCCAGGAACTGGCCAGCGCCGGCGGCGATGACGCCCTGGCTGTTGCTGAGCAGGCCTGCCGGGACGGCGAGGCCGCCGTCGAGCTTTCAAGGCGGCGGCTGGGGGAAGTGGCCGGCCGCTCCGGCAGCTGGATGGACGAGCAACGGCACCGCAGCGAGGAGCGCCGCAGCCTGCGGGAACGCCTCACCCCCCTGGAGGCGGAACGGCAACAGCGGCAGGAGCGCTGCCGTCAGGCTGCCGAACGGCTGGCGGAGCTGGAGGCCGAGCGGCTGGCCGAGGGCAGTGGCCACGAGGAGCTGGAAGCTCAGCTGGCGGTCCATGAAAGCGAAGCCCTGGCCCTGCAGCAGGAATTGGAACGGGAGCAAACCGCCCTGCAGGAGCTGGTGGAAGCCCTCGCCCTGCAACAGCGCACCCGCCAGCGGCTGGAGCAGGAGCAGACAGAACTGGAGCGGGAGATCGCTCGGCTGGATAGTCGCCGCGAAACCCTGCAGGAAAGCCGGGGCACCGGTGCCTTGCGGGTGCTGCTGGAATCTGGGCTTGAGGGAATTCACGGGCCCGTGGCCCAGCTGGGGGAGGTGCAGGAACGGCACCGCATCGCCCTGGAGGTGGCCGCCGGGGCCCGCCTGGCCCAGGTGGTGGTGGAGGACGATGCCATCGCTGCCCGGGCCATCGACTTGCTCAAAAGCCGCCGGGCCGGCCGCCTCACCTTTCTGCCCCTCAATCGCATCCGCGGCGGTGGTGGCGGTGGCGGCGGCGCGGCCCTGCAGCGCGGTTCGGCGCCGGGCGCCGCCCCTGGTTCCCTCGGTAGCGGCCTGATCGGGCGGGCGGTGGATCTGGTGCGGCACGAGCCCGTCTACGACGAGGTTTTCCGCTACGTCTTCGGCGACACCTTGGTGTTTGCCAGCCTGGAGCAGGCACGCCGCGAACTGGGACGCTGCCGGGCCGTGACCCTGGAGGGGGAGCTGCTCGAAAAGAGCGGCGCCATGACCGGCGGCAGCCTCCAGGTTCGCTCTGGCCAGCTGGGTTTCGGCAGCAGTCAGGAGGGGGACGAGGCCGAACCGCTGCGGCGCCGCTTGCTGGAGCTGGGCGAAAGCCTGCTGGCATGTCGCCGCCGGGAGGGCGATCTTGGCCGGCAACTGGAAGAACGGCGGCCCGCCCTGCAGGGGCGCCAGCAGCGCCGGGCTGCCCTGGAGGCCGAACGGGGCGCGGCCCGCCGGGCCCTCGAACCCTTGCTGCAGCGCGGCCGCCAGTTGCAGGAACGGCACCAGTCTCTCCAGGCCACCCATAAGCAGGACAACCAAAGGCTGGCGGAGCTTGAGGCGGCCCTCCAGCCGCTGCAGGCGGCGCTCCAGGAGTTGGAGGCGGCCGAGGCCAGCGCCAGCGGCAACGCCGACGCTGGTCACTGGCAGGCCCTGCAGCAGGACCTGGAATCCGCCGACCACAACCTCAGCGAGGCGCGTCAACGGCGCGATGCCCTGGTGGCGGAGCGGCGCGAGCGGGCCCTGGCCAGCGAACGCCTATCCAGCCAACTGGAGGCCATGGGCCAGGAGGAGCGGCGGCTGGCAGAAGCCATCACGGCGTTGATGGCAGAACGGCAGGCCTGGCGCGAGCGTCAGCAGGCCGAGCAAGAACGGCGGGCCAGCCTGGAGTTGCGCCAGAGCGAGTTGACCACCCGCTTCGGCGAACGCCGCCGGGCCCGGGATATCGCCGAAGCCCAGCTGGCTGGCGCCCGCCAGGCGTTGCAGCAGCACCAATGGCAACGGCAACGGCTGGCCGAAGAGCAGCAGTCCTTGGGCGAGGCACAGCGGGCCCAGGGTCTGCGGCTCGAGCAGATGGCCCGGGAGCTGCCCGATCCCGCGCCGGAGATTCCCGCAGAGCTGCGGCAGGCGGGACTGGAGGCCCTGCAGGCCGATTTGCGGGCTCTGGCCCTGCGCCTGCAATCCCTCGAACCCGTCAACATGCTGGCCCTTGAAGAATTGGAGCAGCTCGAAACCCGCCTGGCCGAACTGGCCGAACGGCTGGCGGTGCTGAGCCACGAACGGGAAGAACTGTTGTTACGCATCGAAACGGTGGCCACCCTGCGCCAGGAGGCCTTCCTGGAGGCCTTCAACGCCGTCGATGGCCACTTCCGCACCATCTTTGCTGGCCTATCTGATGGCGAAGGTCTGCTCCAGCTCGAAAACCCCGACGACCCCCTGGAGGGGGGGCTCACCCTGGTGGCCCACCCCAAGGGCAAGACCGTGCGCCGCCTGGCCGCCATGTCCGGCGGCGAGAAGTCCCTGACCGCCCTGAGTTTCCTGTTCGCCCTGCAGCGCTTTCGGCCCTCGCCCTTCTATGCCCTCGATGAAGTGGATAGCTTTTTGGACGGGGTCAACGTGGAGCGGTTGGCGGCCCTGATTGCGGCCCAGGCCGATGCGGCCCAGTTCCTGGTGGTGAGCCACCGGCGCCCCATGATCGCCGCCGCCACTCGCACGATTGGCGTCACCCAGGCCCGCGGCGCCCACACTCAGGTGGTCGGTTTGCCGCCGGCGGCCTGAGCTGGCGGTGTAAGTCACAATGGGCCGACTGGGCCCCGGACTTGACTTCCTCCATCCCCCCTGCCAACGATTCCACCGCCGCCGCCCCCAGCGATCGCCTTTGGCTGCGCTCCGAGCTGATGGGCACCCAGGTGATCACCCGCGACACCGGCCGTCGCCTGGGGGTGGTGGGAGAGGTGGTAGTTGATATCGATCGGCGCGAGGTGGTCGCCTTGGGGTTGCGCGACAACCCCCTAACCCGCTTCCTGCCGGGCCTGCCCCGTTGGATGCCCCTCGATCGCATCCGCCAGGTGGGCGATGTGATTCTTGTGGATTCGGCCGATTCCCTCAACGAAAGCTTTGACTCTGAGCGCTATAGCAAGGTGATCAATTGCCAGGTGATCACCGAATCGGGGGCGGTGCTGGGCCGGGTACTGGGGTTCAGTTTCGATATCGAAACGGGCGAATTGACCACCCTGGTGCTGGGGGCCCTGGGGGTGCCCCTGTTGGGGGAAGGGGTGCTGAGCACCTGGGAGTTGGCGGTTGAGGAGGTGGTCAGCAGCGGCACCGACCGAATCATTGTCTATGAGGGTGCTGAAGAGAAGCTGAAGCAACTGGGCACGGGCCTGCTGGAGAAACTGGGCATCGGCGGCTCGGGATGGGAGCAGGAAGAGCGGGAACGCTTCCGCGGTGCGGCGGTGCCGGCCGAAAACCAGCTGGCCCCTGGGCAAGCGACGGCGGCCGAGCAGCGCCGCATCCAACCGGCCCGCAGCCGCGCCTTCGAACCGGAGGCCGAGATGCAGTACGTCGAGTTGGAGGAGCGGCGTGAGCGCGAACCCTTGCGCCAGCGCCGCTACTTGGACGAGGACAATGGCCCTCGGCAGGAGCGCTACCGGGATTCCGAATCCAGTTATCGGGATCTGGATTCCGAACCCGCTCCTCGCTACCGAGAACGCGATCGCGAACTGGAACGGGATCGGGATCTGGGTCAGGATCGCTATGAAGAACGAGAGCGGAGTGGTGATCGCGATCGCCAGGCCCCACCCCGCTTCCGGGACCCGGAACCGGAGCCATGGCGAGGACGCGATGGCGACGAAGACCCGCTCGAAAACGAAACCGAGCGATCCGGTGGTCGCCGGCCCCTGGAGGCAGGACCCCTGGAGCCAGGACCGCTGCAGCCGGCCCAAAACCGGCCCCTCTCCTATGGCCCCCCCAGCAGCCGCCCCAGGGACGAGGGGCCGGTGGATGTGGAAGCTGAGCCCCTGGATGACCCCTGGTGAAGTGCTCAGCGGCACCTGTGTCAGGCTGAGCCCGCCGATTGGGTAAAGGGCCCTTGGGGCTTGACCATGATCAAAACCCTGTTCGTCTGTCATGAGGGTCAGAGGACTGGGGCGCCCCTGTTACTGCTGTGGCTGATCCGTTGGTTGAAGAGCCATACATCGATCCAGCCGGTGGTAGCGCTGATGCGGGATGGTCCCCTCAAAGCTGAGTTCAGCGCCCTCTGTCCCACCCATACCTTCGAACGGCCGGGGTTGGAGCGTTGGCATCGGCGCTTGCGGCGCAAGTTTCTACCGGGCCCGCCTTTGGATCCGGACGCCTGGCTGGCGGCGCTGGTGGCCCAGGAACAACCCGATTGCCTATATCTCAACACCTTGGTGCTGGGTGGACTGCTGGGGCCGGTAGCCATTGATCCCCAGCGGATGCGAGTGATCAGCCACGCCCACGAGCTGGAAATAGGCCTACAGCTCTCCAGTACCCGCAGTGATGTCGAACGCCAGCTGGCCGCATCGGACGTGGTGATCGCCTGTGCTGGCGCGGTCCGGGACAACCTGATCAACAATTATCAATTGGCCCCTGAAAGCTGTACCCTTATCACCGAGTACATCCCCTATACTGAACCCCAGCAACTACTCGAACTTCGCTGTAACGACAACCCGTCCCAGGCGGTGATTGAAACCCTGCAGCAGCACCACACTGCCGGCGAGTTTTTGTTTGGCATGGCCGGTTCCGCCATCGATCGCAAGGGCTTCGATCTTTTTCCGCTGTTGCTGCGGGCCTGCGAACGGCAGTTTGGAGAGGTGCCTTATCGGGGCGTTTGGGTGGGTTGCGGCCCAGGATCTTTATCCCATACCAAGGCTGAACGGGATCTGAACTTGCTGGGCTTGCGGCACCGCGCTCTGCTGCTGCCGGGGGTGTCCTGTGGGGCGGCAGCCCTGCGGCAGCTGGATGTGCTGGCCCTGCTATCGCGGGAAGACCCCTATCCGGTGGTGGCGCTGGAGGCGGGCGCCATGGCCATTCCCACGGTGTGCTTCCGCCATTCAGGGGGCATCGCCGAACTGGCCGAAGCGGGCTGCGGGATAGCAGTCGATTATCTCGATCTTGATGCCTTTGCCGCGGCCCTCTATCGCCTGCAGCAGGACAAAGCTGAACGCCAGCGCCTTGGAGAGGCATTCCGCAGCCGCGTCTTTGCTGGCAACACGGTGGCCACCCAGGCCCCCAGGATTGCCGCCTTGATCGAAGGGCGCTGAGGGCGGGGGCCAGGGCGGGCGAGGTACCGGGGGCCCGCCCCCCAGGGGCCGGCCCCCGGGGGGCGGGGTCTCGATTCAGGCCTTGGGCTGGAAATCGAGGGAAGCGGAATTGACGCAATAGCGCTGGCCCGTGGGCCGCGGGCCATCGTTGAAGACATGGCCGAGGTGGGCGTCACAGCGGGCGCAACGAATCTCGCTGCGGACCATGCCGTGGCTGCTGTCGGTGTGCACCGTGATCGCTTCGGGGTTGACACCCTCCCAGAAACTGGGCCAGCCCGTGCCCGAATCAAATTTGGTGTCCGAGGCGAAAAGGTCGGCACCACAACAGATGCACGCATAGGTGCCCTGGCCCTTGTGGTTCCAATAGGTGCCCGTAAAGGCCCGTTCGGTGCCGCCTTGGCGGGCGACGCGGTATTGCTCGGGGGTGAGGCGCTCGCGCCACTGGGCATCATCCAGGCTTGCCTGGCGCTCGTTGGGAGGCAGGTCAGCGCAGCTCAGGGGTTCGGCCATCGAACGTCCGCAAGGTTTTCAAGATCGCAGGGCCAGGCTAGGGGCCCTTGGCACCCAGGGTCCGCCAGGGAAAACCCGGCGCGGATGGCGCGGATGTCGCCAGCGATGGCGCCCTGAGCGGCCATTGTGAGCAGTGGAACCCCGCGTTTCCGCGTTTCCCCCGTGCCACCGCCCCTCGGCCGCCGTCAGCTGCTCTCCCTCTCGGGCCTTGCCCTGGGGGCCGGGATCTGGCAGGTCTGCCGGCCGGCCCCATCCCGGGCGGCCACCGGCCTGGCGGCCCCGCCCCGCGGCGGCACCCGCCTGGTGCTGATCAGCGACCTCAACGGCGCCTACGGCTCCACCACCTACATCGCTGAGGTGCACCGTGGCGTGGCCCTGATCCCGCCGCTGCGGCCCGACCTGGTGATCTGCGCCGGCGACATGGTGGCGGGCCAGAAGGCGGGGCTGGGCCGCCAACGGCTGGCGGCCATGTGGGCGGGCTTCGATCGCAGCTTGCTCGGGCCGCTGCGGAACGCCGGCCTGCCGTTCGCGCCGGCCATAGGCAACCACGACGCTTCCGGCGCCAGCGCCGCCGGCCGCTTTCTCTTCGACGACGACCGCGCCGAAGCGGCCCGCTTCTGGCTCCCTCGCCGCGACACCCTCGGGCTCAACTTCATCGACAGCGGCGGCTTCCCCTTCCACTACGCCATCCGCCAGCAGGACGTCTTCGTGCTGGTGTGGGATGCCTCCACCGCCACGGTGCCGGCCGGGCAACTGCGCTGGGCCGAGCGGGTTCTGGCGGACCCCGTCGCCCGCTCCGCCAGCCGGCGCCTGGTGGTGGGCCACCTGCCGCTGCGGGCCGTGAGCCAGGGCCGCGACCGCCCCGGCGAGGTGTTGGCGCGGCCGGGAGACCTGCAGCAGCTGCTGGAACGCCATCGGGTGGAGGCCTACGTGAGCGGCCATCAGCACGCCTTATTCACCGCCCGTTTGGGCCAGCTGGATCTGTTCCACCTCGGGGCCATGGGCAGCGGCCCCCGCCGGCTGCTGGGAAGCACCACTCAGCCGATCCAGACCCTCACCGTGCTGGATCTGGTCGGCAGCCCCCCCCGCCTGGTGGACACCAGCTTCGATCTCAAGACGCTGCAGCGCATCGACCCCAACCGGCTGCCCCGCTCACTCCGCGATGCCGCCGGCCGGGTGCTGCCCAGGCGGCCCGAAGCCTGAGGCGGCAGGGCCGGCGCCATGAAGTTGCCGCAAGGCAGATCGGTAAAAATGGACGTAAATTGGACGTAATTCAGTAAAATGGCTTCAGCTAGGTCTGGCGCCGATGCACATTGCCGTCACTGGTGCCTCTGGCAAGACCGGCTCAAGGGTTGTGGAGGAGGCCCTGGCCCGGGGCTGGGCGGTAAAAGCAATTTTAAGGCCCAATTCCAATCCGCCCGAGCGGTTGGCGGGGGCGGACTTGGTGCGCCTGGAGCTCTCGGATGGGCCTGCCTTGAGCCAAGCCCTGCAGGGCTGCGACGCCTTGGTGATCGCCACGGGGGCCAGGCCCTCCCCCGATCTCTTCGGCCCCCTCAAGGTGGACGCCCTGGCGATTCGCTCCCAGATTGAGGCCTGCCGCACCGCCGGGGTGCCAAGGGTGCTGCTGGTGAGCTCGTTGTGCAGCGGGCGTTTTTGGCATCCGCTCAATCTGTTTTGGCTGGTCCTCAGCTGGAAAGGGGTGGGCGAACGCTGGCTGGCGGCAAGTGGCCTGCAGTGGACGGTGGTGCGACCCGGCGGCTTGAAGGAGAGCGAAGCGGACCTGGAGGCCGAGGGCATTCGCTATAGCGGCGCGGACCAACAGGAAAGCGGCAGCATCCCGCGCCGCCTGGTGGCCCGAGTTTGCCTAGAGGCCCTGGAAACCCCCGCCGCCAGCGGCCGCATCATTGAAATCACCAGTGCTCCCGGCCTACCCCAACAGGATCTGGAGCGCTGGTTGGCGACGGCGGCCTGAAGCGCCCTCCAAATCCGGCGCTGGCCTGGTCCAGCAGATCCAGCGCCTCCGCCTCGGTGGCGGCGCGCATCAAGCGCTGGCGCAGCTGGGCGGCACCGCCAAAACCCTGGCAGGTCCAGCCCATGTGTTTGCGGGCGATCAGCAACCCCTGATCACCCCGTTGGGCCACCAGGGCGCGCAGGTGCTCGCGGGCCAAGGCGAGGCGCTCGGCGGGCCCCGGCAGGGGCGGCAAAGCCTGGCCCCGGAGGGCCCGGTCGATGCGGCCCACCAGCCAGGGGGCTCCCATGGTGGCCCGGCCCACCATCACCCCATCGGCCCCGGTCTGGGCCAGGCAGGCCAGGGCCTCTTCCGGGCCGGTGATGTCCCCATTGGCGATCACGGGAATCGAGAGGGCGGCCTTGACCCGAGCGATCGCCTGCCAGTCGGCCCGCCCCTGGAAGCCTTGCTCGCGGGTGCGGCCGTGCAGGGTGAGCAGCTGGGCGCCGGCCTCTTGCAGGCCCAGGCAGAAGGCCACGGGGTCGGCATCGGCGCCGCACCAGCCCAGGCGGGTCTTGACCGTGACCGGCAGCCGCACCGCCGCCACCACCGCCGCCACGATGGCCATCGCCAGTTGTGGCTGCCGCAACAGACCGCTGCCACCACCCTTGCGGGCGATCTTGCGCACCGGGCAGCCCATGTTGATGTCGATCCAGAAAGCCCCGGCCGCCTCGGCCCGCCGAGCCGCTTCGGCCATCGCCCCGGGCCGGTGGTCAAACAGCTGCACCGCCACAGGGCCGGGCTCATCGGCCAGCGAGTCCACCTTGCCGCGGCCATGGCCCAGCTCCAGGCTGGTGGCATTGACCATCTCGGTGAACAGGAGCGCCTCAGGAGCCCAGCGCCGCACCAGGGAACGAAAGATGGGGTCACTCACCCCCGCCAGGGGCGATTGCAGCACCCGGCAGCCCAACCGCCGCGGTGTGCCGTGGCCCGGCAAGACCAAATCGTCCATCCCTGCCCCAACCCCTGGCCTGAAGCCGATCGTATGGGCATCTCGGCGGAGTCATGCTCTAAGCCTGTTGCTGGGTATGCCCCCATGGCTGTCGTACCAATACCGCTGAGCCGGGATTTATTGGAGGCCGTCTTGGCCGATCAACTCAGCGATCGCTTTGTCTGCGAATTGGTGTGGGCCCGCTTGGGTTATCAACCCCCTGCCGATCCCCCCCTGGGAGCGGCCAGCCCAGGC
>Ga0209299_1001567_pt1 | contig 12569 bp, 23 predicted proteins | sample S_140806_MF_Meta_FD_187326 | JGI IMG/M metagenome (GOLD analysis project Ga0209299, IMG submission 187326) | Freshwater microbial communities from Lake Simoncouche, Canada to study carbon cycling - S_140806_MF_MetaG (SPAdes) (version 2) | ecosystem: Environmental > Aquatic > Freshwater > Lake ...
AAAATGCCAAAGGGTATTTACCTATACAACAAGGCCTAAAAACCAATAAGTAATCTCTGGGGTTTAGTAGCCCTAGCCCCAGAGAGCTATTAGCAGAGGAGTAGAGATGGCAGCCACTTATGTGACTACAGCCGAGTTGAGGGCAAACCTCGGAATTGGCTCTCTCTATTCCGATGCGACAGTTGAGGAAGTTTGTCAAACAGCAGAAGATTTAATCAATCAATATTTATGGTTCAATACTGCCCCAGTAGTAGGCACAGCATTACAAGATAACGTGGCAACACTTATGCTTGCTAACCCGAATGCATTTGCAGCAACCCAATCAATAGTGGTAAGTGGTTGCGGTGCTACGTTTAACGGCACATATACAATTACTGGCACAATACCGCCAACATCTGGAACTACTAGCCTTATCCCAGTATTTATGTATAACTACGGCCAAGTTAATTACCCTAACGGATATTCATTTGTGCAATATGCAAAGACAGCAGCTAATCAAGTATTTCATAAAGTATTACCTTACGGACTAGTTACAGGCCCAGACCACAAGACTCAATCTTACGCGACAACCCCTGCCATACGAGAGGCTGCGATGATCGTAGCTGTTGATATCTGGCAAGCAAGACAAGTGAGTCAGACAGGCGGGGTCGGTATGGATGGGATCAGTGCGAGCCCTTATCGGATGGGTTATCAGCTGATTAACAGAGTGCGTGGTCTCATCCAGCCGTATTCAAGTCCAGCATCGCTGGTCGGCTAATGCCAGCAGCAATAACCACCCTTCGTGGCACATTAGCCACAGACCTGGCCAATGCGGGCGTATGGTCAACCTTTTCTTACCCTCCAGCTACTTTGCTCGCAAATAGCGTGGTTATCACACCTTCAGATCCGTACATCGTACCTAGCAATAATGAGCAAGTAGGCCTAGCACCTTTAGCCAATTTTAAAGTTTTAATTACGGCACCTGCCTTTGACAACCAAGGCAACTTGGCAGGCATGGAAACCTTTATTGTGGCAGTAGTAAATAAACTAGCAGCATCATCTTTGGTGCTTAATATATCAAGTGTCTCCGCTCCAGCTATAACTAATGCAGCTAGTGGAGATTTATTAACCGCAGAAATCACCGTGTCAATCCTAACGAGCTGGAGTTAAAATGAGTACAACAGAAGACTTAACTGCCTTCCTTATAAAGGTCGGTCAAATTAAAGATGCACCAAAACCAACTAAGAAAGACGAGGAATAACAATGGCCATATATCTAAATAACAATGTAGGCGTTAAATTGGCTACTGCCGCTGCGCCTACCGTACCTTCAATCGACATCAGCGCATACGTAACTAACGCTGTGCTTAATCAAATCGTAGATGAGCTAGAAGTAACAGCGATGGGTGACTCGGCTCATAAATTTGTGGCTGGTCTGCAATCTGGGTCATTTTCAATTGACTTTATCAACGACTGGGCAGCAAGCCAAGTTATGACAACACTTAATGCAGCCTTCGGTCAAACCCTAGCAGTATCAGTAATTACTGTTAAAGGTACTGCCGTATCAGCAACCAACCCAACTTATCAATTCTCAGTATTGGTAAATAACCTAACTCCAATTGGAACTGGTGGCGTGGCTGAGGTAGCAACATCAAGTCTGTCCTTTACGCTAAACTCCGCACTAACAGTGTCAACATCGGTGGCATTTTAACTAAGGAGTAACAATGGCAAAGCTAAAGATAACAAGGGCTAATGGCGAGGTATCAGAACACAAGATCACGCCAGGTGTTGAGTACGCTTTCGAGTTAAAGTATGGATCGGGAATTAGCAAAGTCCTGCGCGAGCATGAACGTCAAACAGAGATATTCTGGCTGGCTTATGAATGTTTACGCAGGGCTGGTGCACAGATACCTATATGGGGCGCAGAGTTTATAGATACTCTTGAAACTGTAGAGGTATTAGACGAAGAAAAAAAATAACACCGCGTAATTCGCTGACTTACACTATCGCAGCTTTAAGTGTAGAAACTGGAATTGCGCCACAGGCTTTTATAGATATGGATTCAGAAATGCTGGCGACAATAGTCCAGGTGTTAACGGATCGAGCAAAGGAGATTAAAAATGCCAGTAGAGGTCGTAGGCATTAAAGATGTCCTTAAAGGCTTAGAGTTTATTGATGAAGATATGCGCCAGCGCATTAGGGATGCAATTGATCCTTTAATGCGTGGCGTAGCATTTACAGCTAAAACAATGGTTAAGCAAAACTCAGATGTATTGTCTGGCTGGACTAAACCCATATCTTCCCCCGATCTTAAATACAAACCATTTCCTAAATATGATGCAAATGTGGTTAGACAGGGCATTGGTTACAATGCAGGAGAAAATAAAACATTTAAAAACGGATTTAAAGTAAGCAATTACGTTTACAACGCAAGCCGACCTGGCGCAATCTATGAGGTAGCTGGCCGTTTAAACCCACAAGGTAGAGCCCCATTCCAGATGACACCATCTAAAGGTGCTAGTGGTACATATACTAAAAGATCTGCTCGAAGCAAAGCATTTGAGGAATATAAATCTAATAACCCATTTGCCAGCCAGCAGTTTGTAGCTGCTTTAGAGCCAGTTACTTCACAGCCTAAAATTAAAGATATTAGAAGCGGTGGTCGTAAAACTAAGGGTCGTTTAATCTATAAAGCCTGGGCCCAGGATAGTCCTAAAGTTTATGAAGCAATATTAAAAGCGATCAACGCTACAGCTATTGACTTTAATAAAAAAACAGAGATTAAGAAGGCAGCATAATGGCCAACGTAGTCGTCTCCGCTATTGCTACCTTTAATGGTAAGGCACTTAAAAAAGGCCAGAAGGATCTATCGGCATTCGATAAACAAGCTCAGCAGTTAGGTAAAACATTTAGCAGGGTATTTGCTACCACCGCAATAGTGGCATTTAGCAAAAAGGCCATCAACGCATTTGCAGCCGATGAAAAGGCAGCCAAGTCTCTGGCAGTACAATTAGAAAACACTGGCAACGCATTTAGGGTAAATGAAGTAGAGGCATACATTGCCGAACTACAATCTTTATATGGGGTGCTAGACGATCAACTTCGCCCAGCTTTCCAGACTTTGCTTAATGCCACTGGGTCAGTAACCCTAAGCCAACAGGCATTAGAAACTGCATTAAACGTAAGTGCTGGCACAGGCAAAGACTTGGAAAGCGTGGTTGCTGCCATTGCTAAAGGCGCATCAGGTACTACCACAGCATTGGCCAGGTTAGGCACAGGTTTAGATAAGACCACCATTGCCAGTGGAGATATGAATAAGATCATGGCCGCACTAGATAAGAAGTTTGCTGGCCAAGCACAAGCTAGATTAACCACTTACGCAGGCAAAATGGATTTATTAAAAGTATCAGCAGCTAATGCCACAGAGATTATTGGTAAAGGTTTAATTGATGCCCTAACTGCCATTGGCAAAGATAACTCAATAGATCAGGCAACTAATTCAATGAATAGTTTTGCTACGGCCATTGCCAATACTGCAACTGGTATGGGGCAGTTAATAGGAGAAATTAAAAAAGTTATTGATACCGATGTGGGCAAGTTTTTATTGGGTATTGCCGCCCTACTTACATTAGGTAAAAAACAGTTAATTGTTGGTGCAGCAGGTTTAATTGCATACGATATTGGCAAAGGTTCAGGAACCAGTAGTTCATCAACTGCACGAGTCAAAGATTACACAATAACCACAAAGTTATTTAAAGCGCGCAATGAAGAATATAAGATTATTACAGCATCAAATAAGGCAAAGTCAGAAATTGACAAGTTAAAAGATAAGTTTGATGTTGAACGCATTGGCTTAATGGCCGCGTTAAACGCTGCAACCGATGAAGAAACTAAACTAAGAATTAGGGCTCAACTAGCAATACTTGATAATAACGAGGCTCTGGCTAAAAAGTTAAACGCCGAACTAGAAGGCGTTAAAGCTGTTGATGAATTATCTAAGGCAATGACTAGTGCTGCTGAGGCAATTTTAACTGCAGGTCAAAAAGTGCTATTAGGTTTAGGTGTAGATCCAAGCCAAATGCCAGGCGGCACAATTACTGGTAGAGGTGGTTTTCCAGACATTGGCAATTTAGCCAATACCTCATTAAATAACCCTAACTTTGGCACAAGCACAGAGGCTATGGGATTAGGTTTGGCATTAGGTTTTACCCCTGGTGGCGGATCAATTGCCCCACAAGAAATTAAAATTACTGTTGATACAACAGCTGGCGGCGATAGATTAAGCCAAGCCATTGCAGAAACAATACAAATTGCTACTAAAAATGGATTCAGCACAGTACCTGCTGGACAGGGATTCTAATGGCCATACCTGTAGTTAATGCAGTTATCAACTTTAGCACTGGCCCAAGTTTTGCGCAGGCCCTCATACTTGGAGAAGGCATACTTGGCACAAACATTTTATCTGACTCAACAGCTGTAATTGTTGATGTATCAGATCGCGTTAATATGATTCAAACAAATAGAGGCCGAACTGCATTATCAGATCAATTTCAAACTGGCACTATGAGTTTAAAAATTGTTGATCAGAATGGCGACTTTAATCCCCAGAATCCGTCAAGTCCATATTTTGAATTATTAACACCGATGAAAAAGGTACAAATAACTGCAACTTATGCTGGCGTAACTTATCCAATATTTTCTGGTTTTATTACATCGTATGTAAATACCCAGCCTAAAGATGCCACCGAAGTTGCATATACTACAATTCAAGCTGTCGATGCTTTTCGCTTGGCTCAAAATGCTCAAATCTCAACAGTTACAGGTGCTACTGCTGGCGACCTATCAGGCACAAGAATTAACCAAATATTAGATCAGATTTCATGGCCATTATCTGCACGCGATATAGACGCAGGTTTAACTACTATGCAGGCAGATCCTGGCACTACAAGAACTTCTTTAGCCGCACTACAGACAGTGGCAGATAGTGAGTATGGGGCTGTCTATGTTGATGCTAGTGGTAATTTTGTTTTCCAAGATAGATCTGTGACCGCTTCATCAATAGGTGGCACAGCAACAGTGTTTGCAGATGACGGTACAGGCATCAAATATGCTAATGCCGTATGGAAGTTAGACGATACTTTGGTATTCAATTCAGCCACTGTTACTAGGACTGGCGGCACTGCTCAGGTAGCGACCAATGCAGCTTCTATTACTAAATACTTTGTCCATTCTTACTTCTTAAATAACCTATTGATGCAGACCGATGCTGTCGCCTTGGACTATGCCCAGGCTTATGTGGCTTCTAGAGCTGAGACCAGCATACGATGTGATGCCGTTGAACTAGACCTATACACCTCAGACTATAACACTGGCATACTTGCAGCTTTAAACCTGGACTTTTTTGATCCAATTACAGTAATTACTACTCAGCCAGGCGGATCTACCCTGAACAAAACTTTACAGATTTTCGGTGTGGGCATGAATATTAGCCCGAACAGCTGGAAAACTGTATTCACTACATTAGAGCCTGTCCTTGACTCTCTAATTTTGAACAACAACATCTACGGCACGTTAGACTATAATGTGCTTAGTTACTAAGGAGAATAATGGCAAAACAGACCTTTACCACAGGGCAGGTATTAACAGCTGCCCAAATGACAAGTTTGCAGCAAACTGCAATGGGTGGTGGTGCTGCCACCGCTAAAACAACAAGTTATGTTTTGGTAGCAGCAGATGCGGGAACGGTCGTCGCAATGAACGCGGCGGGTTCTACAACCATTACGGTAAATACAGGTTTATTTTCGGCTGGTGATTCAGTCTTTATTCAAAACTGGGGTGCAGGAACAACAACTGTTACGGCTGGTACAGCAACAGTAACAACTCACGGTTCTTTAGCTCTTGGTCAATATGAAGGTGGACAACTTTATTTCACTTCATCAAGTGCCGCTATTTTCTTTGATATAAGTCAAAGCGCTGGAATGGTCAACCCAATGACTACAACAGGCGACACAATTTATTCATCAAGTGGTTCAACACCTGCTCGTTTGGGAATTGGTTCAACTGGAAATGTTTTGACAGTTGCGGGCGGTGTGCCAACATGGGCTGCACCTGCTGGCGGTGGAAAAGTATTGCAGGTTGTTTATGGAAGCAGTAAAGTTAATACATCAATTTCATCAAGCACTTTAACTGATACTGGATTAAGTGCGAGCATTACACCAACAGCCACCACAAGTAAAGTTTTAATTTTAATTACACAACATTATAAAACTTATAATTCAACTGGTGGAATATATTGGAATGGTAGTTTAGATTTATTAAGAAACTCAACGAGTATTTTAACAAATGATAATGATACAATTCAATATATTGCTGGTGCAGTAACAACAAGTGGTCTAAATAACAATTTTACCTACTCAATGAATTATTTAGACAGTCCATCAACAACATCATCAACTACCTACAAAACACAAGCAGCAAAAACGACTGGAACATCTGTGACTTGTAATGGTGCTGGATATTCTACAATTACTCTATTAGAAATAGGTGCATAATGGAAGAAATTTACTTAACTTTAGCAATTTTAAATTTAAGACCAAATTCTGAATTTTCTTATACGGAGAATGATTATTCAACAATTAAATGGGATATTTTAGATGGTGATGCACCCACTCAAAAAGAAATTGATGCTGAAATTAAACGCATTAAAACCTTAGAAACTGATGAGGCAAAAACAAAAGATAAACAACGCCAAGCAATTCTTGATCGTATCGGTTTAACTGCCGATGAACTTAAATTGATTATTGGCTAATGAAACCTTGGTTATGTGCAGCAGGTGTAGAGCTTAGGGATGCCGTTACTACCTGGTATCCAGATAGGCGCACTACCAGTGATGGGTGGGTTGGTGATGCTCGTCATTCCGCCAGAAAATCGGATCATAATCCAGACCAGACTGGATGCGTGCGAGCCATTGATATTGATTCTAGGCTGGATTCATCCGAAGGGCTCTCGGTTTATCTGGCTGACCAAATCAGAATCTGTGCGAAAACCGATAAGCGCATATCTTACGTAATACATAACGGCATGATTGCTAGCAGAATACTTAACTATAAGTGGCGTAATTATTCAGGATTTAACAAACACACAAAACACATCCACGTCAGCTTTACAACGGCTGGCGACAAAGATGGCAAAGCGTTCGATATACCACTACTAGGAGGCAAAATATGAATATAAAGAATCCATACGTACTAACGTTAGGCGCATTCCTGTCAGCCTGGGCAGCATCTAACTTCGCAGCCGATTACCGTTCCATTCTATGGGCTGTATTAGCTGGTGTATTTGGTTATGCCACTCCTAAAAAATGAGTCCTGCGGAATGGGCATCCTTTGGGGCTGGCGCTATCGCCGTGCTAACAGGCGTGCTGATCGGGTTACGTTTCTTAGTTAAGGGCTGGCTAAACGAACTGAGGCCCAACGGAGGCGCCAGCATGAAGGATCAATTAACTCGGCTAGAACAGCGTGTTGATGATCTATTTATTCTAATTAGTAAGCGATAATTTTATTATGGCTACCACGCGTAAGCGCAAGAAGGTCAATAGGCGAGTGGTGCGCAAGTCACCCGACCCTTTATCTAAACTTGATGTCTTTATGATTACAAAACATGAGATATACAAGGCTGCAAAGAAGGCTGGATTCAGTAACGAGATTGCCTGGTTCTTTATGCAAGAGCCTAATTCGCTACCTGACTGGATTGCTAATGACAAACCCGATGCAATCATTCCAGTATTAGATCCTACAGAAACGGATGACGATTAAGCGTTGGTTAGTAATATCAGACCTTCAGGTCCCTTATCAATTGGACTTTGCGGTCAAAAACGTAATCAAGCTAGCGAAGCGAGAGAAGTTTGACTCTGTATTGGTGGTTGGTGATGAGATTGACTTTCAATCGATTAGCAAATGGAGTGAAGGCACACCTCTGGCTTATAGCGAGGATCTACACGCTGACCGTGAGCTATGTAAGCAGATACTCTGGGATATCGGTGAGTACAGTCCAGAAATGCACATTATCCGTTCTAATCATACTGATCGCTTATACAGCACTCTTTTAAAGGTTCCTGGCTTAATCAACTTACCCGAACTCCAATACCCCGCCTTTATGGGATTCGCTGAAATGGGTATGACCTACCATCGCAAGGCTTATGAGTTTTACCCCGACTGGGTACTTTGCCACGGAGATGAAGGCAATATGAGCCAGCACGCAGGTATTACAGCTCTTAACCTGGCTAAGAAATTTGGTAAGTCCGTTTTGGCAGGACATTCGCACAGGCTGGGCATGAGTGCCTACTCAGAGGGCATAAACGGCCACTACAGGGCCTTATATGGGGTAGAGGTAGGAAACCTTATGGATCGAAAGAAAGCGGGCTATATTCGCTATAACAGCGCGAATTGGCAGAATGGGTTTGCTATACTAGAAGCCGAAGGAAAGACGCTAACACCTACGTTGGTGCCTATTGATCCTAAGGATGGCTCATTTACAGCTCTGGGCAGGCATTACAGGTAAATCGTTACCTAATCGTTATACAAATACTCTCCAAAACTATCCACAAAGTCGTACACAAATGCCATACTTCTCTCGTGCCAGAAATACTGGCGCAGAAAGCAGGGCTACGATGAAGATAGAAATGAAACTAACTGCAGCTGATTTTGAACGGTTGTGGCTTAACGCTATGCAATGGATGAATCACGACTGGGAAAAGCAAGCAGACCGTTTTGATCCCATGCCATTATTTAGCTGGCACTACGCATACTGGTTTGACAATTACGCTGCTTTAAAATTAGCAGAGGCTTTTATTAGTACGCTAGGTAAGAACTACGCCATTCATAGCGATGAGGGCACTGGCGATTGGGTTATGTTAACTAATTATGCTAGTCCTTGTTATTTACGCAAAACTCTGGTCAGCGCATGAGCCTAAAAGAAGCTGGCTTAATGTGGGTGGCTGTAATGGTTACCATCATTGTTGCTTGTGGCATGCATGAAAATGCCAAAACTATTGCTTACTGGCGTGGCCGTAAAGACGGCTGGGATATGCACCGCAGAATGATAGAAAACAAAATCCATGCCGACAACAACTGAGAAGCTATTTAATAATGCCACGACACTTGTCCATGAACGAGGAGTTGTCTATGGACACGCAATCTACAACATGGAGCGTATCGCGAAGTCGGTCAGTGCATACATTGACTTTCCAATCATGCCTCACGACATACCGATTATTAACGTTCTACAGAAAATATCCAGGTTGGCTGAAAGTCCTGGACACGAGGACAGTATCGTGGACATCTGTGCATACATGGCAATCTACCAGCTATGCATTGAAGCCGAGAAAGACGGAGAGTTTGAATGGAGGGTTGGAGAATAATGACATTTGATCTAAGTCAGTACGAGACAGTTGATGAACGACTACATAAATGGTGGGGGTTATATCCAGATGGAAGAGTGGAAACAGAAATTATCGAGGCCACAAACGTTAGATTCATTGTTGTTTGTAGGCTATTCAAAACAGAAGCAGATCTCAAGCCGTGTGCTACTGGGCTTGCGAGTGAGACTGTTAGTGATAGAGGGGTTAATGCGAATTTTGCTTTACCTAACTGCGAAACAAGCGCAATTGGTAGGGCAATTAGCAACTCGGGTCTCTCAGCTAAAGGCAAACGCCCAAGTCGAGAGGAAATGGCATCAGTAAATGCTAAGGAATCAGAAGCATTTAAACCTAAGTATGGCCGACCAGGATCTAAATCGGCTGCAATGGAGCATGCGCTTCATATTGTTAACACACAATCTAAAGATATTGCTAATGAGCCTGTACCTATTGAGTGGTCTGTTGGCGAAAGCATTACTCAAATTGGCGAAGTGGTTAGTATTGGCTTTACTTGTCGGCACGGCAATATGGTAAAGAAAGAAGGAATCGCAAAGGGAACTAATAAACCCTACGCGGGCTATGTATGTAGTGCAGCTAAGCCAGATCAATGCGATGCAAAATGGGCCAAATTAACCGCAGCGGGAACGTGGTATTGGCCCGATGATACAGAACCAGGGAAAGGAGGGGAATAGTGGGATATGTTGAGATATTAGACGGTTCAGGGTTCACATTACGGCTTGAAAACGATAAAGAAACCCTGACACCATCTAAAGACCGATGCATTAGCTGTAACGACGATAGGCTTGTGCATGAAGGTATATTCTTAGTTTGTGCGGTTTGCCATTGCAGGCAATAGGGATATTACCATGACACATACACGATTCAAGTGTAATGGCTGCAAGCGTGATACTGAATTCCTGTGGCTTGATCAGCTTAGTACGGCAGACGGATTTAAAGCGTATCAATGCATGGATTGTGGGTGTGTCGGCGTTAAAAATATAGCCGAAGCGCTTACTATACCTGACTCGGACATAATCCGATGTGATAAGTGTGGCAGTTGGATGTTCCTTACCGTGGCCTGTCACACTTGCACACTAATCAAGGAGAAATGATGCCAACAGGTAGACGCAATTCAGGCGGAGACGATTATTACACATCGCAATGGATATTTGATGGCCTGGGCCTAGAGTTTGATTTAGACCCTTGCTCGCCCATAATTGGTGGCGTAGTACCAGCCAAAACCAAATACACTATTAAGGATGATGGACTAGCTCATGATTGGTTTGGCCTAGTTTGGATGAACCCACCGTACTCAAAGCCAACGCCCTGGGTAGATAGGTTCCTATCACACGCCAACGGTGTGGCCCTTGTGCCCTTCACTAACGGTAGATGGTGGTTTAACCTATGGAACCACGCAGATGCCATTATGCCTATTGCCTATAATCACAAGTTTGATCGAGCCGATGGCAGTCGTAAAACTATTACATTTAACACAGCTCTTTACGCAATAGGTGAAGTAGGGGTCGCAGCTATAAATAGATTCAAGTTGCATCGAGTGCGATGAAATTTGCATACGCTGACCCTCCTTACTTTAAACAAGGTAAGAAATTGTATGGAAAACTACACTCCGAGGCAGAAGTCTGGGATACAAAGCAAGCCCATTGGGATTTGATTGACCGTTTAATTGCTGAATATCCTGATGGATGGGCACTTAGTTGTAACCCTGCCGATTTACCGTGGATCATAAAGCACGACAATATAAGAATATGTGTGTGGGCTAAGACCTTCCATCAAATTAGACCAACCACGGTGCAGTATGCCTGGGAAGCTGTTTTGCTGGGGGGGGGGCGCAAAGATAACAAACGCAAGCCTATGGTTCGTGATTGGATCAGTTGCGCACGAGCTATGCGTAAAGGCCTGGTGGGGGCTAAACCCCTTGCCTTCAACCTGTGGATACTTGACCTACTTAACTATCAAGAAGGAGATATATTAGATGATCTATTTCCAGGCACCAACAGTATGGCTGATGCCATTGCCTCACGACTTGCCGTCTGACCTGCGGTTATGCTGATGGACTTGCATCGGCATGCTACCCTCTAGATCGCATACGCCCTCAAGGCGGAAACGCGAGCCCCTAAAGGGAAAGCTCGCGAGGTGCACGCTAGTAGCCACCGCTCTATTTGTAGGCCAAATGTTAAGCCTTCAAAGAGCTGATTCCGCAACTATTAATACTACAAATCATTATCGTCAATGGGCTTTCATTCAGTTAAATGATTTAGATGAGTTCTATTGTATAGATGAGTTATATTACAAAGAAAGTAGATGGAACCCTGCTGCACGTAACGGTTCACACTATGGAATACCACAAGGTAGGTCTAAGTACCTGGCTACAGCTGATGGGTTTAAACAGGTCGATTGGGGTATTAAATATAACCTAACAAGATATGGTTCCATGTGTAAGGCCCTAGATCATTACAGGCTTAAAGGCTGGCACTAATGGTTAATAAAAAGGCCAAGCATCAACGAGCTATGGGTAGTAGTCAATGGAAGAAGCTACGATTGATGGTGCTTGATCGTGACGGCAGGATATGTTACGCGTGTGGTGGTGAGGCTAAAGAGGTGGACCACATATGGCCACGCTCTAAAGGCGGCGATATGTTCGACCCATTAAACTGTGCGGCTATATGCCGTGCGTGTAACCTAGCCAAAGGGGACCGTTTTTTTAGCCCCACGCCGACCCCCCCTGTCTTTCAAGGGGCATCTCTCCCTAGTACTATCAGTTCGGTGCCAGATTCACCGTTTATCCGACCAGAAGGGCTACAAAGTGACGAGTAAAGATGCAGAAGTTATCCCCATCAAGAGGGGGCTAGAACTAATAGGCAGTACGCAGCCTAGAATCCACACGCCATTATTAAAGACAGCTAGCAAGGCGCAGGAGGTCGCGGATCTAGCCGAGAAGATCAACCTTCCGCTTATCCCTTGGCAGCGCTGGGTACTCGATGACCTTTTATCGGTAGACGCAAGCGGTACATTCCTAAAGAAATCGGCGCTGGTGCTGGTTGCCAGACAGAATGGTAAGACTCATCTAGCTCGTATGCTTATATTGAGCCATCTCTTCCTGTGGGGCAGTAAGAACGTACTAGGCATGTCCTCTAACCGTAATATGGCCTTAGATA
>Ga0209299_1001569_pt1 | contig 12558 bp, 8 predicted proteins | sample S_140806_MF_Meta_FD_187326 | JGI IMG/M metagenome (GOLD analysis project Ga0209299, IMG submission 187326) | Freshwater microbial communities from Lake Simoncouche, Canada to study carbon cycling - S_140806_MF_MetaG (SPAdes) (version 2) | ecosystem: Environmental > Aquatic > Freshwater > Lake ...
AAGATTTCCAGCGTCACCAGGATCCCCGCGCAGGCTCGCACAACAGCGAACGCGAAGGCCGCCCCCAGGGTGGTCGTCACGGCGGCTTCCGCGCCTCCCAGGGTAACTACCGTCCCTTCGGTCGTCCGGGTACCCGCCGCAGCGGCGGACCTAAGTAAGCTAGAAGAGGCTCAGAGGCCCAGAGGCCCGGAGGCTCAGAAAATCAGCCCGGAGACCCCGGGCTTTTTTGTGCCTGGCCGCGCGGAGTCCCCCGACGGCAGGCATCGCTGCAGAAGCGGATCTCCGCCCAGCAACGTTCCCATTTCTTCCGCCAGCTGAACGGCCTTTGGCAGGTCGGACAGACTTTGGTCGGCAAGTCGGCTTTCTTGACTCCACGCATGCGGCGAAGGAGTTGGACTCGGCCCGTAGCGCAAATCGGAGCCGAGGATTGCACCCTGATTCCGAGGACAGCACGTGGTGCTGTCCCTACCTCAAGGCCTCGTTTGCCATTCCTCAAGTTCTTCCTCCCTTACGGGGGTGCCCTCCACCGTCCGTCTTATCCTCGGCGATCAGCTAAACCCAGCGCATTCCTGGTTCGGCAAGAAAGACGCGTCGGTGACGTATGTGTTCATGGAGGTCCGGTCCGAGACGGACTACGTGGTGCATCATGCCCAGAAGGTCATCGCAATCTTCGCGGGGATGCGCCGGATGGCGGAGCTGCTGACCAAGCAGGGGCATAAGGTCCGCACCTTCCGCTTGAGCGATAAGGATAACCGCCAGAACTTCGCCGACAACCTGAAGCAGGTCTTCAAGGAGACCAAGGCCACGCACTTCGAATACCAAGAGCCTGACGAATACCGACTCGACCAGGACCTCCGTGCTTTCGCTAAGGACTGCGGGCTGGTCACGTCCTGCGTGAGCTCTGAGCACTTCCTCGACGGCCGTGGCGGGGTGGCCGCGCATTTCAAGAAGGATGCCAAGCGCTGGCTGATGGAGTCCTATTATCGACGCATGCGCGTGAGTACGCGTCTGCTGATGGACGAGGACGGCACGCCCGCCGGAGGCGAATGGAATTACGATAAGGAGAACCGGAAGCCGTGGAAGGGCACGCCGCCTCCGCCGAAGGCTTGGGATGTCTCGCATGATCACTCCGCGATCTGGGCCGAGATCCAGACCGCCGGGGTTAGGACCATGGGTAAGCCCTGTGAAAAGGAATTTCCTTGGCCGGTCGATCGTAAGGAGGCGCTCAAGCAGCTGGATGCCTTCATCGCGCGCGGGTTGCCGGATTTCGGCGATTACGAAGACGCGATGCACACGTCATCGGATCGGCTCTTCCACTCGCGCCTATCTTTCGCGCTCAACGTTAAGCTCCTGTCGCCGATGGAGGTCGCTCAGGCTGCGGCCGACGCCCATGCCGACGACCCGAAGCGCTATCCTTTGGCTGCGACGGAGGGATTTGTCCGGCAGATCATCGGCTGGCGCGAATATATCCGCGGGGTCTATTGGGCCAAGATGCCCAGTTATGCCGACGCTAACGGCCTCGGGCATACGCTGTCGCTGCCGTCCTGGTTCTGGACGGGTAAGGTGAAGATGAACTGCATGCGTCACTCCGTCGGGCAATCGCTCGACACGGCGTACGCGCATCACATCCAGCGACTCATGGTCATCGGCTCGTTCTGCCTGACCGCTGGCGTGAATCCCGCCGAGGTCGAGCGCTGGTATCTCGGTGTGTATATCGACGCCTTCCAGTGGGTCGAACTCCCGAACGTCATCGGCATGAGTCAGCACGCCGACGGCGGTTTCCTCGCCAGTAAGCCTTACTGCTGCGCCGCGAGTTACGTCTCCAAGATGTCGAACTACTGCGGAGGCTGCCCGTATGATCCCAAGGATCGCACGGGTCCATTGGCGTGCCCGCTCAATGCGCTCTACTGGGATTTCTGGCTGAGGCACCAGGACCGCTTCCTGAACAACCCGCGTATCGGCATGGCCGTGCGTCAGGCCGCCAACATGCCGCCCGCCGAACAGGCCGCCGTGCGCAAGAAAGCGTCGGAGATCAGGGCCGGGATTGAAGAGCTGTGAAGGACTGAATGGATTGTCGGCAGGCAGCGACAGCACCATGTGCTGTCCTAGTTTGCCTCGGGTAGGGATGCGATGACATCGCATCCGTCTGTCTCGAGGTAGGGGCAGCACCGCGTGCTGCCCTAGCTGGATTAATCCCGCCACCCGCCACCTGAAACTAGCCCATCAGCTTACTTCTTCTTCGCAGCCTTCTTCTTGCCCTTGCCGGCGTTCGCCTGGGCTGGGTCTACGCCAATCAGCGGGAAATCAGGATTCGGTACGCGCGCGGCGGTCATCTTGGCTTCGAGTTCTTTGACGATGTCCGGGAATTTCGTGGCGAGGTCGGCCGTCTCGTTGGGATCGGCGTCGAGGTCGTAGAGCTGGGTGACGATCGGAGTCTTGGCCTGAGCCTTCTTGGCCATGTCGGTGCGGATGGCCTTCCACTTGCCGTCCCAGATGGCTTGCTGCGAGCCGTAGCCGGGGAATTCGCGGTAGAGCGGAGCGGTGCGGGCCGAGTCGGTTCCCTTGAGTGCCGGCACGAGGCTTTCGCTGGCGATGTCGGCGGTGCGCTCGAGCTTCACGCCAGCAAGTTCGGCGAACGTGACGAGCCAGTCTTCGAAACCGGAGATACGGTTCGAGCGCGTGCCAGCCTTGATCCCAGCGGGCCAGCGAACCACGGTCGGCTCACGGATGCCGCCTTCGTGGAGCGAGCCCTTGAGGCCCTTAAGGCCACCGGCGGAATCAAAGTACTTCGTGTCGACACCACCGGCGTCGTGTGTGGCTCCGTTGTCGCCGGAGAAGACGATGATCGTGTTATCGGCGACGCCGGCTTTCTCGAGCGCGGCGAGGATGCGACCGACTTCCTTGTCGAGGCGCGAGATCATCGCAGCATAGGTCGTGCGCGGGGTGCGGTTGGGCACATAGCCTCCCTTGGCGGGCACGTAAGGCGCGGCTTCGGTGATCACGCCTTCGTATTGCTTGAGCTCTTCGGCGGGCACCTGAAGTGAGACGTGGGGCAGGGGCGAGGCGTAGTAGAGGAAGAACGGCTTGGCTTTGTTCTCTGCGATGAAGGCTTCGGCGCCGGCAATGGTCCGGTCGCTGGAGAAGTCCTTCCCGATATAAGGGGTGAAGGCCTTCGGGTCCTTCGGGTCGGCGTCGGCCGGGAAATTCGCATGGCCAGGCACGCCGCTCGGGCCGTTATCGAGCGGGATCTTCTTCCCGTCGTTCTGGATGTAGGCAGGGTAGTGGCTATGCGCGACCCACTGGCTCGTGATCCCGAGGAAATGGTCGAAGCCTTGCTTGAGCGGACTGCCCGTCGATTCGAAGCTGCCCATCCCCCATTTGCCGAAAGCCCCGGTCGTATACCCCGCTGACTTGAGCGTCGCGGGTAGCGTGGTGATGCCGGCGGGTAGCGGATATTGTTCCTGGTCGCCGACGTCGATATTGTTGCGGGTCGTGGCGTGGCCGGGGTTGCGTCCGGTCATCAGCACCGTGCGTGACGGAGAGCAGACCGCATTGCCGCAGTAGTGACGGGTGAAGATCATGCCTTCGCGGGCGAGGCGATCGACGTTCGGGGTGCGGATGATTTTCTGGCCGTTGTAGCCGACTTCACCGTAGCCGAGGTCGTCAGCCAGGATGAAGACGATGTTCGGACGAGACTCGGCGAAGAGGCTGGCGCAAAGCAGGGATAGCAGGAGCAGAGGGGTGCGGCTCATAAGGATTTATTAGGGTTAGCCCTCGGTTATGTCGAGAAACCACGGGGGTGGCTTTGTCGGATTGACAACCCCGCCGGGCTGGGGCTTAACCCAATCTTTCCTCTCTCGGGCTGTAGCGTAGTCTGGTAGCGCGCTTGCATGGGGTGCAAGAGGTCGTGAGTTCGAATCTCACCAGCCCGACCAGAGGAAAACGAAGCCAAAGCCCCTCCAGAGGGGCTTACTTCGTCGTTTTCGGGACCGTCGGCAGGGCCTGCAGCCAGCCGAGGTTGAGGACGTAGTGGTTCTTGCTGGAGATCAGATGGATGCGTCCGTCCCGGGTCTGGGTCGAGGCGAGGTAGCCGGCGTGCTCGGCCTCGGTGTCGCTGCACTGGAAGATACCACGGTCGATGGAGGGGAGAGGATGGGGCTTGCCGCCCGGGGTGATCAGGCGTCGGACCGGCCAGGTCTTACCGTCGTCAAAAGAGACGGCGGCGAAGAGTCCGAAGCCGGTGAACTCCGTGCCGTCGGCCTGCTTGAACTTCATTCCGACGCGTTGCTTCCAGTCGCGGGATTGGTCGGTGTAGCTGAAGAACACGATCGGTCCGTTCCGCAGGCGCAGCATGGTCTGGCGTTGGGCTGAGCTGATCGCGGGAAATTCAGAGGCCTCGACCTGCCAGGTTTCGCCTTGGTCGGCGCTGAAGCTGACCGGCGTCTTGCGGCCGAAGCGCGCTTGGTCCTCGGGGACATCCAAGCGGCTGAAGGCCATGAGGCGTCCGTCGGCGAGTTCGACCATCGGGGCGTGGATGCCGGGCGGACGGAAAATCTTCGTGCCGGGCTTGACCGCTTTTTCGGATTTAGGCTGCACGACCGATTGCCACGTCTTTCCGCCGTCGCGGCTGCGGGTGATGCTGACGTTGCGGGAGTCGTGGGGAATGAGCAGGGTGCCGTCGCGCAGGCGGAGCAGGCCGTTGCCGAATTCCCCCACCGGCATGATGGCCTGCGCCTTGGACCAGGTTGCGCCGCTGTCCGTAGAGGTGCGGAAGATGTTCTCGGTCGCGCCGCGCGCGAAGTGGAAGACCGTGCGATCACCGTCGTACCAGAGCTTCGGGGCATGATCATTGATATCCATGCCGTCCCAGAACGGCGAGGCGGGCTCCCATTCCTTGGCACCGAGACGGAGACGGCTGGCGAGGTTGTTCAGCTCGCTACCTCCCTCGTCGATGCAGGAGAACCAGGTCGTCAGGAGATCGCCGTTGGGCATCTCCGCGATCGAGGGGCTGTGGTTATGCCAGGAGAAGAGCGGGCCGATCGAGCCGGGCGGAATCTTCACGAACGGTTCAGGTCCCGAGAAGAAAGGTTCGGGTGAGGCGGGTTCGACGTGGGCGATGCCGGGTTTCACGTCGCGGGCGTTCAGCGGCGCGGAAGGGGAGGCGAGCGGATTGGTCGCGGGAAGGTCGCCCTCGACGACCCGGAAGCCGATGCCTTCGCTGACATGCGACGGAATCCAGCCGGCGCGGTTGGCGGAGCGTAGTAATCGACTGAAGGTGGAATGACTGCCGCCGCGGAAGACCCGGAAATCGCCGTCGGCACGGCCGACGGGGTCGACCTGCTCGGTGTTTTCATAAGGGCCATACCAATCCGCGCACCATTCGGCGACATTTCCATGCAAGTCGAACAAGCCCCAGGCGTTGGCCGGCTTGCGGGCGACGCGGAGGTCCTTGGCGTCGTCGCGCTGGGCGTATTCTTCGGGTAGCTTCTCGTCGGTGAAATAGAGGCGCTGGCGCCCACGGTCGCCGAACCAATCCTGGTAGCCTTTAGGCAGGCGATCCCCGAAGGCGTAGAGGGTCGTCGTGCCGGCGCGGCAGGCGTACTCCCATTCGGCTTCGGTGGGCAGTCGGTATGTCTTCCCCTCCTTCTGGCTCAGCCAGGCGCAGAACTTCTGCGCGCGGGTCCAGCTGATGCCGTTCAGGGCGTCTTCAGGCTTTCCGATCCCGGCTCGGAACTCCGGCTCCATCGCCCGCCACTGGGTCAGCGTGGTCTCCGTGCGCGCCATGCGGAATGGCTTGGTGATCGTGACCTTGTGGGCCGGGGTCTCGTCCCAGTCCGGCTTGGCGAACTCGGCCGGATGCTTGCTTTGCTGGTAGTCCGTGCCGGGGCCGTCCTGGCCCATGATGAAGGTGCCAGCAGGGATCTCCACGAGTTCCATGCCGATGGAGTTGCGGACGATTTTTGGTTCCGCTGCGGAGGCGGCGAGGGCGAGTAGCAGGCAGGCGAGTCGCATGATTTATTTTGAGACTTCAGTCGCGGCGCCGGTATGGCCCGGTTTTTTACCTAGGCTGAAATCCGCCGGCTGGCCTTTGCGTTGGCGCGAGAGCCAGAGCACGGCGGAAGAGGATTCGGATTCATGACCGCCTTCGAAGACCGTGACGCGGGCGTTGCCGGAACTGCGGCGGAAGAGGGTCGCCTTCTCGCGTTCGGGGTCGACTTGGGTCTCGGCGGCGAGGGCGCTGGGGATCTTCTGTTCGCGGACCATGAAATCGATATCCTCAGCCGTGATCTGCTTGTCCGGCGCGGCCAGCACGTTGAAGGCGCGGAGCGAGTGGCTGACCGGGACCGAGCCCGTATGGCCGTCGTGGATGCCGGTGTTGATGTCGAGCGGCACGCCCTTGGCGGCGGCGAGATGGAAGAGGGGCGAGCGGTGGCGGTATGCCGCTTCGGTCTCCGGGCCGGGGGCGCCGCTGCAAGACTGCTCGAGCATCTTGGCGTAGTTGTTCTTGCGCGTCTTGCTTTCGGCGTGCCACGCCGCGAGGTCGGTGATCGGCACCCAGGCGCTCACGGCGGCCCAGAGTTCGGGAGCGCGGGCGGCCATGACGAGCGCCATGTGGCCGCCTCCGGAACCGCCGACGAGGTAGATGCGGGAGGTGTCGATACGCGCGTCACGACGGGCATAAGCGACGGCATCAAGGATGTCCTGTGAGGCGAGGTCGGAGGCGCAGGCCTCGGGACGGCTGTTCGGTCCGCGGAAATCAGGGGCGACGAGTACCCAGCCCAGCTTCTTGGCCCGATCGATCCACGGCGGCCCCTGTTCGAATCCTCCGCTCCAAGAGTGCAGGAATACGATGAGCGGAACGGCTGGGCCCGTGGCATCGTGTGCCGCGGATTCCGGCCGCCAGTAGATGACTTTCTGAAGCGAGCCGTCTTGGGAGCTCGTGACATCCACGGTCAACTTGAGCGCGGCGGCCCTGGTCTCCGAGGCCGAAAGGCGTTTGGTCGCGACCTTGGGTTCGGCGGCGCAGGTGACGGCGGCCAAGAGTAGGGCGAGGAGTCTCACTTCAGTTCGGGCCGCAGGGTGGCCTTGATGTAGTCGCTATCCGTGGCGTGGACGACGTTCGGAGCCCCTGGATAGATCAGTTCGCACGGAGCCTTCATCCTATCGCAGTGCTCCTTGAGCTTCACGCCGAAGTTGGCGGTATGAGTGGGGTCCTTCTCGTCTTTGCCTAGGTTGGGCGGGGTGCTGTAGAAGAGAGCGACGGGCGGGTCATCTCGGCTGACAAGCTCGTAAGGTGAGTATTCCTTGATCCACGGCAGGATACGTTCGCGCTCGGCATAGAACATATCGAAGGACGAGAGTTTCTGCTTCGCGTCCCAGACGATGCCAAAGGCGTGGGCACCGTATTTGCTGTTGGGTGTCCACTCGCGCATCTGCTTGGGATCGAGCGTGGTCTGGGCGCCACCGACCGCGGCGCAGGTCACGCGCGTGGATTCGCGGGCGATAGGGTCGTCGCTCTTCGGGTCGGCGAGGTCATCGTGGAAAGCGAGCCACAGGCTGGTGCAGGCGCCCGCCGAGCCGCCGGCCAGGGCGACCTTGGTCTTGTCGAGGTTCCATTCCTTGGCCTTGCTGCGCGTGAACTGGAGGGCGCGGGCGCAGTCGAACATCGGGCCCTTCACCGGCGGGACGAGTCCGTCAGCGGTGGAGTCTTTGATCGTACGGTATTCTACGGAGACCACGGAGATGCCGGCATCGAGGGCAGGCTTCAGCATGCTGCGGACGACCGAACGGTCACCGCCGGACCAACCACCACCGTGGATGTAGAACAGGAGCGGTGTGGGCTTGTCCGACTTCGCGCGCCAGAAGTAGATCCGCTGCATGCGGTGCGGGCCGTAGGAGACGTTCTCGTCCGGCTCGATCGGGATAGGGTATTTGCGGAACTCCGGGTCGGTGACTTTGGGGGCGGCGGAGGCTTTGGCCGGTGCTTTGACCGGTGCGTCAGCGGCGAGCAGGGAGGCGGCACCCAATGATAGGGCGACGACGAAAGAGAGCAGGGGGTGCATGCTGCCTTTGAGACAGCCAGAACCCCCTGCGGTTGCGAGGCGAAACCTTTATTTGCGGAGCTCTGCCAGCTGATATGCCTTCCACTCCGGGGTGCCCCAGCGGGCTTTGGACGGCTTGATGGCGAGGGTGCAGCCTGCATCGATCAGTACGTATTGCACGAGAGCGGGGTCTAGGGCGCGGGGTTGGATGCCGTGCTCCACCGAAAGCGCGGCGATAGCGCCGGCCGCCTGGCCCATGTTGAGGGTGTGCGGCTGCAGGCGGGTGGCACCATTGGCCATGCGGCTTTGGGAGATATTCTTTTCCGTCGGCAAGAAGCCGTCGACTTTTTCAGGAATGAAGGACTCGAACGGAATCGCGAAAGGACCGAGTCCACGCTCGCCGAACTTATGCGGGATATCCTCAATCCTATCCAGGCCCTTCTCTAATAACTCCGGTTTCATCGATCCATGGAGGTCGACGGCATAATCGCCCAGAGCGACGGTATGCGGGAACTGGATCGGCTTCCCGGGTTTTCTTTCGATCTCGCGCGCAGTGAGCGTGTGGAGGCCGATGATGCGTCGGCTCTCGCGGGCGTAGGCCATCACGGGAAAGTGATAGAGGGTGGCCTTGAAGGGAGCGAACTCGGGTCGGCGCGCGATGAGCGTATCCATCTGCGCGCGATTGTAGGGCGTGTCGTAGCCTTCGTCATCGGCGACGGCCCAGTCGGCTTTGCCGAGCGCCGTCTGCATGTGGTAGGCGAGGCAGAGCGTCTTCGCGATGGCGCCGTCCAGCGTCAGACGGCGATGCGCCGGATCTTCCAGGTCGGCGACGCTCGCATGGAAATCGTTGCTAAAGTTGAGGTGGGTACGGGTGATGATCCGGCCTTGGGGCGCCCGGGAGCTGTCGGGCATGCCCCGGTAGCCGATGAACCAGTTCCAATGCCATGGATTGCCTTTGATAGGCGGATTGAAGTCGTCCGCCTTGCCTGCCGTCAGGGCTTTTTGAAACAGTTTGCCTAGGGTGGCATACCCGGGTGGGGGCGAGGTGAGTCGTAAGGCCTCCGGCACGCCAGCCGGGTACTGTTTCACGACTGCCGTCCATGTCAGGTCCTGGATCGCCTTCGTGCCGTCGAGGGAATCGCTCGTGGTCATGCCGGAGCGATAGCGTGCGCCGGTCAACGGGATGACGTCTCCCCACTCGGTGGCGTCGATCAGGATGCGGCTGCGGATCGAGCGGGCGTTCGCCCCGTCGCTTACCTCGACGCCTTCGATCGTCTGGCCGGTCTTGATCGTCCGGGTGACTTTGGACCGAAGCACGAGGTCGAGCCGGCCATTCGGTCCGCGCGCGTCGGAGAGCATCTTGAGCAGGAGCTGCTGGCCGATGCGGGGCTCGACGCAAGGATGGCGATGTTGGTAGGCCGTCTCGGAGTTGATGCCGAGAGGGTCGTAATAGGATTTGATCAGGCCGCAGAGCTCACGGTAGAGCCCACGTTCGCGTGCGATGGCGAGGCCTTCGTCCATCGAGGTCACCGCGGCGGCGTTCATCTGCCCGCCGACCCAGTCCGTCTCTTCGAGGAGGAGGACGGAACGACCCATGCGGGCGGCTTGCACGGCGGCGCCGCAGCCACCGGTACCGGCTCCGGCGATGACGATGTCGTAGCTATCCTTGAGGTCCGCAAACGAGGTCGGCTTGAGCGGGACGGCTTTCGCCGAGGCCGGCGGAGGCGAAGGGATGCGTGAGGAGGCGCGTTCGATGACGATCGCAATCTTCGGTCCATCACAGGTACGCCCGGCGACGGCGTTCTTCTTCCAATATTCGACCGAGCCGATGATCCCGCGTGCGGCGAGGGTGTTGAGGGCGCCGGAAGCGTCCGCGCCCGGCTCCAGCATCCGGGCGATTTTCCCCAGCGCGCTCGCCGTACGGGCGCCGTCAACCTTGGCCTGTTCGGCGAGATCGGCGTCGGTCAGGTCGGCGGTCGTGAGCACGCCTTGTTCGATGAGCTGACTGAGGTAGGTATTCTGCTCCTTCGCCGGCTGTCCGGCCGCATGCATGCTTGCAAACGAAAGACAGAGAAGGAGGAAACGATGGAGCAGATGACGCATGGTCTTCTGCTATTACTTAACAGGAACCGCCGGCGGGATCTTGCAGGACTGCCAGGCGAGGAACTTCCATTCGCCTTTTTCGAGACGCCAGACGCCGAGGAAGCTGATGGTGCTGTCGGCTGCGTTGCCTTTCACGACGGCCTTCACGTCGAAGCGCCCGGCCATGAGGGCGATACCGGGGGCAGGGAAGGTGAAGGAGCACTCATGGAATTGGTATTTCATGTACTTGGCAGAGCCGTCGAGCAGTGAGTCGATCAGCGAAGCCTTCGAATCGATCTGTCCGTTGGAGTGGGTATAACGCAGGTCGGGCGAGAGCACGGCGTCGAGCTTCTCGCGGGTGGGCGCCAGCATGGCGGCCACGCGGGCGTCGTTGGCCGCGGATACGCGGGCGAGTTCGGGATGATCGGCGGCCTGAGCGGTGAACGCGATGAGGACGGCGAAGAAGGAGGCGAGGTGTTTCATGGATGCGGGCAGAGGGGGTGGGTCGTTTACTTTTTCTTCTGAAGCATAGATTGTACGCGGGCTTCTTCCTTGGCGAGCGCGGCTGGGGGAATCGGCAAGGGGACGAAGGCCGGGTCGGCCTTGATGACCTCGCTGGCAGGAATCGTCCGCAGGCGGAGATGTCGGAAGGCGACGTCTTGACCGTGGTCCTGCAGGAGGAGCTTGCCGCCGCGGCCCTTGAGGTCGCCGCCGCGGATGGTCAGCAGCCGGATTTCGGCGGACCATTTCGGGTCGGTGTAATCGAAGGAAAGGACGTTCTGCTCGTTGAGCCAATGCTCGATGACGGTTCCTTGGCAGCGGATGCGGGCGGTGTTCCATTCGCCCACGGGCCGGGTGGCTCGCTTGCTCGGAGCCATGCAGAAGAAAAGGGAAGCAGCTGCTTGGCGTGGGTTTTCGCCGTAGGGGCTATCGATGTCGTCCAGCACCTGATACTCGACCTGACCCGGACGGTAATAGACGCCGCTGTTACAGCCTTTGCTGACCTTCCATTCGAAGCGAAGTTCGAAATCGTCGGGCAGCAGGCGTGCTTCGTAGGTCAGTTGGCCGGAAGGGCGTACGCGTGCGAAGGCGCCGTCTTGGATCTCCCAGTTGCCGGGATGCTTCCAGCCGTCGAAGGTCTTGCCGTCCGCAAGCGCCACGAAGCCAAGGCGCTTCTCTTCCTGATCCATTGGTGCAGCTACGAGCGAGGCGGTAGCGACGAGCAGGGCGATGAGGAGGGTGCGCATGTTGATGATGAAAGATGGACGATGAACGATGGAGGATCAAAGATGTCGGAAGGCGGATGATGTTTGCGGCTGATATGGTCTGCTGGTCATCAAATATCATCAATCATTCATCGTCCATCTGTCATCTTCACTGCCTTACGGCAGTGACAATACTACGATCGCAAGCCGTGTCCTGATGGCAGATGTCGGCGAAACCGGCTTCAGTCAGGAGCTCGCTCATCTCGCCGGTTCCGTAGCAACGGCCTTCAGTGACGCTCATGAGCAGGGCCGAATAGGCGGCCACAGGCGCCGGGCCGGTCTTGTCGTCGTTGAGGTGGGCGTCGTGGACGATGAGCAGGCCGCCCTTGGGTAAGGCCTTGGCGGAAGCGGCGAGCAGGAAGCGGACTTTATCCGTGTCCCAGTCGTGGAGGACGTTCGAGAACAGGTGGACGTCGTAGCCTGTGGGCAGGGCGTCGGTGAACATGTCGCCGGCTTTGACGTCGACGCGTTCCTGGAAGCCGCGCTTGGCAATCATCTTGCGGGTAATGCCGTCGACTGGGGCGCGTTCGAAGACCGTGGCGGTGAGCTTGGGGTGGTTGGCGACCAAGGCGCAGGCGTAGATGCCCGAGCCGCCGGCGATATCGAGCAGGCGGGTGCGGGCGCCGATCGGAGACGCTTTGGCCATCGCTGGGCCGAGGGTGAAGCCGCGTGAATCCATGGCCGCCGTGAAACTGGTGGCGAAGGCGTCGGTGAGCATCGCTTCGCTCCACGGTTTCTCGTCCTTGTAGCTACCCCAGTTGGCGGGCTTGTCGGTCTTAAGGATGATGATGAAGTCCTTCACGACCGGGCGGTCCTTGAGCGACGCGTAGTAGGCGCCCAGGAAGGTGGGGGAAGTAGTGACCAGGTGTTCTTCTCCGAGTGGCGTCACGGAATAGACACCGTCCTTCAGCGTCAGGAAGCCGTTGGCGACGAAGAGCGTCAGCATGACGTCAGTCGGCCGGCGATGCGTCCCGAGGTCGCGGCAGACCGTGGCGAGGTCGGACGGCTTCGCGGCGAGCTTCGTGAAGAGGTCGAATTCTGTGATCGCGGCGGCGATCAGGTCGACGGCATAGAGCCCGTCTCGGAAGCGGTAGATGCCGAGAGGGTCGGTCGAGGGCGCGCGGGTGAGGTCGAGCGGGGCGGACATAAGCAAGGGCTGCACGATGACA
>Ga0209299_1001570_pt1 | contig 12552 bp, 13 predicted proteins | sample S_140806_MF_Meta_FD_187326 | JGI IMG/M metagenome (GOLD analysis project Ga0209299, IMG submission 187326) | Freshwater microbial communities from Lake Simoncouche, Canada to study carbon cycling - S_140806_MF_MetaG (SPAdes) (version 2) | ecosystem: Environmental > Aquatic > Freshwater > Lake ...
CGGGCGGGTTTTGATTCATCGTGCCCAGGCCATAGAGCGTCCAGGCACCGAGCGAGGGGCGCACAAACTGTGTGGTGCCGGTGTGAAGCTGCGTGAAGGCCTGCGGATGCGCGGGAAGGTCCGTCGCCATCGAGTTGAGGAGGCACAGGTTGTCCGCGTGCTTGGCGACATTCGGCCACAGCTCGGAGATCCACAGGCCGCTCTTGCCATGCTGCGAAAACTTCCACTGTGGCGGCATCAGCTTTGCCTGGCCGTAACGTCCGGCGGCGGAAGGTGCCTGCTTGCCCGCATCCGCGATGAGCTTGGGCTTGTAGTCAAAGGTATCGACATGCGAGGGAGCACCCTGCATGCAGAGGAAGATCACATGCTTCGCCCTCGGCGCGAAGTGCGGCTGCTTCGGTGCCAGCGGCCCGGCGGCTGCGGTTTCGCCACGCAGCGCCTGCTCATGCGCCAGCGCGGCAAAGGCCATGTAACCAAAACCACTGCTCGTGGTCTTCAGAAAGCGACGGCGGGAGGAAAGCGGCGTGTTCATGGGAGGGGCGGGTGGGTTTCAGGCTGCCTTAACTCGCCTGGGCGGGAGAAGTTTCGTGAGATGACATGACATGGCCCCTCACCCCAGCCCTCTCCCCGGAACAAAGCGAAAACCATTCGATGACTTCTTGCCGGGTAGAGGGAGGGCGGTTTCAGGTCCCTCTCCCCGCCGTGAGGTGTCGATAATTTTAACGATGTAATGCGGGGCTAGCGAAGCGCCGCGAAGCGAAAGGTTAGGTGAGGGGGGCTTTGAAGCTTCGAGCGCAGCCAAAATGATGCGAATTGATCTGCTCGAAGCACCTCCTACCATCACCACATGAATTTCATGCGCACACGCTGGCTTCTCGCGGTGCTTTCGATGCTGTCGAGCATCTGGTTGATGAGGGCCGCACTCAAGTTGCAGGGCAACGGGGCCGCGGGGCCGGTGATCCTGAGCATGGTGGCGTTTGTGAGCACGGTGCTTCTGATCGCACCGGAAACGGCGTTCTGGCTTGCCGAGCAGACCGCCAAACCCTTCGCGAATCTGTTCTTCCCTTCCGAGACCTTCAAAAAACCACCGGTCTCCTACCTGCTGGCACGACGCTACCGCTCAGAGCGGCGGTTCGAGGAGGCGGTGAGGCAATACGAGAACATCATCGAGTTCTACCCACACGAGCGCGATGCGCATGTGGAGCTGATCGAGGTGGCGCGGCAGATGGGTGACGAGGAACTGGCGGAAAAATGCACCGCGCGGATGCAGCGTCGCTTTGCCGCTCAAGCTGATGCGCGGCAAAGCGAGGCGTAGAAACTCACTCGTCGGTCTTCTTCCCCTTTTTACCCTTCTTCGGCTCCTCAGGCGGCAGCAGGCCTTTCTGGCGGGCTTCCCATTCGGCGTAGCCTTTGCCGGTGCGTTTGCCGAGGTATTGGTAGGTATCAAAGATGGCGGCGTTGCCGGTTTCGCGGGGGTCTTTTTCTTCCTTGAGCATGGCGTCGAGCTGGGTGCGCAGTTCTTGCTTCGTCGCGGCATGCTGCGGGTCCTGGGCGAGGTTTTTGAGGCATTGCGGATCGTTCATGATGTCGAAGAGCTCCTCCTCGGCACGGTAGTTGAAGGCGAGATCGTAGAAGAGGTCTTTGTGATCGACGATCCAGGTCTTTGTGGGGCCGTCGTCGCAGTTGCCGTAGCCGGTTTCGGGGTTGCAGGCGGGCCAGCGTTCGGGGTGGTAGTTGTGGCTGTAGAAAAACTCCGGCGTGCGGATGGCACGCACGGGATAGCCCCAATCATTCGGGCGGCCGATGTCGTGTCGCTCCTTGCCCGCGAGCATGATTTTGCGATCTTCAATGAAGCCGCTCTTCTCGCTGCGCAGGATGTTCACGAGGCTCTTGCCGGTCATCTGCTCATGCATGGGCACGCCCGCGAGCTCGAGGTAGGTTGGGGCGAGGTCGCGCACGTTGATGAAATCCTTCACGACACGCCCTGGCTTGATGCCTTTGCCCCAGCGCATGGCCAGCGGCAGGTGGTAGCCGTCCTCGTAGATCTGGCCTTTCACGCGGGGAAACGGCATGCCGTGATCGGAGGTCACAATGATGAGCGTGTCCTCCATCTGCCCGCTCTTTTGCAGCACGTCGAGCACGCGACCAATCTGCGCATCGGCCCACTCGACCTCGATGGCGTAATCGGTGAGGTCACCACGCACGACTTCATTGTCCGGCAGGTAGCCGGGCACACTCACCTCACCGAGTTTTTTGCCCAATCGCACGCCGCTGCCCTCCTCGTAAGCTCGATGCGGTTCTTTAAATCCCACCCAGAAGCAGAACGGCTGCCCGCTCTTCTGCGTGGCGAGGAAATCGGTGAAATTCGCGGCGTAATCACTCGGCGTGATGCCCTTCGCGGGCACCTCGATCTTGTGTCCATCGAACGAAGGCCCCGCCGGATTTCGCGTGCGGCCTTCCAGCTCGAATTTGCCCGGTCCCCAGCCCTTGCCGGTCAAACCGACGACGTAGCCGCTCTTCTCCAGCAGATCAGGATACACGGCGAACTTCGGCGGGAAGATGCCGCCATGGCACACGGCCTCCTCAAGCTGCCAGGAATTGCGACCCGTGAGAATCGTCGCACGGCACGGACTGCACTTCGGGTTCGAGGTGAAGGCGCTCTTAAACAGCACGCCCTCGCGGGCCACGCGGTCGAAGTTTGGCGTCTTCACCCAATCGCAACCATACGCACCGGCATGCTGCCAGCCCCAATCGTCGAAGATGATGAAGAGGATGTTGGGTCGCGGGGCCTTCTCAGCGGCGAAAGCTGGAGACAAAGTGAGCAGGGCCGTGAGCAGCAGGAGGAGGCGGGATTTCATGCCCCGCGTGAACGCGTGCGCTTCGCTGGCTTTTCAGGCGTCTTGGTCTTCACGGCTTTTTTGGCGGCTTTCTTGACCTTGGTGACCTTTTTGACCTCAGTGACGGGTTCTGCGATCTCACCGAGCTCGATGCCGAAAAGGGCGCTCAGATCAGCCCCATCCAGTTCACCGGTGCTTTCGGCCATGCCGGTCACGGCGGCGTCTTTGGCCTTCGCGAGCAGGTCCTCGCCATCCACGCCGCGCAGCTTGAAGAGCAGCTCCGGCTGGCCGTCGAGCAGCACGCCGACGGCGTAGAGCACGGCGGAGACATGTTTGCACATGTCCGCGTGGTCCGGGCAGGAGCAGACGAAGCGGATTTCTTTCGGCTTGGGGAATAGGCCGTCTTCCGCATCACTCAGCACGCTCAGCACGCCATCGCCGAGCTTTCCCGCCATCAGATCGAGCATCGAGCCGACTTGCCCCTCGCACTTTTCGACGATCTCCTGCCACTTCGAGGGCTTCAGCGGCTGGATAAAAACCTTCGTGTCATACAGCTCTGAGCCTGCCACCACGGCCGTGACCTTCTCCGATTCGATCACGAGGTTGTACACGTTTCCTTGGCGGAAGTAGCTGCGGCCTCGCGGCAGGCGGGATTCATACTGCTGGTAGGCTTCGAGGTTCCGGCACCATGCCTGACCCCAGAAGGTGGTGCAGAGTTTCTTCCCCGTCGTTTGCGGCAGCAGCGCATCAAAGCGCTCGCCCTTCTTCTTCCGCTTCGCGATCTCGCGCTGCACGCGTTCTTTGGCTTCCGCCACATCTTGATAGGACCACCACATGCCGGGCATTCGAGCATGGAGAGGTCGGTTTTCCAGCTCTCAGTTCGCATTCACCGTTTTTCAATGCCTGACGAGAGCGCAAAATGTCTCTGGCGGCAGACAGATTGACGATTGTCGAGTAATCGATTGTTGATTGCTGAGGTGTTTTCCCTCGTAGCAGCATTGAGATATGTGAGTATCTCAATCCAACTTTGCCGATGAAAAAGAAAAATGCCGAATTTACCGACACTCAGAAGGCTCAGATTTACATGCGAGATCGAGCAACTTGCGCGTTTTCAGGGCGCTCCCTCTGGAACCTAGACTTTGGAGCTTGCCCACTTTCAAACGAGTGGGATTGGGCCGACCACATCAAACCCAGGTCGCGAAACGGTAAAGGCAAGCTGGACAACGGTCTTTGTGTTTCTTCGCTCTTCAATGCGAAAAAACGTGCCAACGGAGCCGATACCTTTTCCTTGCTCACTGACCTCAGGGGGAAGGGGCAAGACGCAGTGCCATCCAAGGATCACTTCGAGTATTTTGGCATCATTTCTAGTGACTGGTTGAGTCAGCTTGTCAGACTGCGGCGCATTCAGGAAAAAGACTGGTTCTTCAATCGAGCGGTCTGTCACATGATTAACGCCTGCCACATTTCTTTTCACCGGCTGTGTAGAAAGCGCGGACCAAAATATTATCGAGATTCAGCTTTAAAAAAGTTCGAGGCATTTCGTGACAAAGGAGGTAGCCGCCAAGACTTGGAAAAGAGGGGATTGGTGCAGCATCCAGGACGTGAGGACGTAAAAATACTGCTCGCTATGATTGAGGAACAAAAGCTCAGCGAGTTTAGTGACAAGCTAAGACGGCTGAAAGCCATCTATGCTGAGAATGCCCGTGCCATGGGGAGTTTCTGGCAGGCCTATTCCACTGGCAAATTAAGCCGGATGCAGGCTCAGGCGGTAAAGATAAACAAGAACAAGCATATCACCCCATCCGTCCGAGCGGCTGTGGACTCGCATGTACTGTTTTGGAAGTTAGGGGCAGACCGGCATTAGGCTGCGTAGTATCAGATATGGACCCTCAGCAGTGCCAAGCTTTGCTCAAAAGCTCTCCACGATGCTGACGACCTTACGACGGCCAAAGCATCGCTACGCGTCTTTCTTCGCGGCAGCCGCTCACGAATCGGCCCTGCGCGGCCTCATCGTGAAGGGGGAAGCCTTGAGCGAGAATGAAGCCGATGGTGGTCGCCAGCGAATCTGCTAAATCTGACGTATGTCCCTGCTCGAACGCCTTTTCTCCATGCCAACCATCCGCAAAGCCATTTGGCGGATGTGGTATCCCTTTCTCACGCGGCGGCTGCGCAGCGAGGAGGTGCTGTTTTTGAACTACGCTTTCGAAACGGATCCACCGGTCGGTTTGAAGCTCGACGAGGCGGATGAAGTGAATCGCGGCTGCATCCAGCTTTACCATCATGTGGCCTCGCAGGTGGATTTGAAGGGCAAAACGGTGCTGGAGGTAAGCTGCGGCCATGGAGGTGGCGCTTCGTGGATCATGCGAACGATGCAGCCAGCGGCCTACACCGGTCTCGACCTGAATCCTGCGGGCATCGGCTTTTGCCAGCGGCGTCACGCTTTGCCCGGCCTCACCTTCACTCAAGGCGATGCGCAGCGTTTGCCCTTCGGTGATGCGTCACTCGATGTGGTGATCAATGTGGAGGCCTCTCACTGCTACCCGGATTTCCCCGGCTTCCTGGCGGAGGTGGCGCGAGTGCTGCGTCCTGGCGGGCACTTTCTCTATGCGGATTTTCGCTTTGAGCCGGACTTCCAAGCCTGGGAGAAAGTCATCGCCAAAACGTCAATGTGCTTCGTGCAGACAAGGATCATCAATGCCGAGGTGCTGCGTGGCATGGAGATGAATGCGCAGCGAAGTCAGGCGCTGATCGTGCAGCGGCTACCGGGCTTTTTGCATGCGCTGGGATGTGACTTTGCCGGCATCCCCGGCTCTCGCGTGTATGAGGCGCTGCGCGGGGGTGAGTTGTCGTATCGGTCGTGGTGCTTTCGCCGAGAGTGAAATCTCCTCTGGCATGCCGGGGGCTCCGGCGCTAGGCAGCAGCCCATGAAATTGCAACAAGGCCAGATGTGGAAGAAGGGTAACGACTATGTGCGCATCGTGCATTGGGAGCGGCTGGCCATCGAGTACAAGCTGATGGAAGGCACGCCGAATCGACGTGGAAAGGTCTATCGGGTGACGAAGAAGGAATTCTGCCGGATGCTGCAGGGCGCGGAACTGCTGGTGAATGCGCCTGCGGAGGACGCGGAGGGAGAGGATGAGCCTGTCGTTGCGGAAGAGTCGGTGGCGCCGACTCAAAACGAGGCATGAACAGGTTGAAAACCTGTTCCACCTTCTGGGTGAAGTGAGGCGGGCATTTCTGCCCGCCTCGAAGTCTCGGCGGGAATGGAATCCCGCCCTCCGCACTTGTGACTACACCTGCTGGGGCACTTCGTAGCCTTTGCGATACTCACGGGTGAGCAGGGCGAGGGCTTCGGGGGTGGCGGTGGGGCCGGTGAAGGTTTCCTTCTCGGCATCGATCTCGAGCATGGGGCCGATCTGGATGTTGAGCGTGGTGGCATCCAGTTCGTTGCTTTTGAGGTGCTCGTGGAAGTCACCAATGACGTCATTCCAGGGCTGGAAGTCCTTCACGGCGGCCTCCGCCTGCTCGCGTACGTATTTCTGGCCGAGGCGGTAGGAGATATTGGCGAGATGGCACCAGGCGCTGGAGAAATGAATGTCCTCCACTTCGGCTTTGAGATCGCTCGATTTGCGACTGCGGATGGCGTCGATGAAATTGGCCGCGTGGGTCTTACCCCCATCGCCTTTGAAGGTGTGGACCTTTTTGCCCTCAGCATCGAAGACGGAGCCACCGCCACGGCTGCCGGTGTAGTAACCGTTTTCGCATTCGACGATGAGGAAGGCACCGGTGCGGCGGCGGCGATACACGTCCGGGGCGTTCACGCCCTTCATGCGGGGGAGGTTGTGGAAATCGACGATCACGGGGATGTCGCCCGTGTCCATGTAGGCAAAGTGAGTGTTGGGGGATTCGCCGGCGTCATTCCATCCAAAGCGTCCGCCACCGGCGATGACACGCTTTGGGAGCTTCACCTTGTCGCGGAAGACCACGTTGCGGAGATCGTCGAGGATGTGAGGGCCCCAGTTGCCCATCTCGCCGTTGCCGGTGTTCCAGTCCCAATGCCAGTCGTAGTGGAATTTTTCGCGGAAGAGCGGCTCGTCCTGAGCTGGGCCGAGCCAGAGGTCGTAGTTCACGCTCGGCGGCGGCGTGAGGGGCGTGTCACGTTTGCCGATGGTCTTGCGCATGCTGTAGTGATTGCAGCGGACGTACTTGATCTTGCCGAGCGTGCCGGCGTCGAAGTAGGCCTTGATCTCATCCTGCATGGGATCGCTGCGCTGCTGCGTGCCGCCCTGGCAGATGCGGCCGTATTTGCGAGAGGCTTCGACGAGCTTGCGACCTTCCCAGATGTTGTGTGAGACGGGCTTTTCGACATACACGTCCTTGCCAGCCTGCATGGCCCAGATGGCGGCGAGCACATGCCAGTGGTTGCCGGTGGAGACGACGACGGCGTCGATGCTCTTGTCTTCCATGACTTTGCGCAGGTCCTGCGTGGTGGCGGCATTGGGGAAGAGCTTTTTGGCCTTTTCGAGCTGTGCGGTATCCGGATCACAAAGCATCACGACTTCCACGCCGGGCACCTTGGCCATGCGTCCGGCATTGCCCGTGCCCTGGCCGCCGAGGCCGATGCTGGCGATGCGGATTTTTTCATTCGCCCCGAGCACGCGACTCGCAGAGAGCGCGGTGAAGGCGAGGGCGGACTGCGTGATGAAGGCGCGGCGGGAGGTCAGGGGACGGTTCATAGTGGGAAATGGGAAGTGAGACGTTAGGAAAAACATGCCGCCAAGGTTCTGTCCATCGTCAATCCTCGCTTTTTTGCACACAGCGGATCTCGGTGCGGGCAAACTCTCCTTTGCAATCAGCAGCAGCCTCGCCACGAACTAGATGACAACTTTTCCCGATCCCCATGCGAGCCCGCATCATCAAAGACTTCCGCTTCGAGGCAGCCCAGACGCTGCCCACCCTCCCGAGCACCCACAAATGCACGAAGATGCACGGCCATTCCTTTAAGGTCGAGATCGCCGTGGAAGGGGAGGTGGATCCCGCTATCGGCTGGGTGTATGACCACGCGGAGATTTCCAAGGCCATGAAGCCACTCATGGAACTGCTCGATCACAGCTACCTCAACGAGATCGAAGGCCTGGAGAACCCCACCATCGAATACATGGCCGCCTGGCTGTGGAAAAAGCTCGCCCCGCAGCTCCCTGGTCTCGCCGAGATCACCATCCACGAGACGCCGAATGCCCGCTGTGTCTTCCGTGGTGAATTTTAACTCAATCTCATTCCCAATCACGCCCCGTGGAAGACTCTGATTACAAGGTCCAGCTCGAAATCTTCGAAGGTCCGCTCGACCTGCTGCTCTACCTCATCAAGAAGGATGAGATCGATGTCTATGACGTGTCCCTGGAACGCATCACACGGCAGTACCTCGACTACATCGATACCTTCAAGATGCTCAACATCGAGCTGGCCAGCGAGTTCATCGTGATGGCGGCCAACCTGATGTACATCAAAAGCCGCGAGTTGCTGCCCAAGGATGTGCAGCCGCCGGATGAAGAAGCCGATGAGGACGATCCGCGCTGGGAGCTGATCCGTCAGCTCGTCGAGTATAAGAAGTTCAAAGAGGCCGCCAGCTTTCTCGGTGTGCAGGAGGTGAAGAGCGATGAGTTCTTCGCCACCACACCAGAGATGCCGGACCTCGAAGCGCCCGTCGTCGGCATCGGTCAGGTGGGTATCTTTGACCTCATCCGTGCCTTCCAGCGCATCCTGAAGCGCTTTGAGAACACCTCCGACTTCCGCGAGATCGTCAATGACCGCTTCACGGTGGCTGATAAGATCGAGGAACTCCTCAACATCGTGCCGGAGGGCGGTCGCGTACGCTTTGAGGAGCTCTTCAACAGCGCCTCCAGCCGCGGTGAGGTGATCGTGACCTTCCTGGCCATGCTGGAACTCATCAAACTGAACCACCTCCAGGTCGAGCAGGAGCAACTCCTCGGGGACATCGTCATCGTGCGCCCGCAGCTTTGAGGCTGCCGCTGGGATTGAACAGGTGAAAAACCCGTTCCACTTTCTGCGATGCCACGCGCCGCCTCATCGAAGAAACTGCCGCCCAAGCAGCGTGAAGAGTTGCTGGCCATACTGAAAGCCCGGTTTGAGCAAAACATGCCGCATCATCGCGGCCTGCATTGGGAGCTGGTCGAGGAGCGATTGAACGCCCAGCCAACGAAGCTTTGGTCGCTTCAAATGATGGAGGAGACGGGTGGTGAGCCTGACGTAGTCGGTTTGGACCTTTTAACTGGTGAGGTGCTCTTTTATGACTGCTCGCCCGAAACGCCCAAAGGCCGCGTGAGTGTGTGCTATGAGCGCAAAGGCCTCGAATCCCGCAAAGAGCATAAACCCAAGGACAACGCCATGGACATGGCCGGGGAGATGGGCGTCGAACTGCTGACCGAGGACGACTACCATGCGCTGCAAAAGCTCGGCGAGTTTGACCGGAAGACCTCGAGCTGGTTGAAGACGCCCGATGACATCCGCCAGCTCGGCGGCGCTCTTTACGGCGAACGCCGCTACAATCGCAACTTCACCGGCCACAACGGGGCGCAGTATTATTACGCCGTGCGTGGCTTTCGAGCCTGTTTGAGAGTGTAGTCCGTGAGTCCTCTCGCGGAGAGCGTTTACTGCAGCGTCTCCACTCGCATCCATGTCGGTTCACCACGGACGCATTTCAGGCCGCGCAGGGCGTTGAGAGCTTGTTTCATATCGCCCACTTTGGCGTCGTGGACCATGAGGACGAGGGAGGTCTCGCCGGTGGTGGATTCGAGATCCTCAGGCTGGAGCATGCTGGAGATGCCGATGCCACGCTGGCCGAGTTCGGTGGCGATTTGGGCGAGCACGCCGGGCACGTCATCGACGGTGAGACGCAGATAATGATGCGAAACGGTGTCATCGACGGGCTTCGATTTGCCGTAGAGGCCATGCGGGACGAAGCCGCTGTGCCTTGCCCCATGCATAAGCACGGCGGCGGCTTCGCAGAGATCACTGATGACGCTGCTGCTCGTCGGGTCCTGGCCGGCCCCGCGACCGTAGAAGAGCGTCTCGCCCACGATATCGCCATTCACAAGCACGGCATTGAAGCTACCGCTTACGCTGGCCATCACATGACTCAGTGGCACCAGCGTGGGCTGGGTGCGGACCTCAACAAGGCCGTTTTCATCCGCCCGGATGACGGAGAGGAGCTTGATCGTGTAGCCTAGGCGCTGGGCGAATCGGAAATCGGTGATGCTCACGCGGTCCACGCCTTCGACGCAGATCTTGTCGGGATGAATCCAGAAGCCGTAGCTCAAGGACGCGAGGATGATGGCCTTGTGCGCGGCATCCCAGCCGCTCACATCGAGGTAGGGATCCGCCTCGGCAAAGCCTTTGTCCTGGGCCTCTTGCAGCGCATCGGCATAGCTGAGGCCGGCCTGGCTCATGCGGGTGAGGATGTAATTGCACGTCCCGTTGATGATGCCGTGGATGGAGCGGATGTGGTTCCCCACGAGGCCTTCCTGCAGCACCTGGATGATCGGAATACCGCCCGCCACCGCCGCCTCGAAGTAAATCGGCACGCCGCACTGCTCGGCGAGCGCAAAGAGTTCCTGCCCGCGCTCTGCGAGGAGGGCCTTGTTACCCGTGACGACGATCTTTTTCGCCTTCAATGCTGCGCAAACCATGTCGTAGGCCGTGGTGGTCCCGCCGATCAATTCGACGATCACAGGAATGGCCGGATCGTTGACGAGTTCCTGCCAGTCCATGGTCAAAATCGCCCCCGGGACCTCCACATCGCGCTTCCGCTTCAAATCGCGAACGACCACGCGAGCCACGCGGATGTCCGCCCCGGTGCGTTTGGTGATGAGGGAGCGGTTCTTCTCCAGGTTCTTAAACACACCCGCGCCGACATTTCCAAGTCCGGCGAGGCCGACCTTGATGACGCGGGGAGAACTGGCTTCTGACATGACGGAAAACGGGTTTGGGGTTTGGGCAGGGAAGAGGGGCTCAAGCAATGGCGGAGACCCCTCGGCTACGCAACTGAGAAGGCTAGCTGGAAGTAGATCAACCCGTCACGAGCACCTAGGTTCGTGGCAGTGTGTCTAAATGCCTTCGGTCATTCGAAGAGCGTCCCATCCTATTTTGCCATTTTGCTATTCCACGCTCAAGGTTTCCAGAATGCCGGGCAGGCTCCGAAAACTCGTTCAGAGGGGCAATGCTAGGCCGGAAACCTTGAGCAAAAACATGCGGTCTCGCAGACTGGACTAGAAGCTGACTCAGACGAAGGCCGCTGAGCGCCCGAACGCTCCATGCTGACAATCGCTATCCGTCAGCTCGGCGACACCTACGTCGTGCAGATGGAAAAGCAGCGACTCCTCGGGCAGCAGTCATTCAGCGATGTCATCCAGCCCACGGGCTTTGAGGGCCGCTCCTTTCTCGCCAGCGCCGAAGGCCTCGATGGCCTCGGGCGTGGGATCAGTCTAACAGAGGGCTATCCGTTCATACTCAGGCAGTTGCTCGCCGAGGAGCACATCGCGGATCGCTTTGACTAAATCGTCTTCGAATCGGCGGACCAAATCACGCCGATCATGGAAAATGCTATCTTGCCAGCAGATGCCTTCATCGTCTCGTTCGAGAGCACGAATGCGTTGAGAAGCTACGTCAGTAGCTTCAAACTGCTTGTCAAGCTTCGCTCAAATACCGACCTCACATCCTGCATATGCTGAGCAATCTCACACGTCTGCCTGGCCTTTGAAAGGGTGTGCTTACCTTGCCTGCGGATGACAGCAATCCATCTAGTACGCAGCGAGATTCGCTCTTGCAGCTGGTTGGAGCAGGTGGACAAAAATGGAGGTAGCATCTTCCTCTGCCGTCCGCTTTCCAAAGGATCGCAGAACATGGCCGCCCTCGACGAAGAGGGGCGGGAATGATGCACTCACGGGCCGAAGGCTCAACCGGAGGCCGCATCGCCTGAGGTGCCGAACATCACCACACCGTCTGATGCTGCCGCTTTCCCTTCGGCAACTAAGGCTTCTACTTTCGTCCCACCGGCTCCGGCATCAAGCTGTTGAGAATCCTATATTCCGCCCGCGATCTCGAACAGATCACCATCCCCAAATAGTACCACAACGCCACCAAAGCTTCAAGACCATGTCCTTTACAAAGGCTGTTGCAAAGCTGCTCTTTTGCTTTTCACAAAACGTAGCGGCGATAGCCAATCGTCGATCCATCACTCATAGAAACACGAAAAACGACGACTGGCCGAATTTAAACCTCAACGACACGAACATCTCCGAAAAGCCTTGTTTGAGGCCGCCAAAGTGTCCTTGAGTCGGAAAAAATTCTGAGACGTGCCGCAACTCCTCTGTTCACCCCTATTTTCATGGTATATAGAAAAAAACGAAAAATCGCGGAGAGTGCTGGAGTACCGACGACGCTTCCAAGGCTTAACTCACCGGCGAATCGCTGCCAGGTCTTGTCACGGGTACCCCGACGTATTCGGGCTGAGCGCTCGACTTCACGCGTTTTCCTCCAGCGATAAGGTGTTTATCGACTTACGGACAAAAGCAATGCCGAAACCGGGCTAACCGCCCTCTGACAATGACCAAACGCGTGAAGTTGGCCGCTGTCTCAAGCCGGCTGAAATGCCGGACTGCCCTCGCCCTCACACATGGGGGCACACCTCGCGGGCTAC
>Ga0209299_1001572_pt1 | contig 12546 bp, 11 predicted proteins | sample S_140806_MF_Meta_FD_187326 | JGI IMG/M metagenome (GOLD analysis project Ga0209299, IMG submission 187326) | Freshwater microbial communities from Lake Simoncouche, Canada to study carbon cycling - S_140806_MF_MetaG (SPAdes) (version 2) | ecosystem: Environmental > Aquatic > Freshwater > Lake ...
AGTAATTTGTTTTTTATAAAAATCTTTTTTATTATATTTTTTTCTTCTAATATAACTTTAATATTTTTAATTGCTAAGGATTTACTAAAAATACTTTCTTCATTTTCATTGTTAATAGCGTTGATAATTGCTCTTTTTTTACCGTTTATTTGTATTACAACATCGAAGTAATCTTTTTGTATTAGATTATTTTGTATTTTTGGCCACTCTTGCGCAGTTAAATCATTTTTTTTAGTTATTATTTCCCAACATTCATTTGCGATATATGGGATGAACGCAGATATAATAATTAAATATTTTTTATATGATTCCGCTATAAAATCTTTATCCAAAGTCTTCTTATCAATTTCTTCATTAAGGTTATTTAAAAATACATAAAGTTTGGCAACAGCAACATTAATATGAAATTTTTCTATACATTCTGTGATTTCTTTTATTAGAATATTAGTTTTGATTAAAAAATTATTATTAGTTTCTTCTTTTTCTTTTTTATAAATTTTTATTTTCTCACAAATACGCCAAATTTTTTGTATGTATTTAAACGCACCTTGAATTCCACTTTCGCTCCATTGAATATCACGATCCGGAGGACTGTCTGATAAAATGAACCATCTTACTGCATCTGCTCCATAAATCTTAATAATATCATCTGGATCAACAATATTTTTCTTAGATTTAGACATGGCCTGGCTATCTCCTTTTAAAACTTTTTCTTTATTATCTAAAAAATAAGATCCATTTTTTTCAAGAACTTCTTTTGGAAAAACCCATTTCCCTTTTTCTGTTTTAAAAGTTGGATGACATACCATTCCTTGAGTAAAAAGATTTTCAAAAGGCTCAGAAACTTTTAATTTAAACTCATCTTGTAGAGTTAGAGTAAAGAATCTTGAATATAAGAGATGAAGTATGGCATGTTCAACACCACCAATATATTGATCTACTGGCATCCAATAATTAGCTTCGTCTATATTAAAAGGTCTCTCGTTTTCTTTTGGTGAGCAGAAGCGAAGAAAATACCAGGAAGAATCTACAAAAGTATCAAGTGTATCCGTTTCACGAATAGCTTTCATTCCTGTTTCTGGACATTTTGTATATTTCCAGGTGGGGTGATTTTCTAACGGGTTTCCTGGTTTACTCAAATCTATATCTTTAGGAAGTTCTATGGGTAGATCTTTTTCAGGCACTAAAATAACCTTGCCATCTTCCCTATACATAATTGGTATTGGACATCCCCAATATCTTTGTCTCGATATACCCCAATCTTTAAGACGATAAATTGTTTTAGAGTTTCCTATTTTCTTTTCTTCTATTTTTTTAATGATATTTTTTTTTGCATCTTCAACTTTTAAATCGTTGAGAAAATCTGAATTAATAATATAGCCATCTTCTATGAATGCTTCATTATTAATTTTTATAGACTTAAATTTATTTGGACTTACAACAGGAATTATTTCTAAATTATATCTTTTAGCAAATTCTAAATCTCTCTGGTCATGTGCTGGGCAACCAAATATAGCGCCAGTTCCATAATCCATTAATATAAAATTAGCTACATAAATGGGCATTTTTTTATTTAAAAAAGGATGTGATACAAAAAATGGTGTTTTAAAACCTAACTTTTCATTTTTGGATAATGACGATTCTGTTCCACTATTTTTTAAAGCAAGTTCTTTAAAGTCTTGAAAATTTCTCTCATTTTTAAAATATTCAGTAAAGGGATGGTCTGGAGCAATAGCAATAAATGAAGCTCCGAATATTGTTTCAGGTCGGGTTGTAAAAATTTTAATTTTAGTATTTTTAAAATCAGAAACAAAATCAATCTCACAACCTATAGATTTGCCAATCCAGTTTTTTTGCATTAACCTTACTTTTTCTGGCCAACCTTTTAAGTTATTAAGAGATTCTAATAATTGATCGGAATATTTTGTAATATTCAAGAACCATTGATTTAACTCTTTTTTTTCAACGATCGCTCCAGACCTCCAGCCTCTACCATCAACTACTTGTTCATTTGCAAGAACTGTATTATCGATAGGATCCCAATTAACGTAACTTTTTTTTTTATAAGCTATTCCTTTTTTATAAAGAATAGAAAACAAGATTTGTTGATGTCTATAATATGAAATATCACAAGTAGATATTTCTTTATCCCAATCAATGGATAATCCTAAGCTTTTTAATTGCTTTTTCATTGTTGAGATATTTTTTAATGTCCAATCCTGAGGATTAAGATTATTTTGTATAGCAGCATTCTCTGCTGGCAAACCAAAAGCATCCCAGCCCATAGGATGTAAAACATTATAACCATTTAATCTTTTAAAATTAGCGATTAAGTCGCCTATTGTATAATTTCGAACATGGCCCATGTGAATATTTCCTGATGGATAAGGAAACATTTCAAGACAATAAAATTTTTTACCTAAATTTTTTTTTGTTTTAAAAATTTGGTTTTTTTCAAAAAAAGATTGCCATTTATTTTCAATAATTAAAGGATTATAATTTTCCATCCTTTAAAAGCTATTTTTTCTCTTTTTTTGCTTCTTCAATCTTCATAATTCTTGCAGAAGCCAATATTGTATCTTTGATTTGATTTGAAAAATTTTCATTCATTTTTTCAGTTGAACAATTGTTTGTATTAATGCAAGTTTTTTTAAATGAAATGACTTGTATAGACTCAGATCTTAATTCGTTGCTTAAAAATCTCACTGTTATTTTTATTTGTTCATTTTCTTTCTCAGAATACCAATCATAATTAATTACTCCACCCGTGTAATCAGTATTAGACAAAGGTATAAAATCTAAAGTTTTTAGAGTTGCTTTCCATAAAACATTTGAATTTGCAAAATCAATTGTTGTAGAGGAGGATTTATTGGTATTTTTACCAAAACTCCCAAGAATACCCTCACCTCTATCTGCAAATTCCCTGGCTTTGACATTTGGGTTTGGCTCAATTAAAATTTTTTCTCCTGTGGCAGGGTCAGTTTTAGAACATGCACTTAAAATTAATAGAATTAATATAAAGTTTTTTAAATTTATAATTTTAAACATTTAAAAATACGTATTTTTGCTAAGAATTTTATAATAAAGTTAAAATAGTCAATATATATATATAAATAAATGAGGAAAAAAATAAGATTTGGTTATTAATTCAATGTTTATTGTATTTTTTTATTTATGATATATAGTTGCAAAAATACAACATTAAATAATTTTATTAACATATTTTCAATAATAAAGTCGAAAATTGCATAATTATAAAATAATTATTAACTGTTTTGAGCAAAACTCATAACAATTAACTAACAACTAAATAAAAAAAATGAAAAACAACTTGTTAAAAACAAGTGCACTTGTAGGTTCTTTGTTTATTCTAGGCACTTCAGTGTCTAATGCACAGACAACTATTACAGGTAATCTTGATATATCTTACCGAGTTTTAAAAAATGATCTAGCTTCTAAAAAGCAAGATAATTTTCAAGGTTTCGGTAAAGAAAGCCAAATCAACATTCAAAATAAAGGAAAATTATCTAATGGCATGGATTATGCTGCTGGTTTTTCTTTAGAATTTGATGGAAATGACACTGCAAGCACAACAGCTGGCGGTGGAGGTGATTTATCTGGAGCGTTAAGTGGTGAGAATGTTTACATCGATTTAATTTCTGGAAACACTACATTTACATTTGGTGCTGATCACATTCAGAACCCAGATACACATGCACATATTAATCCAGCCGGAGTTGGATACATAACTAGTTATACTGCTGGAACAGCGGGTATATACCCAACAGCAGCTAACTCTGTATATGGTTCATATGGTTTAGGTGTAGTGCAGAAAGTTCCTAACGTGGGTTCTTTATCTTTCAACTGGGTTCCAAATCCAAAATTTGGCACTTCTAACATTGCTGGTTCAGTAGGACCTGATATTGGAAATGCTGCAACAGTTTCTCACTATGATGGTGTAGAAGGGGTTACTTATGAAGTTGGTTTTGTAGGTGATTTTGGAGTTAAAGGTCTATCTGTTATGGCATTTAAAGTGCAAGAACAAGATCAGCAAGATGCAGGAACTAAAAAAGTTTCTGGATACAGATATGGCGGAAGCTATAACTTTGGCGATATTATTGTAGGTCTTGATAGAACTCAAACGACAGGTTCAACAAATGTAGTGGTAAACGGTAAGGCTGCTTCTCTTACTTTTGCTGCAACTAAAGATCTTTCTTTAGGAGCAACTTATGGTAAGGCAGATAAAACAGCCGGTACAGCAGATGAAAAAATTAAGTTAATATCTTTAGGATATAACTTAGGACCAGTTGTTCTTAATGCTACTGTTAGAGACGTAGATAACATTGGTGGAGTAACTACTAATGGTGACTCAAGAGATGCAATAGTAAAATTATCTACAAAATTTTAATTTAAATTAAAATTTAATAGATTTAAAAACCCCCACTATAAACTAGTGGGGGTTTTTTTTTGTTCAAAATTAACATTTATGGCGATAGATAGCAGCGGTGTTAATCATATCATAAATTTGTTACAATCTAATAAATTAGATCAAAGTCTTGAAGCGCTTATAAATTTGAAAATTATTTCAAGTCCTGTTTATGAAAATTTGCATGGAATTATTCTTGCTAGAAAATCTTTGTATGATGAAGCTAAAACGCAATTTAACAAAACTATAGAATTATACCCTGATTTTCCTGATGCATATTATAATTTAGGAACAATCTTACTAAATGAGAAAAAATATCAAGAAGCAGAGAATTTTTTTAAAAAGGCAATAAATCTTCGCGAGAATTATTATGAGGCTATGTTTAATTTTGGAAATGTTTTAAGATTAACAAATCGAATTTCTGAAGCGATAAACATCTATTATGATTGCAAAAGAATTCGTAACGATGACTTTGAATTATATAATGTTTTAGCTATTTGTTATCTAAGTCGAAAATCTTATAAGTTAGCAATTGAATATTTTAATAAAGCAATTTCTTTAAAACCAGATTCATATGAAATTTATAATAATTTAGGATTAGTTTATTATGAAATGGAAGAATTTAACTCAGCAATTCATTTGCTGGATCAAGCAATATATATAAACCCATCTTTTGCTGAAGCGTATTTAAATGCTGGCAATGTATATAGAGATTTAAAGGATTTTGATAAATCTAAAATTAAATACGATCAAGCTTTGGCTATAAATAATAACTTACATCAAGTTTATTATAATTTAGCTAAGCTGAAATTAGATTTAAAAAAAGATTTTTTTGGAGCTATTAATGATTTAAATCATGCAATTTCACTAAATCCCAATTACCATCTTGCACATAGTTTAATTGCGTCGGCTTATTTACAAATTTTGGATCAGGACAAAGCAAAATTTCATTTTGAAAAATCAATAAATAAAAATAATGATGATAATTATAATTTTTGCCTTTCTAGTTATATCTTTAACACTAATTATTTTTTAAATTTTTCTGTGAATGAATATTTCAGTTTAACAAAAAATTTAAATGATAATTTTATATTAAATATTTCTGCTTTAGATACATTTAAATATAAAAAAAATAATAAAATTAAAATTGGTTTTTTTTCCAGTGATTTTAGTGATCATGCAGTTGCATACCAGATTATTGGTCTAATAAAATGCTTAAGCAAGGATGATAGATTTGAAATTTATGGTTTTTATAATAAACTTAAAGAAGACATAATATCTATCGAATTTAAGAAATATTTTAAAAAATGGTTTAATTTATTTCTATTACCTGATTTAGATATTATTTCTTTAGTTAGAAATGAAAATTTAGATATAGCATTCGACCTTTCTGGACATACTTCAGGAAGTTTACTTAATATATTTAGATATAGAATTGCGGACAAACAAATTACATGGTGTGGATATTTAAATTCTACAGGAATTACAAATTTAGATTTTATTTTAGGAGATAAATTTGTTTTTTCTAATAAGGAAGGTATAGTTTTTAGTGAAAAAAAATTAGAAATTGGGAATTGTTGGACTAATTTGAAAATTTCTTCAAATTTAAATGTCACTTCTGAAATTCCAGCAATAATGAATGGATTTATTACTTTTGGAAGTTTTAATAATTTAGCAAAAATAAATGATCAGTTATTACAATCTTGGTCAAAAATTTTATTGTCTGTTGAGAATTCAATTTTATATTTAAAAAATGTTAATTTTAAAAATTTAGATTATCAAAAATTTTTTATTAAGAAATTTGAAAAATTAGGTATAAATAAAAATAGACTAATACTTGAAAAAGATTCTTTACGTGATGAACTTTTAAATTGTTACAATCGAGTTGATATTGCTCTAGATACTTATCCGTATAATGGCGGAACTACTACTTTAGAGGCTTATTCTATGTGCGTTCCGGTTTTAACTTTAGTTGGTCAAAATTTTATTTCAAGGTGTGGATATAGTATAAATTCAAATTTAGGTTTAAATAAATGGTCTTGCTTTACTTATGATGAGTACATTGAAAAAGGCATTTCTTTTTCAAAGGATTTAAAATTATTGGATGAGGTTAAAAAATATTTAATTCAAAAAAGAACAAAAACTTCTCTTTTTAATTCAGACATTTTTACTGAAGATTTTATAGCTATAATTAAGACTATTCTTTAGTAAATCTTTTAAATCCTATTGAATTAATTTTTAAAAGTTTTATTTTTTTTAAATTATTATTGTAAATTATTCCACCCAAAGCAGCCATTTTTATTTTCCAATCTTTAGATATTAGATTAAATTTTATTGTTTTTAATGTTTTATTCTTTTTATATTTAGGATTATCAAACAAAGGCGAAAACATCACAAGATGACAATTTTGCCTTATTTTTATAAAATATTCTAGTTGGTTATGAACTATGCCTATTATTTCAAATTCTTTTTTAATGGAAAGTGGTCTTAAATTATTTTTATTATTCGATGTAATAAGAATACCATTGGCCTTATATTTACTTGCTAAAGAATAATTATTTTTTATGTAAAATTTAATTTTATTTTTTTTTGAGAATCTTACAATTGAATAAAAATTACTATTTTTCGTATTATCATCTATATCAATTATGATGTTAATATTAATAAATTGAATTAATTTTTTTTTTAAATTATCATCAATTTGATCAATAAAAATATAATATTTATAAAAATTTTTCATTAGCTCTTATGATTTTAAATAATTATATTAAAATTTTAGATTCAGTTAAGCTTCTATCAAAAAAAATTAAAATAATAGTTGTTACAAAAAATCAAGATATAAATAAAATAAATTTAATTCTTAGTAAAGAACATGAACATTTTGGAGAAAATAGAGTTCAAGAAGCATCTTTAAAGTGGAAAAATTTAATTTCTAACAATCCTAAATTAAAACTTCATTTAATTGGAAAACTTCAGTCTAATAAAACAAAAGATGCATTTGAGATTTTTCATTACATTCATACTTTAGATAATGAAAAATTGGCTCAAATTTTTTCAAAACTTGAAAATAATTCTGCAAAAAAAATTAAATATTTTATTCAGGTCAATATTGCGAATGAACCTCAAAAAAATGGAATTTCAGTTAATAAAATAGATCAGTTTATAAAATATTGCATTAACGATTTAAAATTGAACATAATAGGATTAATGTGTATTCCACCAATCAAAGATAATCCTAAATTATATTTTAAAAAGTTAGCGGAACTTGCTAAAGTTAATAATTTAGCAGAATTAAGTATGGGAATGAGCAATGATTATATTGATGCTATAGAGTGTGGCTCAACTTTTGTGAGAATTGGTTCTGCTATTTTTGGGCAAAGATCTAATTAATTTTAATTCTAGTATTTTTTTTAATATTTTTAGCAAGTTGAATTAAGTCTTGTTTCTTTAAAGCTATGCAGCCTTTAGTTTTTTTATAAGAATTCTTTGCGACATGAATAAATATAGCGCTACCTTTATTTTTTATAATTGGATTTGTATTGTAATTTAGCACTAATACAAGATCGTAAAGGCTATCTTTTCTATAAAGTTTTTCATGACTAAATTTGCTTGGTAGTTTTATTTGTTTATTATAAAAAATACTTCTAGGATCATCACACCATCCCATATTTTTTTTTATTTTTACGGTATTAACTTTAGTTCGAACTTTTTTAATTTTATCTGCTCTATAATAAATTTTATTGATTTTAAATATTCCTTTGGGTGTTATGCAATCACCTTCTTTTATTTTTTTTTTAATTCCACTTTTTCCTAAAGCACAACGAAATTTGAAATTTTTATACTCTAAATATCCAGATTTTTTTACAATAATCATATTAAATGTATTATATATTTATTTATGAATAATATTCATCTTCATATTATTGGGTCAGAAATTTTCTCTAATTTATTAAATGAATTAGATTTTAATTATAGCATTAGTTATTCTAAGAATTTAAAATATAAAGACCGAACTATTATAGTTAGAGTTATATTTGTTGAAAAATTACCACTGATTGAAGTTAAAAAATATTTTATTGAAAATATTCCAACTATTTTTTTAATTCATAATAAAGATTATTTAAAAAAAAATAAATTAAATTTGTTGGCATTTCATGTTTCTTTATTTACCCCAATAGAAGTTTTATCTTTTAAAGAAATATTAAATATTCTAGTTACAAAATATAATTTTTTTAAAAAATCCAAAATTTTTATTAGTCATTATGAAGTTGATTCAAACCAAAGAGTTATTATGAGGAATGGATCAAAAGTTAAGCTTACTGAGAAAGAGTTAGAATTAATTTTAACTTTAGATAAAAATAATGGATTAGAAAAATCTTATTTATTAAATAATATATGGAAACGCAGCGCAGATTTAGACAGTCATGCCTTTGAGACTAATTTACATCGATTAAGAAAAAAAATATATAAAGTTTTTAACGATAAAAATTTTATTATAGAAAAAAATTCTTTATATTATATTTCTAAATAAATTATTATTCTAATCTTGCTCCAATTTTTTGTATTATTTTTGAAGCTAATATTGATCCTGTTTCTAGGCATTTTTTAATATCAGAGTTATCTAGGTATTCTTTTAAAAATCCTGCTGCAAATAAATCACCGGCTCCCGTTAAATCTAATACTTTATTAACTTTTATACTATTGGAATTTACAATTTCATTATCTTTAATAGCTATACTTCCATTTTCACTTCTTGTAACAACTATTAATTTATTCAATTTTTTTAATTGAGATATAGACTCCAATAAATTTTTTTTATTTGTTAATTCATTTATTTCATTTTCATTTCCTATAAGAATGTCGAGATCATTCTGTAATAACTTATAAAAGTCTTGTTTGTGTCTAGTAACACAAAAAATATCAGACAAGCTCATTGCAATTTTAACCTTACTCTTTTTTGCTATATTTATTGCATGTTTAAACATTTTTTCACTTATTCCCTTATCCCAAAGATATCCCTCTAAAAAAATTAACTCATGCTCTATAATATTATTTTCATTTATATCTTTGTCTGAAAGATGTGACGATATTCCAAGATAAGTGCACATAGTCCTTTCCGAGTCTGGCGTAATTAAAATGATTGAAGCACCCGTAGACAAATCTTCTTTTTTTTGAAGATAAGAAAACTTCACATTAATATCTTCAAGACTTTTTTTATATATTTCTCCAAAACTGTCAGAATTAATTTTTCCAATAAAGGATGGACTTCCTTTTAGATGAGCAATTCCAGACATAGTGTTAGCAACGGAACCTCCTGCTACAATTTTTTCAATTTTAATATTTTTTTTAAGATCTTCAAATTCAGATTTATTAATAAGTTTCATGGAACCCTTAATGAAGTTTCTTTTAATTAAAAATTCATCATCTACTTTTGCAAGAATATCAACAATTGCGTTTCCAATCCCTAATATTTTTTTATTCATTTTTTTCTTTGTATAGACAAATTTTATTAATTATACATTTTTCACATAATGGATTTCTAGACTTACATGTATATCTTCCATGTAAAAGTATTAAATGATGTGCTTTTTTAATGGTTTTTTTGGGTAGAATTTTCAAAAGTTGATTTTCGACTTGTTCAGGATTTTTGCCATTAGAAAGTCCCGTTCTGTTTGCAACTCTAAAAACATGGGTATCCACTGCAATAGTTGGTTTATTAAATGCAGCATTTAAAATAACATTTGCTGTTTTTCTGCCAACACCAGGTAGAAGTATTAGTTCTTCGAATTTATTTGGAACTCTGCTTTGATATTTTTTTAATAGAATTTTAGATAAATTATATAGATTTTTAGCTTTATTATTAAATAATCCTATACTTTTAATAAGATTTTTTATTTTATTTATTCCAAGATCTACAAAGTGTTTAGGAGTGTAATATTTTTTATATATACCTTTGGTAACATTATTGACATTAACATCAGTACATTGAGCAGAAAGAACAACAGAGGTTAATAAAGTAAATTGATTTCTATATTTTAGGGAAGTTTTTGGATTTTTTATTGATTTACTTAAAAGATCAATAAGTTTAAAAGCTTTATTTTTGTTTAGTAGCATTAAAAACGATACAAGTACTTTTGTAGAATCTATTTCAAGCCCATCATATCTTGCATATTAAATAAGCCCTTATTTTTTTTGCTTATCCATATAGCAGAATTTAGCGCTCCATCAGCAAAAAGCTCTCTAGAAAAAGCAGTGTGTTTTAATTCTATATTTTCTATTTTATTATTAAAAAACACTGAATGTTTTCCAACAGTATTTCCTTTTCTAGTAATAAAAAAATTGATTTTATTTTTTTGTAGATTGCCCTTTTTGTTTAAAAATACTTTTCCTTTTATTGATTCTAGGTTTTTATCTTTACCTTTTGATACTGCGTTTGCTAACATTAACGCTGTTCCTGATGGATAATCAATTTTTTTGCTGTGATGATTATCATTAATTCCAATATGATAATTATTAGGAATTTTTTTTGATAGAATGCCAACAATATATTCTAGAAGATTAATGCCTAAGCTCATGTTGCCAGATTTAAATATCGCAATTTTTTTTGAGTATTTTTTAATTAGATTATTTTGTTGTTTAGTAAATCCTGTTGTCCCGATTACAACTCTTTTTTTTAATTTTTTTGCATAATTTAAAATTTCAAGTGAAGATTTAGGTCTTGAAAAATCAATAATAACGTCTGCTTTTTTAAAAGCTTCTAGGTTATTCTTTTGAATTTTAATTCCATTTATAGTTTTTCCAGGCTTTAGATCCGTTAAGCTAAATAGTTTTAAATTTTTATTTTTGGATATTCTTTTAACAAGAATTTTTCCCATTCTTCCTAAGGCTCCGGCGATTGTGATGTTAATTTTCTTCATTAATTGCCACTCCAAAATTTTTTAGCTTTATTTATAAAATTTTTTATTTCTGAATTATTATTCGAATCTTCTAAAGATTTAAATTTTTCGAGCAAGTCTTTTTGTTCTTTTGATAAGGATTCTGGAATTATTACATTTGTTTCTAGATATAAATCTCCATAATCTTCACTTCTTATAATAGGCATACCCTTACCTTTAAGTCTAAATTGTTTTCCAGATTGTGTTCCTGCAGGAATTTTAACCTTTGATCTTCCACCGTCGATAGTTGGAACTTCTATTTCTGCCCCAAGCGCAGCATCAGTCATAGATATAGGTAATTTATAATAAAGATTTTCTTTAGACCTTTGAAAAATCTTATGTTTTTCAATTGTTATAAATACGTAAAGATCACCATTGGATCCTCCTCTATAAGCAGCATCTCCTTTGCCAGACAATCTTATTTGTGTTCCATCATCAACCCCTTTTGGAATTTGAATAGAGAGATTTTTTTTAGTCTTAGTTGCGCCATATCCTTTGCAATCTTTACAAGGATTAGAAAGCATTTCACCTTCGCCTCCGCAATCAGGACATGTTTGTTGAAGAGTAAAAAAACCTTGCTGAGTTCTTACTTTTCCGTGTCCATTACAAGTAGAGCATTTTTTTGGTTTAGAATCTATTTCTGCACCACTCCCAGAACATTTTTCACATTTTTCATTTGAAGACAAATTAATGGTTTGTTTTTTTCCAAAATAAGCCTCTTCTAAAGTTATTTCTAAATTTATTTTTAAATCAGATCCACGATTAGATCTTGATTTTTTTGAACCTCTTCCACTTCGACCCGAACCCATAAAGTCACCAAAAAAATCATCAAAGATGTCAGAGAATGCGCCAGATTCAAAACCACCAAAATCAAAACCTCCCGCTCCACCAGCTCCACCTTCAAATGCAGAATGTCCAAATTGATCGTACGAAGATTTTTTCTTTGGATCAGACAAAACTTGATAAGCCTCTGATGCTTCTTTAAATTTTGCCTCAGCAGTTTTGTCTCCCTGATTTCTGTCAGGGTGATATTTCATTGCAAGAGATCTATAGGCTTTTTTTATTTCTTCGGGAGTTGCTTTTTTGGTTACACCAAGAATATCATAATAGTCTTTTTTGGACATAATGACTTAGGGCGAAACCAGTTGTAAATGGATTAGCCGTTCTTTTTGTTATCGTCTTTTA
>Ga0209299_1001573_pt1 | contig 12538 bp, 8 predicted proteins | sample S_140806_MF_Meta_FD_187326 | JGI IMG/M metagenome (GOLD analysis project Ga0209299, IMG submission 187326) | Freshwater microbial communities from Lake Simoncouche, Canada to study carbon cycling - S_140806_MF_MetaG (SPAdes) (version 2) | ecosystem: Environmental > Aquatic > Freshwater > Lake ...
CCGCGTATCATGCTGCTCAAAATCACAAAGGATCTCCTACGGTAATTTTAGCAAAAACTATTAAAGGTTATGGAATGGGCAAAAGCGGGGAAAGTATCAATACAACCCATCAACAAAAAAAATTGGATGTGAATGATATGTATTATTTTAGAGATCGATTTAATATTCCAATTACAGATAAACAAGTTGAAAATTTAGAGTTTTATAAACCTGATGAAAAATCAGAAGAAATTCAATACATCAAAGAAAGAAGAAAACAACTCGGTGGTTTTATTCCAACAAGAAGAACTAAGACTAAAGCTTTAAAAACCCCAACTGCTGAAATTTTTGAATCTTCCTATTTAGATTCTGGCGATAGAGAACTGTCAACGACCATGGCTCTTGTTAGTATGCTTACTAAAATGTTAAGACACAAAGAATATTCTTCAAGATTAGTTCCAATAATACCTGATGAAGCAAGAACTTTTGGAATGGAGGGATTTTTCCAAAAAATTGGAATTTATGCTCATGAAGGTCAAAAATATGAACCTGTAGATTCAGAGCAGTTAAGTTCTTATCGCGAAGACAAAAGTGGACAAGTATTAGAAGAAGGAATTACAGAAGCTGGCGCCATGTCTTCCTGGATAGCTGCTGGAACATCTTATTCAAATCATAATATTGAAATGATTCCTATCTATCTTTTTTATTCAATGTTTGGTTTTCAAAGAATTGGTGACTTTGCTTGGGCAGCTGGTGATGCTCAATGCAGAGGTTTTTTAATTGGAGCAACATCCGGCAGAACTACTCTTGCAGGTGAAGGATTACAACACCAAGATGGTCACAGTTTAGTAATGGCATCTACTATTCCAAATTGTGTAACTTATGATCCAACTTTTTCTTATGAACTGGCAATAATATTTGAGGATGGATTAAAAAGAATGCATGAAAAACAAGAAAATGTTTTTTATTATATAACAACTTTAAACGAAAATTATAAACATCCTGCAATGCCTAAAGGTGTAAAAAAGGAAGATATTTTAAAAGGCATGTATTTATTTAAAGAAATCAATAATAAAGGTAAAACTAAAGTTCAATTGCTTGGATCTGGAGCAATATTAAATGAAGTAATAAGGGCAGCAGAAATATTAAGTTCTGACTTTGGAATTGACGCTGATATCTGGAGTGTAACAAGCTTTAATGAGTTAAGAAAAAATGCAATAGAAATTGAAAGAAAAAATTTACTAAACCCAGATAAAAAACCGGAAAAAACTTATATAGAAAAGTGTTTTGAAAAAAGAACGGGTCCTTTCATAGCGGCTACAGATTATATTAGAACATTATCTGAGGGAATTAGAAACTATGTTCCTGGAACGTATGTAACTTTGGGAACGGATGGATTTGGAAGAAGCGATACTAGAAAAAATTTAAGAAAGTTTTTTGAAGTTAATAAAGAATTTATTGTTTATTCTACATTAAGCACTTTAGTAAAAGAACAAAAAATTGCATCAAAAGTAGCCACTGATGCTATGAAAAAATATAATATTGATCCTAAAAAACCTATACCAACTAAACTATAGTTTAAAATGGGTAAAATTGTTGATTTAGTAGTCCCTAATATTGGCGATTTTAAAAATGTAGAGATAATAGAGATTCTCATAAAGGAAAATCAAAATATAAAAAAAAATGATGGGATTATTACTTTAGAAAGCGATAAATCAAGCGTTGAGGTTCCCTCGCTATTTTCAGGAAAAGTTAAATCAATCAATGTCAAAATCGGAGATAAAATTTCTGAAGGAGACAAAATAGGAGAAGTAGAAATAAATTCTGACGAATCAATTCAAGAGCAAAAACCTGAAAATAAAAAAATTGAAGTACAAAAAGAAAATAAAGCACCCAATAATATTACCTTACTTAAAATTCCAAACCTTGGAACTGGTAAAAATTTAACTATTTCTGAAGTTCTTTTAAAAAAAGATCAGCTTATTAAAGTTGATGATATAGCTTTGTTGATTGAGGATGAAGAAAGTGCTTATGAAATTCCATCGCCGATATCAGGAGTTGTCAAAAATATAATACTAAAAAAAGGACAAAAAGTTAAAGTTGGAGACTCAATTGCAGAAGTTATTAATCAAAATTTAGATACAAAAATAAAAGAAAGAGTGATTATTGAAAATGTCATTCAAGATAGCAAACAATATCAAAATATAAAAAGCGCTAGTCCAAAAATAAGAAAATTTGCTAGAGAACTAGGTGTTAATATTCATTTAGTTGAGGGAAGCGCAAGAAAAGGAAGGATTATTGAAGAGGATATTAAAAAGTTTATTAAAAGTAATTTAAATAATAAAATTATAGCAGAGAAAGTAGAGCAAAAAATAGAGAGAAAAGAAGAAAAACTTCCATACGAACATGGTGAATTTGGAGATATTGATATCCAAAAAATACCAAGAATTAAAAAGTTATCAGGTCCACATTTGGTTAAGGCTTGGAATGAAATTCCTCATGTTACACAATTTGATGAGATTGATGTTACAGATATGGAACACTTTAGAAAAAATTTAATAGATCTTAATACGAAAGATAAAATTACCATTACTCCTCTTGCTTTTATCATGAAGGCTTTAGTTAATGGCATGAGAAAATATCCAAATTTTAATTGCTCTCTTGAACCTACTGGAGAAAATATTATTTATAAGAAATATTTTCATATTGGCATTGCCGTAGACACACCTCATGGCTTGATGGTTCCAAAAATTAGAAATGTTGATCAAAAAGATCTTTTGGTTTTAAGTAATGAACTTAGAAAAATAAGCAAATTAAGTAAGGAACTTAAAATAGATAAAAAAGAATTTTTTGGAGGATCTATGACAATTTCTAGTTTGGGAGGAATTGGTGGAAGTTTTTTTACTCCAATTATTAATAGTCCTGAAGTGGCGATAATTGGAATAGGAAAAACAGAAATAAAACAAGTGTTTATTGATGGAAAATTTATAGCAAGAGCAATGATGCCCATATCTTTATCTTATGATCATAGAATAATTGATGGAGCAGAAGCAGCTAGATTCTGTCAAGATCTTAAACTTAGTCTTGGTAAAAACTTTGCTTTCAATTTATCATTTTAAAAATGATAAGTGGTTATTGTGAAGAAAAATATACGCCCGTTAAAAAAATATTTGATAATTATTTTTTAAAACAAGAAGAAATTGGCGCCTCTTTTGCGATTTACAAAGAGGGAAAACCATTAATTGATTTATATGGAGGTTTTAAAAATAAGAATAACGACAAATGGGAGGAAAATACAATTGTAAACGTATTTTCGGCAACGAAAGGTATTTATGAAATTATTGTTTCCATTCTAATTAATGAAAATATTTTAGATTTAGAAAAGCCTGTTTCATATTACTGGGACGCTTTTAAACAAAGTAATAAAAAAGAAATTAAATTAAAACATATTTTGTCTCATCAATCTGGTCTCTATAGATTTAAGGAGAAAGTTACACAACAAGATCTTTTAGATTGGAATAAAATAATATCTATTCTTGAAAATCAAGAACCTGATCATTTATGTGGAAAAAAAACTTATTACCATGCAAAAACGCACGGATTTTTAATTGGTGAAATTATAAAAAAAACAACAAAAAAAAGTTTAGGAAAACTAGTTTATGAATTACTATTCAAAAAATTCAAATTAGATTTTTTTATAGGAACTCCTAAAAATCAACTATCAAATATTGCTTTTCTCTTCGAAAATAAGAGTGAAAATAAAATATCATCTGAATTTAATGCATTTAATAATCCGGAACATGAAATAAATTTCTATAATAAAGAAAATTGGCAAACCGCTGAAATCCCTTCGATGAATGGGCATGGAAACGCAAGATCTATTGCTAAAATTTATGATATTTTTGTAAATGACCTAATATTAGAAAAAAATATTTTATTATCAAAATCATCAATTAAAAAATGTTTAACTGAAAGTGTTAATAGAATTGATGAAAGTTTAATGCTTCCAATTCGATGGTCTCAGGTTGGTTTAATACTTCGTGGTGGATGGTTATTTGGAAAAAATAAAGAATCTTTTGGCCACAATGGGTGGGGTGGGTCTTTGGGTTTTGCCGATCCAACATTGGGAATTGGAGTTGCGTATACTACGAATAAAATTAATCCCACTATGGCTTCAGATCATAGAATTATAAATTTATTAAAAAAATTTTATGAAATAGAAATTTAGAAATTAAATAATGTTTTGATATATTCAAACATGAAAAATTTAATAACAACTAAAATTTTACACAAGACTTAAAAAATAACCAATTAATTAATTTTTTCTATAAATATTTGATTATTTGAAATATTAATTAATTTATAAGATTTTTTGATCTCATTTAAAAATTTATTAATTGCAAAACAAGGGTTTTCTTTAATTTTTGAATAGTGTTGCCAAAAATAATCATCGCAAATTAAATATCCATTTTTTTTTAAGCACCTCCAAGCATTATTACAATCTGAATAAACCTGCGAAGCATTATGATTACCGTCGATATAAATAACATCGAACATAATCTTATTAAGAGAAAAAAATTTATCGCTAGTACTTTTAATTTTTTTTATATTTTTTTTATTTTTAATATTATAATTGAAATTTTTTTCGATTATTTTAAAATCATGATTAATATGTTCGCTGCTACCAGCCCAAGTATCAACACAATATATTTTTGCATTATTAAAATTACTTTCTACAAATAAAGCAGAATTGCCTTCGTAGGATCCTATTTCTAAATATTTAAAATTTTTTTTTAATTTTGATATACATAAATAAAAATTGTAAGCATTTAAAGAAAAATAATCAAGAGTAATTTTTTTTTAAGAAAATTTTTGTGCTTTAATTTAAAAATTTTACTTTTTTTTTAAAAAAAATATTTAATAATTTTTTATATAAAAAAAAAATATGGTATTAATTGAAGCGTTGCTTTTAAATAAAAAAAATATTTTTTTCATATTTTCTATATGGCGGAGAGAAAGGGATTCGAACCCTTGATACCTTTGACGGTATACACGCTTTCCAAGCGGGCGCCTTCAACCACTCGGCCATCTCTCCTGTTAATTTTTAATTTTATCTAATATAAATTATTTTAAATTTTAAATATAAAAATATTAAAATTATTTTCTACTTTTAATTTCCATTATTATATCTTCTATAATTTTTTTCAGTGAATATTTAATATTCCAATGTTTATAGTCTTTTTTAAATTTAGAATTCGAACTGATATACCAGATATGGTCGCCTACTCTATTTTTTTTATTATACTTCTTTAACATTTTTATTTTACTAATATTTTCTATGATATTAATGGCCTCGATAACTGAACATGAGTTTTTTTTTCCTCCGCCAATATTGTATATAGCTCCCTTCTTTGGATTCTTAAAAAAATGCCAGAAACAATTAACTAAATCATAAGCATGAATATTGTCTCTAACTTGCTTTCCTTTATATCCAAAAATTGTATAAGGAATTTTATATAAGTTTGCCTTTACTAAATAATTTAAAAAACCATGCAATTGAGCACCAGAGTGCGCTGGCCCGGTAATGCATCCTAATCTAAAAACTCCGGTTTGAAGTTTGAAGTTTCTTCCATATTCCTGTGTTAAAAGATCAGCTGCACATTTAGACACGCCAAATAAACTATGCGTTGATTGATCTATAGACATGGTCTCATCAATCCCTTTAAAAAATTTATTTTTTGAATTTATTTCAAACCTTGAATTCATTTCTTTTAACGGTAATTGATTTGGTTTATCTCCGTAAACTTTATTAGTGGACACAAAAATAAAAACTTCTTTTGATAAATACTTCTTAAACAATTCCAGTAAATTTAATGTGCCAGTAGCATTTATACTGAAATCGGTTAAAGGTTCTCTAACGGCCCAATCATGCGAAGGTTGTGCTGCAGCATGTATTATTAGTTTTATATCTTTTTTGTATTTAATAAATATTTTTTCTAATAAATTTTTTTTTCTAATATCTAAAGAAAAGTGGATATAATTTTTTAATTTTTCTTTAATCTCTTGTTTTTTCCATTTAGTACTAGCGGCTTTTCCAAAAAAATATTTTCTAAAATCGTTATCAATCCCAATAATTCTGTAGCCCTTTCTATGAAAAAAATAAGCAGATTCTGATCCAACTAATCCAGTAGATCCAGTTATAATCACAGTTTTCATGATAATTTTAAAAAATTATAAATTCTTTTTGATCAAATAACATTTGAAACTTTACCAAATAGATTTTTTGAAAATTTACTAATATTTTATTAAACAAAATCATATTCTCGAGTTACTATTATATTAATTGTTAATTATTTTTTTATTATATTTGGTCTATAATAAGGTTTTATAAAAAAAAGCGAACAAAAAGTTCCTAAAAATCTAGCGGAATATGTATTTCTTTTTTTTTTGTTAAAAAAATAAACTATAATTTTCATAAAACTCAAGACTAATTGCTTTATACCTTCTGTTATTGCCCAAATTTTTCTATTATACTTCCTGTAAAAGTAAATTTTAGACCATGAAAAATGCCAGTTTCTTGAATAGTCTAAATCTTTTTCTAGCGAACTCATATGCGATGAAAACGGTATATGATCTACTTCTGCTCCTTTTATTTTTAAGATTTCGTATCCATTAATTCTAAATCTTAAACAAATATCAGTATCTTCATAATAAATAAAAAAATTTTTATCCCAGCCACCAATTTCCCTCATTTTACTTGTATCAATCATCATTGCAGTAGCTGTTACTGCTTCAACACATAAATCCCCAGATGGTACTATATTGTAAAGATTATTTTTTTTTTCTTTGTAATTTAATAATTTATTATTAATAAATTTTAGCATTTGAAAATCACCACCGCCAAAATATTTTCCATAGTGATAAATAATTGGAGTTAATATTGCAGCATTTGGATAATTTTTTGCTGCTTCAATTAGTTTTTCTATACAACTTTTATTTACTTTAACATCTGGTTGTGTGGTAAACATATATCTTGTTTTGACTTTCGAAAGTGCATAGTTATAGGAATTTGGTACACCTAAGTTTTCGCCTGGTATTAAATACTCTACATTCTTAAATTTATTTTCAAAGTAAAATTTATTTTTTTCTTCACTGCCATTATCGATTACTAAAATCTTAAATTTTGAATCAATATTATTAATACATTTTTCTAATTTATCCCCTGAAAAAAAAGTTGTTATTACAATAGTGCAATCCATAAAAAAATTATTCATTCTTATTTATTTTTAAAACTTCAATAAATGCTTCTTGTGGAATGTCAACGCTACCAAATTGTCTCATTCTAGCTTTTCCTTTTTTTTGCTTTTCTAAAAGTTTTTTCTTTCTATCCCTCGCTCCTCCACCATGAATTCTACTGATAACATCTTTTCTATAACCAGAAATTGTTTCTCTTGCTACAACTTTCCCGCCAATGGCTGCTTGAATTGGTATTTGAAATTGATGTCTTGGTATTAAATCTTTTAGCCTTTCGCACATTAACCTTCCTTGTCTTACAGCAAAATCTTTATGGATAACCATAGATAATGCATCAACCATCTCTTCGTTTACTAATATGGACAATTTAATTAAATCACCTTCTCTATAATCGTTTAGTTCATAATCGAAACTCGCATAACCACTAGAAATAGATTTTATCTTATCGTAAAAATCAAAAACAACTTCATTTAATGGTAATTCATAAGATAGAACTGCACGATTTCCTGAATAACTTAAACTCTTTTGTTTTCCTCTTTTTTCTTCACATAATTTCATAATTGATCCCAAGTATTCTTCTGGAAGAATTATTGTAGCGTTAATCCAGGGTTCATTAATAGATTTAATAAAATTTGGTTCTGGCATATTCGCGGGATTTTGAAGATCTATAACTGTACCATCGTGTTTAGTGATTTTATAAACAACGCCTGGCGTTGTGGTAATTAAATTTAGATTGTATTCTCGGTCTAATCTTTGAACAATAATTTCAAGATGAAGTAGTCCTAAAAAACCACATCTAAAACCTAATCCTAAAGCAGCAGAATTCTCGGGCTCATAAACAAAACTAGAGTCGTTTAATTTTAATTTTGCAAGACTGTCTCTTAATAAATTATATTCTGTACTATCAACTGGGAATAATCCGCAAAATACAACTGGTTTACTAGGTTTAAATCCTGGTAACGGATCTTTTATAGGATTAGTGTAATCCGTTATCGTATCTCCAATTTTAGTATCTGATAGATCCTTTATGCCTGTAACAATAAAACCAATTTCTCCAGGTCCCAAATATTCTTTATTTTCCGCTTTTGGAGTGAACACACCAACTCTTTCAACTGGATGCCTTGTATTTGTCGACATCAATAAAATTTCCATTCTTTTTTTAATTGCTCCATCTAGTATTCTAACCAATATAACCACTCCCAAATAACTATCGTACCAACTATCAACTAGTAATGCTTTTAAAGGCAAATCCTTATTTCCTTTTGGGGCAGGAAGTCTTTCAACGATAGCTTCTAATATCTCATCAACACCTTCTCCTGTTTTTCCAGAGGCTGTCAAAGCGTCTGAAGTATCAATTCCTATAACATCCTCGATTTGTTTTTTTACTCTTTCAACATCTGAGGCTGGCAAATCTATTTTATTTAAAACTGTTATAATTTCATGGTGATTATCCATGGCTTGATAAACATTTGCTAAAGTTTGAGCTTCAACACCTTGAGTGCTATCAACAATTAGTAATGATCCTTCGCATGAAGCAAGCGACCTGTTTACTTCATAACTAAAATCAACATGGCCTGGCGTATCAATAATATTTAGTATGTAATTTTTACCATCTTTTTTTGATTTATAATTCAATCTAACTGTTTGAGCTTTTATAGTAATTCCCCTTTCTTTCTCTAAATCCATTGAATCCAAAACTTGAGTTGTCATCTCACGTTCTGTAAGACCTCCGCATTTTTGGATTAATCTATCTGCAAAAGTGGATTTGCCGTGGTCAATATGGGCAATAATTGCAAAATTTCTAATATTTTCTTGTGCAGACATTTAGGATCTTAATGTTGCATCAAAAGATTTTTGCATGGTTTGAATTATTTTATTACTCAACTCATCAATTTCTTTATCATTTAATGTTTTATCTTGTGACTGAATTACTAAGTTTAATGCTAATGATTTTTTATTTTTTTCAATATTTCCTCCTTGAAATACGTCAAATATTCTAATTTTTTTAATTAATTTTTTATCCACATTAAACAATGCATTAATAATTTTTTCTGCTTCAAATTTTTTATCAATAATAAAGGCAAAATCTCTTTCTATCTTTGGAAAATTAGAAACTAAATATTTTAATTTCTTTTCTGTATTCTGCCTATTAATAACCGGAATATTATCTAAAAAAATTTGAAAACCAAAAACTGGTCCATGTTTAATATCAATTTCGTTAATAATTTTAGGATTAATTTCTCCAAAATTAGCAAGTTGTGATTGTTTATTTGAGCTTAAAAAAAACTTTCCTGACCTACCTGGGTGATAATACGATTCAGATTCTTGAATAATTGACAGTTCTTGTGGATCAATTCCAAGCTCTATCAGCATTTTATAAACAATGTCTTTAATCTCGAAGACGTCAACGTCTTTATCTTTTTCTAACCAATTTTTTCTAAAAATTTTTCCAATTTGTATTCCTCCAATAACTGCTATTTGTTCTCCAGGTTTTAAACCAAAAAATACTGGTCCACATTCAAAAATTTTCTGATCTTCAAAATTTCTATGAATGTTATTTTTTGCATGAATTAAAAGATTTGAAAAAATTGAAGATCTTAAAACATTCAAATCATTAGAAATTGGATTGGTAATTAATAAATTTTTATTATGTAAATCAAATAAAGAATCAATTTTTGAGCTTGTAAAAGAATAAGTAACTGTCTCCATAAAACCTTTGTTAGCTATAGATCTTTGTGCAAATCGCTGTAATTTTTGTTTTCCTGTTAAAATGTTTTTTGAACTATCAACTCCTGGCTTGATAAGTTGAATTTTATCATATCCTCTAATTCTTATTAACTCCTCAACTATATCAACTTCTTCATTAATATCTGGGCGCCAAGTTGGGACGATTATGGAATATACATTTTTTCTTTCTTTAAATTTAAAACCTAAATTATTTAAAATTTTATTAATTTCAGCTGGTGAAATTTTAATTCCTATTATTTTTTCAAATTTTTTAGAATTGAATTTAATTTGTTTATTTTTAAAATTGCTTTCTCCAGAAGCGACTAAATTGCTTATTTTTCCACCACATAGTTTATTAATTATTTGTGCCGCAAGTTTTAACCCATACTCCATAATGTTAGGATCAACTCCTCTTTCAAATCTATACTTAGCATCAGAATTGATTCCTAATTTTTTTGCAACTTTAGATATTTTAACAGGATCAAATAAAGCCGATTCTAAAAAAATATTTTTTGTATCTAAAGAAATGGAAGAACTTTCTCCTCCCATCACTCCTCCTAAACCAAGAATTTCTTTCTCATTAGTAATTAGACATGCGCCATCTTCTAGTAAATAATTATTATTATCTAAGGCTAAAAATTTTTCTCCTTTTTTTGAAGAACGCACAATAATTTTTCTTTCAATTTTATCAGCGTCGTACGCGTGTAGAGGTCTATTTAAATCAAACATAATATAATTTGTAACATCAACAACAGCTGAAATCGGATTCATTCCAATTGAAATTAATTTATCTTTAAGCCATTTTGGACTTTCTTTATTTTTAATTCCTTCAATGTAGCAGTGTGCAAATGAAGAACAGCCAGAATTAGACTGGATAATAACCTTAAAAGGATTTTTAATATTAGTTTTTAATTTAATTACTTCTAAATCGATTAATTTTCCAAGACCTGCTGTTGATAAATCTCTTGCAATGCCTCTTACACCTAAACAATCTGATCTATTGGGAGTTATGGATATGTCAATTGCTGGTTCACTACTATTTTTAAAATAACTATTTCCAACTTTAAATTTTTTTGAATCTAGTTCAGTAATTCCTTGGCTTTCATCAGACAAGCCTAATTCAGATTCCGAGCAAAGCATTCCATATGAATCAACTCCTCTAATATTAGTAACTTTAATTTTAAGTTGATTTTTTGGAATAACAGCTCCAGGTCCTGCATAAACAGTTAATAAACCATTTCTGGCATTTGAAGCTCCACAAACGACTTTTAGTATTTTTCCAGATCCAATATCAACATCGCACAGTTTTAACTTATCTGCGTTTGGATGTTTTTCAGCTTTAATAATTTTTGCTACTAAAAAAAAATTATTTTTATCTGCTGTTCCTACACTTTCAACTTCAAGTCCTATATTATTTAAAGTCGAAACTATCTTTTCAACATTTACACTTGTCTTCAGATGATCTTTTAACCAAGAAGAAGTTATTTTCATCTGCTAAAACCTCTGTAATTTGCAGGAATATCTAATGGATCAAAGCCATAATGTTCTAACCACCTAACATCTGTTTCAAAAAAAGATCTTAGATCATTTATTCCATACTTAAGCATAGCTAATCGATCAATTCCGATACCAAATGCATAACCCTGATAGATTGAAGTATTTACTTTGCAATTTTTTAAAACGTTAGGATGAACCATCCCACAACCCAATATTTCAAGCCATTTATCTCCTTCACCTATAACTATTTTTCCATCCTTTAATTCATAACCAATATCAACTTCCGCTGATGGTTCGGTAAAAGGAAAATGGCTAGGTCTAAATCTCATCTTAATTTTATCTACTTCAAAAAATTTTCTAATAAAATAATCAAGAACACCTTTTAAATGTCCCATGTTTACATTTTTATCTATATGTAAACCTTCAACTTGATGAAACATAGGAGTGTGAGTTTGGTCGCTATCACATCTATAAGTTCTTCCAGGCGCAATAATTTTAAATGGGGGTTTTCCAGACAACATAGTTCTTATTTGTACTGGTGACGTATGAGTTCTTAATAAAATTTCCTTATCATTACCTAAATAAAATGTGTCATGCATATCTCTTGCTGGATGATGTGGCGGAGTATTTAATGCAGTAAAATTGTTGTATTCATTTTCAACATCAGGTCCTTCTGCTACTGAAAATCCTATTTCTCCAAAAATAGCTGTAACTTCATCAATTACTTGTGTAACGGGATGAATTTTTCCAAAAGTAAAAGGCCTTCCAGGTAAAGTGATATCAATTCTATCTTCTAATAATTTTTTATTAATTTCTTTTTGTTCAAAGAAACTTATTTTAGAATTAATGAGATCATTAATGTTATCTTTTAATTTATTTAAATTTGAAGCAAAAGATTTTCTATCTTCCCCTTGAAGAGTTGTAATTTTTTTAAAAAGCTCACCTATCTTTCCGTTTTTACCAAAAGCTTCTGATTTTATTTTTTCAATTTTATGAAGATTGTCGGACTGATCTATTTTAGATTTAAATTCTTTTTCTAAATGTAAAATTTCATCCATGATGATCTACTAGTATTTATGAA
>Ga0209299_1001574_pt1 | contig 12531 bp, 10 predicted proteins | sample S_140806_MF_Meta_FD_187326 | JGI IMG/M metagenome (GOLD analysis project Ga0209299, IMG submission 187326) | Freshwater microbial communities from Lake Simoncouche, Canada to study carbon cycling - S_140806_MF_MetaG (SPAdes) (version 2) | ecosystem: Environmental > Aquatic > Freshwater > Lake ...
CACCAGCCTGGCTTCAGCGCCGTTGATCCGGGCGACCACGAAGAAGGGATCGAGGGGGATGTAGAGGCCGTATTCCACCTCATCGACCAGAAAACTCACCAGGAGTTCATAGGTTTCACTTTCATCATCGCCCTCGTCCTCGTCGTCGAGCTCATCTGGATCCGGCTCGTCGAGCTCGCCGTTCACGGTGAGGGTCACGGCGGAACGGATCAGGGTGAGGTCGTGCTCCTGGAGCACCACATCGGCCACCGAGAGGATCGGTTCGGTGGCATCGAGGGTTTCGATCAGTTCCGGATCCTCATCGCCGTGGAGGCGGAACAGGCACACAGGGGTGTCCACTGGGGTGAACAGGCCGTAATCGTGGCCATCGAGCGGGATCAGCTGCTCGAGATAACACAGCAGCTGGCGACCGTTGCCGTCATGGACGAGCAGGGTGGGCACGTCTCCTGAACCCGTCATCGAAGGGGACTCGGGTGGCATGGCGGGTGGGGGAGGGCGTTGGGATCAGGATGGCCGGGTTTCGGGCTCGGGTCCATCCCTTAGCCATTGTTCCAGCAGGAGGGCAGCGGCTGCGCTGTCGAGCCGCCCACTGCGGTCGCCATGAAGGCCATGGGCCTCGCCGGCCATCCAGCTGCTGGCATGTTCATCCACCCACGCCAGCGTCAAGGCGTGGCCGGCATCCCTCAGGGCCCCGTGCAGCTTGAGGCCATAACGGCGGCAGTGCAGAGCCTGTCGCGTCGGCTGCTGGTCGGCGTCCAACGGCAGGCCCACCACCAGCACTTCCACCCTTCGCTCCAGCACCAGCGGCAGGAGCCGGGCGAGATCGGCGGGGAGATCGCTGCGGGCTAGGGCCTGCAGGGGAGTCACGGTGATGCCGAGGGGATCGCAGCCGGCCAGGCCGATCCTCCGCCGACCCACATCGAGGGCCAGGGCCGATCGCGGGCGGGGCCGGGGCACTCAGGGCCTGACCAGCGGGGTTGGCACGCTGCGGCGGCGGGGTTGGAGGCGGGGTTGCAGCTGCTCGAGCACCGCACTGATGCGCTGGGCCGCCCCTCGAACGGCCGGAGCATCCTGACGGCGCCAGAGGCTGCGGGCCATCAACACCACGTCGCCGTGCTCCTCAGCTCCCAGCTGCGCCAGCCACTGCTGGCGGGACCCATCGTCGGTGTCGCTGAATAGCCAGAGCTGGTCGCCCTTCGGGGCGAGACGGCGCAGCAGCACTTCGGTGGCTGAACCCAGCAGGTGGTTCCAGCCTGGGTGCACGCTCAGTTCTACCTGGTGACCACCCCCTGGATGATCGGCGATCCAGCGGGCCCCCGCCACGGCTTCATTGCGGTCGGGATCGATCAATAGCCAGCCATGGCCGCCACTGCGCTCCAGCAGGTCCTCGATGCGGCGGTCGAGCACTTGGCGCAACGGAGCTGGGCAGGTGGCCTGCTCCAGATGCCAAAGGAGGGCAGCGTTGCGCCGATGCAGCGGGCGCAGTTGCAGGGGGGCGGGCAGGGAATCCAGGGCGGGAGCGTCGCCGATCGACCAGCGCCAGAGCCGCTCGGTGCGCTGGGGCTGGAAGCCGTTTTCCCGGAGCAGGGCCAGGCGGTTGTGATCGAGGCTGGAGGCGGAGGCGATCCAGCTCACGGCGCCAGGGGTCTGTTGGATCGCCTCCCGGAGCAGGGAGGATGCGGTGTGGCCCCGGGCCGGACTGGAGGGGAGATCGGCGGCGGCTAGGGCTAGGCGGAGATGCTGCACTTCCCAGCAGCTGCCTCGGCGGTTAAGGGGCCGGGCCACGATCAGACCCAGGATCGTGGGCCTGCTGCCGGGCCCGTTCTCCCGGGCGACGAGGACCAAGGAGCCCATCGACTGACGGCGGCCCAGGGCGGAGGCCAGACCCCGGGGCACCGACAGCAGCAGGGTGCGCTGCAGCAGGGGGTGCAGCGGCAGGAAGGCCGGATCGTCCAGGTGTGGCAGGTGCCAGCCCTGCAGCCGCTCCACGATGCAGGGAGTCTCGGAGGAGCGCGGGTCGAGCCTCACGGCTGGGGAGTCGGTCCTGACGGGAGGTAACACGGCAGGTTCCGGACGTGGTGCGGGGCTAGGAAATCCGTTGTCACTTTAGGGGGCTGGCCCAGGTCTACGCCGGCCTCACCAGCACGAGGGGGGTGCGTTCATTGGCGTTACCGGCGGGGTTGGGCCGCAGGGCGCGATGGAGCAGGGCCTCATCGCAGCCGCTGTTCGAGGCCAACACCTTCACCCGGCCTAGATCGTTCACATCCACCACGGCCACGCCCACCCCGAGCTTGCGGGCCATCGCCTCGCAGAAGGCCTGGGGGTCCTGGGGACCCAGGACGATCGTTTGGTCGTAGGGCGGGGTGGTGCCGGTCACGTCGTCAATTAGACGGGCCTGATCGCCGGCGAGTCGGTAGAACCAGCCTTTGCTGCCCACGGCCTTGAGGGCGGTGCCAACCAGCCAGGCGCAGAGCACCCGGGCGGGGCCCACCACATCGATCAGCGACTGGAGACCGCAGGCAGTGGCCAGACTACTGGTGGGGTGGAACACGCGGCAGAGCTGGCGGGCCAGCAGCGAGGGCTCGACGTTGGAGGGGTGGTTGTAGCGGCCCTGGATCACCGCCAGGGGTGTCTCACCGATCGTGAGCACATCACCGGGCTGGATCAGGGAGCCGGCGTAGCGCTCCAGCACCTCCTGGGGGTTATCCAGAACTCCGAGCAGATGGGTGCGCAGGGGAAGCACCCGGCAGCCCTCGCCGGCGCGCCAGGACGCCTGCTCCGGCAGGATCGGCTGCGGACGCTGCAACGGCACCAGAACGCCGTCGCGGCGCTCGAAGCGGCCGAAGGGTCCGTAGTTGATCCAACGGATATCGAGCCAGAGGGTATCGAGCAGCTCGGCCACGTTCACGCCGGGGGGGGCGGTGAAGCGCAGATCGATGCGGGCGGCGGTGCGCTTGTGGCCCTTCACGATGTAGGCGAACCAGTAGCCATCGGCTCTGGCCTCCTCATCGGGATGGAGCGGCGTGATCGACACGCTGCGCTTCACCTTGGCCAGGCTTCCCTTGCCGAGCAATACCGGCTCCACCGTGATCTCCGGCACGAACACCTCCATGCGGCCATGGTGGTTTTCGATCGTGATCTCGCCGCTCACCTCCACGGATTCGTCGCTGCGGCGCACATCGAAGCTGCCGGGCCGCAGGCGCAGGGGCGAGGCGGGCCGAAGCCGATGGCGCAGCTCCAGCCAAAGCAGGCTGAGGCCGAAGAGAAGAAGCAGAAGCAGGAGTGTGGAGAGGAGCGGCAAGCCGATCACCCATCGGGGTACGAACGGGCGGAGCGTAGATGGGGGGATGGCCCTAGGTTCGGGTCCGCCGATCCGGCCTGGCCACTGGCATGCGCAAGACCTTCGTTCTCGACACCAACGTTCTGCTGCATGACCCCTCGGCGCTGACCCGCTTCGAGGACAACAACGTGGTGGTGCCGATCGAGGTGGTGGAGGAGATCGACCGCTTCAAGCGGGACCCCTCCGAAAAGGGCCGCAATGCTCGCCTGGTGTCCCGGCTGCTCGATGAGCTGCGTGAGAAGGGCAATCTGGCCGATGGGGTAACGATCGATGCGGCCAGCGGCGGCACCCTCAAGGTGGTGTTCTGCCGCAACGAAACCTTGGCCCAGTTGCCGCCCGAGCTGCGGGGCGGCAATGGCGATAACAACATCCTGGCGGTGGCGCTCGAGCAGCGACTGGAGCAGGTGGTGGGCACCCGGCCGCCGGTGGTGCTCGTCACCAAGGACACCAATCTGCGGATCAAGGCCGATGCGGTGGGCCTGATCGCCCAGGACTACACCACCGACAAGGTGGACATCGCCGACCTCTATTCCGGGGTCTGCGAGCTCTGGGTGAGTGCCGACCAGATGGACCGGGTCAAGACCGGAGGCCTGCCCCTCGATGAGCTTCCTCCAGCAGCGGATGGCAGCCGGCCCCTACTGCAGGCCAACGAGGGGGTGACCCTGGTGGATCGGGCCCAGCCCAATCACACCCTGCTGACCCGCTTCCAGGCCAGTCAGGGTGTTTTGCTGCCGCTCCAGCGGGCTCCGAAGGTGCGGCTGGGCCGGATCCAGCCCCGCAACCGGGAGCAGACCTTTGCCCTCGATCTCCTGCTGGATGCCTCCGTGCCCCTGGTCACCCTGGTGGGTAAGGCGGGCACCGGCAAGACCCTGCTCGCCCTGGCGGCCGGCCTGCACCAGGTGGCCGATGAACGGCTCTACGAGCGGCTCCTGGTGACCCGGCCGGTGATTTCGCTGGGCAAGGAGATGGGCTTTCTGCCGGGAGACCTTGAGGAGAAAATGGCCCCCTGGATGCAGCCCATCATCGACAACCTCGACTTTCTGCTCGGCGGCGAGGAGGGCGGCGGCCACCAGGGGGGCCGGGGCGGCCAGCGGGGCCCCCGCAACAGCTGGGCTGATCTCAAGGGCATGGGGCTGCTGGAGGTGGAGGCGATCAGCTATATCCGCGGTCGCTCGATTCCGCGGCAGTTCATGGTGGTGGATGAATCGCAGAACCTCACACCCCATGAGGTGAAGACGATCGTAACCCGGGTGGGCGAGGGCACCAAGATCGTGTTCACTGGGGATCCTTATCAGATCGATAATCCTTATGTGGATGCCGAGAGCAACGGCCTCACCTGGCTGGTGGAACGTTTCAAGGGCCAGCCCTTGGCGGGCCACGTGAGCCTGCTGCGGGGCGAACGTTCCGAGTTGGCGGAGCTGGCGGCGAACTTGCTCTGATCTTCGCCGCCGGCTTCGGAACGGAACCGGCTTAGGGCGGCCGGTGGCAGTTCCGCTGCAGCGTGGCATTCTGCGGAGCAAAAGTCGGGATAGCCGCGGGATGGGTGAATCGAACGGTGCGCGGTGGCAGTCGGTGCGGGGAGCCCAGCCGCCGTCCCTACCGGGCCGCAGGGTTTCGGGGCCTGTGGCCGCAGCCACGTTGGCTCTCCTGATGCTTGGCAGCCCTGGCCAGAGATCGGTTACCGCCTCTCCATTGGCGCCGCAGCGGGGTTCGCAGTCTCCCCCCGGCGCTCTTGTCGAGGCTTCGGGATCAGGTCAGCCAGCCGATGCCGACGCCCAAGTGCAGGCCTTGGCGAGCCGCGTGGAGGCGGCAGCCGCTGAGGTGCGCAAGCGCGGAGAGGAGGCCTTTGCGGCCTTCCGCCGGCGGGGCGCTCCCTGGTTCCAGGGCGAGGCCTACATCGTGGTGCTCGGCAGCGACGGCAGGAGCGTGGTCTACCCCCCCGATCCGCGGGGCGAGGGTCTGAACTACAGCGAGTTTCAGGATCTGGGCGGTAAGCCCTTCGGCCAACAGATCCTGGCGGTGGCCAAGTCCGAGAGTGGCCGGGGCTGGGTGCATTACCAGTGGCGCCGCCCGATCGCCGGGGACCGAAGGCCGGTGTGGAAGGCCACCTATGTGGAGCGGGTCACGGCGCCTTCGGGCCGCACTTATCTGGTGCTCTCGGGCCTCTATGAGCCGCCGATGGCGAAGGCCTTTGTGGTGGATGCCGTGGAGAGCGCCGCGGCGCTGCTGCAGCGGGAGGGTCGAGCGGCCTTCGCGGCGCTGCGGGATCCGCGCGGCCCCTTCTTCTACCAGGACACCTATGTGTTCGTGCTCGATCGCAACGGCTCGCTGCTGCTCAACCCCGCCTTCCCGGCCCTGGAGGGCAGCAAACTGCTGAGCTGGCCCGATCCGTCCGACCGCGCCAATGTCGCCGCCTCCCTCGAGGCGGTGCTGAAGGATGGCTCCATCTGGACCATTTACAGCTGGCCGCGGCCTTCGGCTTCGAAACTTCCGGAGCGCAAAACCACCTATCTCCGCCGGGTGGTGGCGCCGGGTGGGGAGGTGTTGATCGTGGGGTCGGGGCTTTACGCGGGGGGGTGAGATCTGAACTTAAACGGAACTAGTATTCCGGAGTGCGATTAACTTCTTGCCAAGTGATATGCCAGGCTTCTCTACCAAGACCATCGATGCCCAACACACGGCAAATAAAATAAGAAATGCCAATAAAACTGACATGCCTGACCCAACACCTTGCGATTGCAACGTTGATTTCAGAGCGCCGAACAGCCAATTGTGGAAAAGATATACAGAATACGTGAGGCTCGCTATCAAAATTATAAATTTATCTCCCTTGATTTGGCGCCTAAAAATCCATGCTAGTAGAAAAAGTGTCAATCCTAAAAGCGCATGATGGTCACTGCTCCAAAGAGGCTGATATTTGGGCAGCAAGGCCAAGTACTGAATATAGATAAAGAATGAGATGAGTACTAATAGTTTGAGCTGGGTTAGCCTTTTCTCGAATAAGTAAATCATTGAGCCAATCAACAAAAATGGAAAATATAAAGTTACTGCTCCCGTAGCAGGCCATGGCCCCCATCCAATTTCGCCGGAAGTGAATGGGGGAAGAATACCAAGCAACATAACCACCGCAACATAAATAAATGGATATCGGCGTTGATTTAATTTTGTGGGTAATCGGCGTGATAGAAATGCCAAAATTCCCATAAAGGCATAAAACAAGATTTCAATACGAAGAGTCCACTCAACACCTCCGAGACTAAATGGAGTTTGAAAGAAGTCACCTAGCATCGAGATCTGCTGCAGGACAACTCTGAATGAGGGTTGCATTCCACTCCTTGCAAGCAAGATGAACTGTGCAATAACAGCTGTAATGTAAAGTGGGTAGATTCGAAAGAATCGTTTGATTGCATACTCAACAGAGTCTTCACTCTCGACAACAAGGGTGATAATATATCCAGAAATCAGAAAGAAGACAACGACCCCGACTCCGCCTTCGTGGGCCCAGGGAAGCAGAAATTGAATCAAGAGCCTAAGACTAGGGTGAATGGCCTGGTTTGAGGCTAGGTCGGAAATCGTTGGATAAATTGTGTGGCCAATCAGGACACTCATGAATGCAAATATTCGTAGCCAGTCTAAAAAAGCCAGTCTTGGTCGGAATGCTTGAGGTTTGGACGTGGTCATCCCACCATGGCTTAGGGATTACCTTTATCTTACACCGAGTTTTCCTACCCTCATCCTAAGCCAGCTTTGCTGCAGGGTGTCCGGCATACCCCTCCAGGGCTTCTCCGCCAGTGGAATCAGCCTAAGGCTGCACGTCGTCAAGCGGCCGATCCGATCAGCCTGTGATCCCCAGTGATTGTGGTGCTCCTCTTGTTCAGGCGGAGTTCCACACGGGTTCAGACCATCCCTTCCGGCTGCACCCACCGGTCGAAGTCCTCTCCGCTCAGATGGCCCAGTTCCAGAGCCGCCTCCCGCAGGGTGAGGCCACGCTGATGGGCGTGTTCGGCGATTGCGGCAGCTTTGTCGTAGCCGATCGCCGGGGTCAGGGCCGTGACCAACATCAGGCTGCTGGTGAGCAGCTCATCGATTCGCTGAAGGTTCGGCTCCAGCCCTTCGATGCAGAAGCGCCGGAAACCCTCACAGCCTCCAGCCAGCAGCTCGATGCTTTCGAGCAGGTTGTGGGCGATCAGGGGCTTATACACATTCAGCTCGAAGTTGCCCTGGCTGGCGGCCATTTGCACGGCGGTGTTGTTACCCATCACCTGCACGGCCACCATCGTGAGGCTCTCGCACTGGGTGGGATTCACCTTGCCTGGCATGATCGAAGAGCCCGGTTCGTTCTCCGGCAACTTCAGCTCACCCAGGCCGCAGCGGGGCCCGCTGCCCAGCCAGCGGATGTCATTGGCGATCTTCATCAGGCTCCCCGCCAGCACCGTGAGGGCCCCATGGGCCGCCGCCAGGGGCTCATGCCCTGCCAGAGCTTGGAACTTGTTCGGGGCGCTGGTGAAGGGCTGCTCCAGCCGCTCCGCCAGCCGGGCCGCCACCGCTTCGCCGAAGCCCGGTGGTGCATTGAGGCCGGTGCCCACGGCCGTGCCGCCGATCGCCAGCTGCCGCACCTGGGGCAGGCTGGCGCGCAGGGTGTCGAGGCCGAGATCGAGCTGGGCGGCATAGCCGCCGAACTCCTGGCCCAGCCGCAGCGGCACCGCATCTTGGAGATGGGTGCGGCCGATCTTGATCACCTCCGCCCACTGCTCCGCCCGCTGCGCCAGCAGGGCCCGCAGCGCCTCCACGGCCGGGATCAGCCTCCGCTCCAGCTCAATCGCCACGGCCACATGCAGGGCGGCGGGAAAGGTGTCGTTGCTCGACTGGCTCAGATTCACATGGTCGTTGGGATGCACCGGCTGCTTGCTGCCCAGCACCCCGCCGAGGGCCTCGATCGCTCGGTTGGCGATGACCTCATTGGCATTCATGTTGGTCTGGGTGCCGGAGCCCGTCTGCCAGATCTTCAGCGGGAACTCGCGATCCAGTTCGCCGCCGGCCACCTGCTCTGCCGCCGCCACGATCGCGGCGGCCAGGGCGGGATCCAGGCGGCCCAGGTCGCGGTTCACCTCGGCGCAGGCGGCCTTGAGCTCGCCGAAGGCATGCACCACCGCCAGCGGCATTCGCTGGCCGAAGGGAAAGAAATGGATGGATCGCTGGGTCTGGGCGCCCCAGTAGTGATCCGCCGGCACCATCACGGCCCCGAGGCTGTCGCTCTCGCGGCGCTCTGGCTCCGCCGAGCGGGGTTCCCCCCCTGACTCCGTGGTCAGGGGGTTGGCCGGCGCGGGGGCGGGATCGCCGGCGGAGGAAGGGGTCATCGGCCGCCGGTCACCACTTCGCTGTTGAGTTCATTGAAGCTGCGGGTGCTGCCCAGGCCTGATGGTGCCGGCAGTGGCAGACCCGTGGCCTGGCTTACTGCCGCGCTGATGGCATCCACCTCAACCTGGCCGCTGGCATCGAACACCACCTGGCCCTGGCGGTCAAACACCACCACCTGGGGAATCAGGCCGCTCCAGTAGCGGGATGGATCGCCGGGTGGCAGGTCCCCGGCGGCGGCCTTGCCGCCCGGACGCAGGGGGTCTGTGACCAGGGGGATCAGCTCGACGCTGTTGCCCCAGAGTCGCTGCAGCTCCGAGACCACAGGGGCAAAGCGTTTGCTCACGCTGCTGTCATCGAGGTAGTACACCACCACCGCCACGCGCTGGTCCTGAAGGGCCTGGGCCAGGCTGCTGCGCGGTGGCACGAGGGAGCCGTTGCCCGCGTAGAGGGCGAAGATATTGCCGTCATAACGGTCGTTCTCAAGGCTGGCTTCGGCGGGTGTGCCGAGCCCCAGCCCCACCATCAGGAGCAGCAGCAGCGCGGCGAACGCCCCGAGGCTGCGGCGCAGTCTTGCCTGGAGCGGCCGATGCGATGACGCCCCTGAAGCGGGGATCGCTTCGATCGCAGGGAAAGCCTCGACCTCCTGGACCATGGGGGCCGCTGGGCGGCGCTGATCGTTGGTGTGGGGCAAGTCCCGCTGACGGCTGGGCACCATTGTGCCCGTCGTCATTCAGTTGCGTTCGGTTCGGCCAAGGCTGCGCCCCATGCCCTGGGCGATGCCGCGACCCACCAGTCCGATCGCCCGGCCCACCACCTGGGTGAGTACCACCACCACCAGGTCGCCGAAGGCCCGGATGAGGCTCTGCACCTGGGGGGCCAGGGCATCGCGGGCCTCTAAGGCCAGGGTCACCAGTTGCTGGAGCCAGGACAACTGCCGCAATTCACCGTCCCTCGGCTCGGTGAGGGTGATGGTGCCGATGGCACCGGCCTCGAGGCGGAACAGCGGCCGCCGGCTTTCGTAAAGCTGCACAGGGCGGGTGATCCAGCTGCTCCAGCGCTGCTGGCTGTTCAGCTGGTTGCGCAGCCGTTCGAGGTTGCGGGTGGCCAGGAGGTCGGGCCGCAGCAGGTAGCGCCGCAGCTCCGGCCACTCGGCGCAGGCGGCGAGCACCTCGGCGCTGATCAACTCCGCACTGCGCACCAGCCAGTTGGCCAGCAACATCTCGAGATACAGCACCGCCTGGGGTTCATCGGGGCCCAGCAGCCGTCCCTCCACCAGCAGCGGACGCGCCTGCAGAAGGGTGGTGAGCATCGCCCTCGGATCGGGGAGTTCCGGATCCATCACGGTGAAGTCAGCCGCTCCCACCAGGGTGTCGGCCACGGGGCGGAGTTTGCCTTCATTGGGCAGTTGCACGTAAGAGCCGGCCATGCGGCGCAGCGCCTGGCGCCGTAGCTCCGGCTGCAGCTCGTTCCAGGCCAGGATCAGCCCCTCCCCCCCAATCTCCTGGTGCTGAAGCCGCCCACGCAGCAGTTCGAACTGTTCGAGCAGGGCCAGGAGCAGGTCGCGGCGACGGTCGGGATGGAGACCATCGAAGGCCAGCAGCTCGCCACTGCGATTGTCGGGCCCGAGGCTGGCCGCCTGGCTGAGGCGCTCCCGCAGGGCCTGCCAGATGCCGTCGGCGGTGCGCTGGCGCAGGGTGAGGCTCACCCCTCCTTGGCCAGGCGCCGCCTCGCTGCGGAGCACCATCTGGCCAAGGCCGGCGCCGCCGTTCGGACCTGGGGAGCCGCGACGCTCGCCTAGGGCCGCGAATCCTGATCCTGCAACCGACTCCGCTGGCTCCCAGGCTGCCTGCCCGGGGCTCCAGGCCATCTGCAGGGGTCCCCAGAGCCAAAGCAGCAGGGAGCGGGCTGCCCGCAGTTCCCGCCGCCGGCCCTCCAGCAGCAGCTGGGCCAGGGGGTTGGCGGGCAGCGGCTCGAGCAAGGCCGCACAGATGCGCAGCTCCGCATCGATCTGTTGGAGGCCACTCACCAGCAGCCATTCCCCCAGACCCAGGGGTGGCCGCTCAGGCGGCGGCGGTGGCGGCCCTGAGGTCGGGGCGATCTCCACCACCCGGCCACCGGCCAGGAGGGTGACCACGCTTTGGCGCAGCAGGCTGGGCTCGGGATGCTCCAGCAGGCCCTGCACCGGGAGGCTCAGCAGTCGTCGCTGGGGATAGCGGTGGCCCTCCGGAAGAAGCAGCAGCAGCGGAGCGGGTTGCCAGCGATCGAGCAGTTGGCGGGCTTCTGCCTCCAGCCGCTCGACCGGTGGCGGGCTGGTGACACTCCAGATCAGCAGCCGAGGTGAGAGGCCCTCTTGGCCGGGATCCGCCGTGACCCGATAACCGGCAGGGTCGTCTTCGAGCCATCGCCGCAATCCCTCTCGCTGCAGGGGCTCGGCGAAGAGAAGAATCCATGGGCCGGGCTCAGCCTTGCGGCTCACGGTTGGCAGAGCGGATAGATCCACACCGTAACGAGCGGCTGGGGATTCATCCAGGCCTGAAGCCATACGGCGTGGCTGAGGGCCGGCGGCGACCGCTGAGATGGAGGGTGTAGCTCTCGATGGCGAAGCCCGTGGCGGCCTCGATCTGGCGGAGAAGGTCGTCGGGTAGTTCCACGTCAAGGTCGGTAATGGAACCGGACTCGACGCAGGTCAGGTGGCTGTGGGGATCGGCCCGGTATCCATAGAGGCGGCCGCTGGCCCGGTCGATGCATTCGATCACCCCGGCCGACTGCAGGGCCTCGAGGTTCTGATAAACGGAGGTGTGGCCGATGTTGCGGCCCAGATCGTTCAGCTTCTCGAAGATGTCGCGGGCGCTGAGGTGACTGCGTTCCGCCCAGAGCAGATCGAGCACCATGCGGCGCTGCCGGCTGAGGCGCATGCCGAGGTGGCGGCAGCGCTGGTACACCTCTTCCACGTTGGCCGGTCGAGCGGCGTTGTTCTGCTCGGGCTCGCCGGAGTGGATCGGGGTGTCCGTGGAGGGGGGAGCCCCAACAGAGAAAGTGGCGAGGGCCACGCTGGCAGGATCTCGTGCGTTGTTCTGTTATAGACCAGCCGATCAAGGAGTTGTTTGGTGTCCGCTTGTCAAGTCATGGGCCGTGGCTGCCGGGGTTGGCTCCGATTCCTTCCGGCGGACAACCCGTAGCCAGGGCCCGTAGCCAGGGGAGGTCAGCAGATCGGCAGGCTGTCGGGATCCTGGAGGCGGGCCGGACCGATCGCCTGCAGGGCTTCGGCCAGATTCACCCGTCCGTCGTAGAGGGCTCGGCCCACGATCACGCCCTCCACACCGAGGGGTGCCAGGGAGAGGAGGCTGAGCAGATCCGTGAGATCGCCGATGCCGCCGGAGGCGATTACCGGAATGGAGCTGGCCTGGGCCATGCGCCGCAGGAAGGGCAGGTTCGGTCCGGCCAGGGTGCCGTCGGTGGCGATGTCGGTGGTGATCAGGGCGGCGACGCCGCTGCCTTCGAAGCTCGCCGCCAGGGCCTCGGCTTCCACATCGCTCACCTCCAGCCAGCCGCGGGTGGCCACCCGGCCGTTGCGGGCGTCGATGCCCACCACGATGCGTCCCTGGTGTCGCGCCGCCAAATCCCGCACCAAGGCGGGCTGCTCGATCGCCACCGTGCCCAAGATCACCCGGTCGAGGCCGATCGCCAGCAGGGCCTCGGCTCGCTCGAGGCTGCGCACCCCGCCGCCGAGCTGCACCGGGATGGCAAGGGCCGCCACGATCGCCCGCACCACCGCGTCGTTCACCGGTTCGCCGCTGCGGGCCCCGTCCAAATCCACGAGGTGGAGCCGTTCG
>Ga0209299_1001587_pt1 | contig 12466 bp, 15 predicted proteins | sample S_140806_MF_Meta_FD_187326 | JGI IMG/M metagenome (GOLD analysis project Ga0209299, IMG submission 187326) | Freshwater microbial communities from Lake Simoncouche, Canada to study carbon cycling - S_140806_MF_MetaG (SPAdes) (version 2) | ecosystem: Environmental > Aquatic > Freshwater > Lake ...
TTGTATGTTCAATACTTGTTAAATCACTTGCATAGCCCATTTTATCCAAGTTGAAGACAGTCGCATCACTTTCGAGCAGTAAACGTCTGACAACAGCTCCGCCAATGAAACCTGCTCCACCGGTGACCAGAATTCGTTTGCGGTCACCAAGTAAGTCTCGCAAATTAGGAGCTGGCATTGAGGCTTTATACATGGTAAAAGCTTTTGTTTGGGAAGGGAACTGACATTTTGAATTTAAGTTGTTTTGGGAATTTTAGCAATTACTTTTGATAACTCTTTTTGCCAATGATTGGTTTCAAGTTCCAATGCAATCCTAGTGGCGGTGCAATCTAGTAGTGAATATCCTGGGCGCTTGGCTGGAGTGGGATATTCTGATGAAGTAATTGGTACGACTTTTGCAGATTGATCAATAATGCCAGCTGCAACACCGGTATCCCCAATGGCTATGGCAAAGTCATACCAGCTGGCCGCACCGGCATCAGAGAAGTGATGAATTCCACTTGAGCCATGGTTGATGGCCGACCAGCATGCGCAGGCCAAATTCAAAGCTGATGTTGGACAGCCTATCTGGTCTGCCACCACATTAAGTGTTTCATTTTGAGCTGATTTAAGACGGTGAAGGCGCAGCATTGTCAGGCAGAAGTTATTACCTACTGGTCCATAAACCCAGCTTGTGCGAAGGATGCAAAAGCTGGTGGCAGGTAAGGTTTTTTGTACTAATCTTTCGCCCTCGGCCTTTGTGGTTCCGTAGACATTAATGGGATCAACAGGTTGGTCAGGTTGATAAGGATGGGCTTGGGTTCCATTGAAGACAAAATCAGTACTGACCTGCAGAAGGCGACCGCCAACTTCGCCAAGGGCCTGGGCAAATGCCTCTGGCGCAACTGCATTAACAGCCATCGCCAGTTCTGGTTCGCTCTCGGCTCGATCGACTGCCGTATAGGCTGCGGCATTTAGAACCCAATCGGGGCGGTGTTCCAGTACGGCATTACGACAAGCTTCTTTATTGCTCAAGTCTAGGTCTTGTCTGCCTAGGGCGACAACTTTAATGCCGGCTGGAATCTTGTCTACTAATGCTTTTCCTAGTTGTCCATCTTTGCCGGTGAGCATAACTTTGAGGGTCTTTGTCATGCGAACACATCTCCAGACTCAAGGGCTGCTGCGAGTGTGGGTGCGTTCGCATCTTTGGGAGAAATTACTGGCAGGCTATCAGCGTCGAAGTCCAGGGGCCAGGGAATGGCAAGCTCAGTGTCATTCCAAAGCAGTGAACGTTCGGATTCTTTATTCCAGTATCCGCTTGCTTTATACAGGACATCAGCATTATCGCTTAGGGTAACAAATCCATGGGCGAATCCAACAGGGATCCAAAGTTGGTGATGGTTCATCTCGCTTAGGTGGACAGAGACGCACTTACCAAAGGTGTTGGAGCTTTGTCGAAGATCGACGGCGACATCAAAAATTTCACCATGTACACATCGCACTAGCTTCGCTTGGGAATGCGGTTCTATTTGGTAGTGCAAACCGCGCAAGACCCCCCTTCTTGATCTTGAGTGGTTGTCCTGCAGGAAAATTGGACTTTCTGCAGATTTGATACCGAGGGCAGCGGCGAAGCTGAGTCTGTTCCAGCTTTCGTTGAAAAAGCCCCGATCATCGTGGATAACCCGTGGCGTAAGGAGCAAGGGCCCCTCAATACTGAAGGTCTTTACCTGCACGTTCAAGCAGTTTGAGTGGTGTGGTTGGCATGGACGACACCAGAAGGCGCGGGGCGCACTTCACTGAGCAGCTTTAAAAGATAGGAGCCGTAGCCGCTCTTCTTCAATGGCTGGGCGAGACGCTCTAACTGTGCATCATCAATCCAGTTCATACGCCACGCCACCTCTTCCGGTGCACCCACTTTAAGGCCCTGGCGATGCTCAAGGGTGCGAATGTAACTTGCCGCTTCGTGGAGAGAATCAGGGGTGCCGGTGTCCAGCCAGGCCATCCCACGACCCATCAGTTCAACCCTTAGTAATCCTTCGTTCAAGTAAAGTTGGTTTAGATCTGTGATTTCCAGTTCTCCCCGGTGCGATGGTTGGACCTGTTTGGCTCGTTCGACTACCGTTTCATCATAAAAATATAGGCCCGTGATGGCATAGCGTGATCGGGGTTGTTTCGGTTTTTCTTCGATGCTGATAACTCGACCTTCTCCATCGAATTCCACCACTCCATAGCGCTCAGGATCACTTACTGGATAGGCGAAGACAGTGGCTCCTTGGCTTTTCGGGTTGGTAGTCTGCAATTGATGCACCAACTCATCGCCATGGAATAGGTTGTCGCCCAGCACCAGAGCAGCCGGACTTGTGGCTAAAAATTCTGATCCGATCAGGAAAGCTTGAGCCAGACCGTCGGGGCTAGGTTGAACGGCATATTGAATTACCATTCCCCATGCCGACCCATCGCCAAGAAGTCGTTGAAAAGCGGGTTGGTCGTTTGGGGTGGTTATGATTAATACCTCACGAATTCCCGCAAGCATTAAGGTGCTTAGGGGGTAATAGATCATTGGTTTATCATAGACAGGCATCAGCTGTTTGCTGACGGCCGCACTCAGGGGGGCCAGTCGGGTGCCATTGCCACCTGCAAGGATGATGCCCTTGCGATGGCCTACAAAAGCGTCGCTAGTGGGAATAATCAAGTCAGAATTTACCGCGTCAGCTGCAACTTTAATCATTTTCTCACATTTTGGCCAGTGGGCCCGAATCAGCCCCTGCAGCGGCCGTTACTTGGCCTCCATCCAGTTTGGTCCCACCCCTGTTTCCACCTTGAGCGGCACATCCAGTCTCACGGCTTCCTCCATGGTGCGACGAGTTAGATCGATGACGATTTCCAGGACTGCCGGGTCCGCCTCCAGCACCAGTTCGTCGTGCACTTGCAGGAGCAGGCGAGCGGGCAGGTCGGCTTCGATCAGGGCGTGGTGCAGTCGCACCATGGCGATTTTGATGATGTCGGCGCTGGAGCCCTGGATAGGGGCATTGGCGGCGGCCCGCAGCTGCTGGCCCTCCATCCCGGCCCTGCGGGCCACCTCCAGCTCAATGGTGAGGGGGTCCCGACCCCGCCAGCGTCCCAGGCCGGCTGGGTCGAAGTGGAAGGGACGGCGGCGCCCCAGGATCGTTTCCACATAGCCCTGGCTCAAGGCCAGGCGTTCCTGCATTTCCAAATAGGCGAAGACGCGGGCGTAACGCTGCCGGTAACGGCTCAGGAAGTCCTTGGCCTGGGCCTGGCCCACGCCTGTTTCTCGGGCGAAACGCTGGGCTCCCATGCCATAGATCACACCGAAGTTGATCGTCTTGCCGAGCCGCCGTTCGTCGGCGCTGACCTCGTCTTTGTCAAGCAGGAGACGGGCGGTGAGGGCATGGACATCATCCCCCTGGTTGAACGCCTCGATCAGCACCTGTTCCCCCGAGAGGTGGGTGAGGATGCGCAGCTCGATCTGGGAATAGTCGGCGCTGATCAGTTGCCAGCCTTCCTGGGGCAGGAAGGCCTTGCGGATCCGCCGACTGAACTCGGTGCGGATCGGAATGTTCTGGAGGTTGGGGTTGCTGCTGGAGAGCCGGCCTGTGGCCGTGACGGCCTGGTTGAAGTCCGTATGCACCCTGCCGGTTTCCGCCTCGACCAGAAGCGGCAGGGCTTCGATGTAGGTGCTGCGCAGTTTGCTGAGGGTGCGGTGCTCCAACAGCAGTGGCACTACGGCATGGTCGGCTTCCAGTTTTTCGAGCACCGCTGCATCGGTGCTCCAACCGGTTTTGGTTTTGCGGGATTTCTTGCGATCCAGCTTGAGGGTGTCGAAAAGCAACTCTCCCAGCTGTTTGGGGGAAGCCAGGTTGAACTCGCCTCCGGCAGCCTCGTGGGCGTCGCGTTCGAGTTGGGCCAGGCTCTTGCCCAGTTCCTGGCCCAGCTCCTGCAGGAACGGGATATCGATGCGAATGCCTGTGGCTTCCATTGCGGCCAGCACCGCTTCCAGCGGTAGTTCCACCTGCTCGAGCAGGGGCAGAAGGGCTGGTCCCAGATCCGCCAATTGCTGGTGCAGCAAAGGGGTGAGTCGCCAGGTGAGATGCACGTCCATGCCGCAGTACGCGGCGGCTTGCTCCAAGGGCACCGAGGCGAAGTTGGTTCCCTTAGCCACCAGGTCGCTGTAGCTGGTGGGGCTGAAGTGGAAGTTGCGCTGGGCCAGGGCCTCCAGGCCATGTTTGTCGCCCGCGTCGCGCAGGTAGTCCGCCAGCAGGGTGTCCATCACTACCCCCTCCAGCACCAGGCCGTGGCGCATCAGGATCAGGCGGTCGTATTTGGCGTTCTGCAGGGTCTTGGGGTGGGCCTTGCTGGCCAGCCATGGGGCCAGGGCCCCCAGCACCTGGTCGAGGGGCAGCTGGCGCTCAGGCGGGGCGGCATCGCTGAGCAGATCGCTTGCCAAGGCTCCCTGGTGGGCGATGGGGATGTAGGCCAGCTCGGCGGGCCCCGATCCCCAGGCCAGGCCCACACCCACCAACTCGGCGCGGAAGGGGTTCAAGGAGGTGGTCTCCGTGTCCAGGGCCACCGGAGCCATCGAATCGCTCTGCTGCCACAGGAGCTGCAGCAGGGTTGCCAGGGCCTGGGGGCTTTGCACCAGGAAAGGAGCCAGTTTGGGGATGGCAGCGGCGCTGGGCCCGGCGCTGGGCCCCATACCGGCATGGCTGGCTTCGCCATCCTCTGGCGATCGAGCGCCCGCATCCTGGCTTGGGGTCGGGACTGCGGCGGGTTCTGATTTGGCAGGAGCTTCGCTGCTGGGCTGGTGGTTTGGGTGGGCGGAAAACAGCCGAGCGAAGGTGTCCACCTGTTTGCGCAGGCTGAACAATTCGAGGTTTTCCAGGCTGTTCGCCAGTGCTTCCGGTTTGACCTCGCCGAGGTCAAGGCGCGGCGGATGCTCCAGGGGAACATCCAACAGGATGCGGGCCAGCATCCGTGAATGGAAGGCACTGTCCCGGCCAGTTTCCAGCTTGGTGCGCAGGGCCCCTTTTTGTTTGCTGAGGTCGGCGAATATCCCCTCAAGGTTGCCGTGGGCCTGCAGCAGATTGATGGCGGTTTTGGGTCCCACTCCCTTGACCCCGGGAATGTTGTCGGAGGGATCGCCGGTGAGGGCCTTGAGGTCGATCACATCTTCTGGGGGCACGCCGAGCTTGGCGATGACTCCCTCACGACGCATCTCGATGGGACCGCTGTTCTTGGCGTACGGACCGCCACCCATATAGAGAACAGAGATATCGCGGTCGTCATCGACAAGCTGAAACAGGTCCCGGTCGCCCGAAAGGATGCGGACCCGCCAGCCTTCCGAGGCCCCCCGCAGGGCCAGGGTGCCCAACACATCGTCGGCTTCGTATCCGGGAGCGAGGCAGAGGGAGAGATCCAGATCCTCTTTGAGAATCTGTTGCAAGTTGGCCAGGTCGGCGAAAAAGTGCTCTGGGGCCGTTTCCCGATGGGCCTTGTAGTTGGCGTCCGCTTCGTGACGAAAGGTGGGTGTGGCCGTGTCGAAGGCCAGTACCACCCCCTTGGCGTTCAACCCCTTGACATTGTCGAGCAGGGTCTTGAGAAAGCCATAGGTCACGCTGGTGGGGACACCGTCTTTGGTGCTGAGTCCTCCTTCGCCGCCCTTGGCAAAGGCATAGAAACTGCGAAAAGCCAGGGAATGGCCATCGACCAGCAGCAGCAGGGGTTTGTCCTCCTGATGGCTTGCTGTGGTCCCGCCCCCTCCTACCGCCATGGGTGTTTGCCTGGTCCGCAGGAATTTCCGTAGTACTCAGCCTGCCAGAGCGCCTGGGGTGGTGATGGCAGGGATTGCTAATGGTGTGATGCGCCATTCTGAGGGGGTCCGTGATCTACCGGTCCGACGATGGCCCGTAAACCCAGTCGCTATGCGATCCATCTGATTTTGAGCGGCGGACATCGTGAGAGCGTCCATTTCGAGAGTCTGGATGCCTTCCAGAACTGGTACACGGGCGTGCTCAATGCTGCCTCGACCCCGGAGGCTTTCGTGAACGTGCCGATCAATCAGCTGGAGGGCGAATACCTGTTGCTGCGGGCCGGCAGCATCATCGGCCTACATATTGAACCGATTTTTGCAGCCTATGACGACTAAGACTTGGTTGCCGCTGCTGATACAGGTTCAGATAAGCAGCAGCATCCGCTTCAAGCCAATCAGGGGCTGGGGGCAGCGGCTAGGGCCTTTTCCAGCCTGGGCCGGTCGGCGCCGCTGCGATGTAAGAGCAGCCAGCTACCCGCCAAGTCCGGACCCTGAAGACCGCCCAACAGGGCCGCCCGCAGACTTTTCATCAGCAGGCCTTTCTTGATTCCGGCGGTCGCGGTGGCCTCAACCAGGATCTGCTGGGCCCCTGGGGCGCTCAGTTCGCCTGCGGGTAATCGTTCCAACACGGCCGCCAGGCCAGCTGCCGCCCCCGGCTGGGCCAGCTGGGCCTGGGCCTGCTCGTCGGTGCTGGGGGTGAGAAAGAAGGCCGTGGCTTGCTCCACCCCATCGACCAGCCGGGTCAGGGAGGGACCGAGCAAGGTGCAGAGATCTCTCTGCCAATCGCAATCGGCCGTTGGGCCAGCGCTGGCCCAACCCTGGGCCCGCCAGAGGGGTAGGAGCTGTTGGCGCAATTCGGAGGGGTCAAGCTCACGCAGCACCTGGCCGTTGAGCCAATTGAGCTTGTCCCAGTCGAAGCGGGCGCCGGCTTTGTTGACGCGATCAAAGTCGAACACCCGGGCCGCTTCCGCCAGGCTGAAGCGTTCGCCCATGCCCTCGGGGGGCGACCAGCCCAGCAAGGTCATGTAGTTGACCAGGGCGGCTTGGGTATAACCCAACTCTTGGAAGTCGCTGATGGAGGTCACCCCGTCCCGTTTGGACAGTTTTTTGCCCTCCTGGTTGAGGATCAGGGGCGTGTGGGCGAACTCGGGGGCGGTTACGCCCAACGCCTGATACAGCAGCAGCTGCTTGGCCGTATTGGCGATGTGATCCTCGCCGCGAATCACATGGCTGATCGCCATGAAGGCGTCATCCACCACCACCACCAGGTTGTAGAGGGGTTCCCCGATCTGGTCGGCTGGCGCCCGGCGGGCAATCACCATGTCCCCCCCCAGGTCCGATCCAGACCATTGCATGGGCCCCCTGATCAGGTCGTTCCAAGTGATCGTGGCGTTGTCATCGATGCGAAAGCGGATGACCGCTTCGCGGCCTGCGGCGATGAAGGCCTGTTCCTGCTCGCTTGAGAGCTGGCGGTGGCGGTTGTCGTAGCGGGGGGCCTGGTGGTTGGCTTGTTGGTGTTCTCGCATGGCGGCCAACTCGTCCTCGCTGGCGTAACAGCGATAGGCCAGGCCCTGGTCCAGGAGTCGGCGAATAGCGGCCCGGTGCTCCTCGATGCGAGCACTTTGGATCACGGGTTCGTCGTCCCAATCCAAGCCAAGCCAACGCAGCCCGGTAAGAATGTTTTCGGTGTATTCAGGACGCGACCGTTCTCGATCGGTGTCCTCGATACGCAACAAAAAAAGACCGCCGTGGTGGCGGGCAAACAGCCAATTAAAGACCGCCGTGCGGGCCGTGCCGATGTGCAGGGTGCCTGTCGGGCTTGGGGCCAACCGGACCCGCACGGAATCTGGTTGGACCACGCTGCTGAGCTCCGTTATTGATGATTGTTTGAGGACGGGACTGACGGGGCTCGAACCCGCAACTTCCGCCGTGACAGGGCGGTGCTCTAACCGATTGAACTACAGTCCCAGGTCTGGCTGAAACGAAAACCCCAAGGGTGATTTTCAGAATCAGCCTTGTCGGCCCGCAAACCAACAATAGAATTATCTATGGCCATAGGTCCCTCCGTCAACGCCTTGGGATGGATTGCCATCGGAGCTGGCAGGGAAGCAGCCAGGTTGAATGAATTGGCAAGCCAAAAGAATTCCCATAGCATGTTGCACAGGGGTATGGGGTCGGCTTTGGGCAGAGATTCCCAGGGAATCAGGGTCGAAAACCCGCGGGTTCAATCAGGCGGACCTGATTACCCCGGGCAGTGAATTCACGGCCTTGATCGCTCTGAACCACCACGCGGCCACCGGACTTGACCCGAATGACGCGGGCTCGAACCCAGCCAAGGGCTGCGGATTCAAGCACTTTTACGACATCGCCGGGCTGTAGATCCAACTCCATTTTCGGAAGCACAAGACTGAATAACGGGCCATCGAACGCGCCGTGGAGGACTTGAACCCCCGACATCAGGTTTTGGAGACCTGCGTTCTACCAACTGAACTAACGGCGCAAGGCGATGGCCCTTGGGACAACGGAAATCAGTGTGTTTTCTGGAGAAAATTCCAGTAAACAAAATCACCGATCGAAGCGCTGCTTCACGCGAGTGGCTTTACCCACCCGGTCACGCAGATAGAAGAGCTTCGCCCTACGCACTTTACCGCGTCGCTCAACCTTGATGTTGGCCACCTGGGGGCTATGCAGCATGAAAACCCGCTCGACACCCACACCCTGAAAAATACGCCGCACGGTGATGGTTTCGTTCAGGCCACCATGGCGTTTTGCAATCACCACACCCTCGTAGGGCTGGATTCTTTCCTTGCTGCCTTCGCGGATACGGACGCCAACCCGGACGGTGTCGCCAACATAAATTTCGGGCAGATCGCTTTTCAGCTGGGCGGCTTCGAAGGCGGCTATCAGCTCACGGGCTCCGAGCTTGCCAGTGGTCACGGTAACCGTTGCTGGACTGGCCTCAGCTGTGGCAACGGCGACGTTGCCTTGCTCGGCCGCAGTGGCCGTGGATTCCAAATTGGTTTCGGTGTCGTTCACAGGATCCATCGTGGTTTCGGTTCCGTCCGCAGCCAGCCCATGCGAAGGCTTTAGGCCAAACCGAGATTGTAACGGCTCAGGCGCCCCCATTACCAGCTCCCCCCGATGGTCCGCTGCGGCGCCAACGATCCCAGGCGAGCCAAGCACCGCTGCCCAGCATCCAGAGCAGCCCTAGCCCATTAATAAGCACATAAAACGTCTCGGCCCCCGCACCCAACAAGGGTTTCAACCACTCCCCCTCGTGCACCACCATCAGGCCATGGGCCCGATCCCGTCCCCAGCCCCCCCAATCCCGTAACAACCGATAGGCCACCCCGCTGCCAGCGGTGATCAGCAATGGCGCCAGCACCAGGGGCGCCAGATTGGCGTGGGCCTGGCGCAGCCGCAGGGCCAGAGATGGCCCCCTGGGCTGGTGGGGCCGCTGGGACGAGGAAGGGGGAGATGCGGGTGCCGCATCGGCTTCGGGGAAGGGATCGGTGGGGGCCAAGGCGCAGCTGCGATGACACCCTTGATAGCTTGGCAGGGGCGAAAATCCTGGAGGGCCCTAGCGGGCCTTACCCATCGGCCCTTCCCCCGCTCCTTCGAACCGGACCCCATGAATCTGTTTGCCGATCTGCTGGCCAGCACCACCGCTGGTCGAGCCACGGCGGACGCGGCCCAGATCACCCAGGCCGGCCCCCGGATTCAGAAGAGCCGCCGGGGTGTGGAGGTCAAATCAGCCCGTGAGATTGAGGTGATGCGCCGGGCCAGTCGCATCGTGGCCACTGTGTTGCGGGAAATCAGTGAAATGGTTGCCCCTGGCATGACTACAGCCGACCTCGATCGCCATGCCGAACAGAGGATCAGGGCCATGGGAGCGGTGCCCAGCTTCAAGGGCTACCACGGTTTTCCGGCCAGTATTTGCGCCTCCATCAACAATGAGGTTGTGCATGGCATCCCCAGTGCCAAGCGGGTGATCCACGCCGGTGATTTGCTCAAGGTGGATACGGGCGCCTGTTTCGAGGGGTACCACGGCGATAGTTGCATCACCATCGCCGTAGGTGAGGGCATGAGTGACGAGGGCCAAAGGCTCAGCCGAGTCGCCCAGGAGTCCTTGATGAAGGGCTTGGCCACCGTGAAAGCAGGCAGCAGTCTCCTGGATCTGGCCGGTGCGGTTCAGGACCATGTTGAAGCCCACGGCTATGCGGTCGTTGAGGACTACACGGGGCACGGTGTGGGCCGCAACCTGCATGAAGAGCCTTCGGTGTTCAACTACCGCACCAGGGATTTGCCCAACATGACGTTGCGTCCGGGCATGACCTTGGCGGTGGAACCTATTCTCAATGCTGGCAGCAAAGCCTGTCGCACGCTGCGGGATCGCTGGACGGTAGTCACGGTGGATGGTGGACTGTCGGCTCAGTGGGAGCACACCATTGTCGTCAGCAGTGATGGCTGTGAAATTCTTACCGACCGGGATTTTTGAGCTGGCCGGGGCCTGGGCCTGATCAGGGCCGAGGCTTGGGTTCGATCAGGCCCCAGGCCGGGCCATTGTTTCTAAACATTTTGGTAATTCATGGCCCTAGCTACTGCCAGTTCTTCCAGTTTTGAGGGAGGCCTTTAACCGATTAAGATTCAAGCCAATCTGCTCAATGCCCAGCAGGCTGCCAGGTGCGTCCTCCCAACTGGCTGAGAGCACGCCGTAACTCAGACCTACCAGGCCAAGCAAGAATAATCCTCCTGACAAACCCAGGGTTACCACTGGTGGGATGTCAATCAGGCTGCGGCTGACTAAGAAATAACTGGCAACAAAAACAAGCATGCCCAACATGGTGGGAAGTCCCGTGGCAAGGCCGATGCGTCGGGCCATTCGCCGGGAAACCGCCTCGGGAATCTGGGATGGCCGAGGTGTTTTGGGTCCCGTTTTGGCCTTGACCGCCTTCGAGCCGAAGGCGGAGGGTTTAGGTGGTCGGGCCATGGCCCGCCTCAGCCCCGGATGCCGAGTTTTTCGACCAGCGCCGCATAGCGCTTATCGTCTTGTTGGCGCAGGTAAGAGAGCAGCCGCTTGCGACGACCAATCATCTTGAGCAGTCCTTGACGGGAGGAGAAGTCGTGAATGTTTTTCTGAAGGTGGCCGCTAAGTTGATTGATGCGGTCGCTCAGCATCGCCACCTGCACTTCCACCGACCCGGTGTCGGTGCCATGGGTCTGATGGGTGTTGATGAGTTCTTGTTTGCGGGTGGTGGTCAGCGGCATGGACTGCTCGTAGCCCCTTTTGATCGAATCATCTACTTTACCTGGCCGGGTGCCCTGGGCAGCGAATTTCAAGCTAAGGACCGGGACAGCCATCGCAGGCATTCGCGCAGCCAGTCGTCGCTGTTTACCAGGCCAGCCTGGCCTTCGCCGGCAACGGCCCGCCAGGCCCGTTGGATTTCCAAGGGTTCATAGCCCAGGGCCCCAAGGGTGAGTTCCACCTCGGCGCGGCAGCCCTTGGCCAAGGTTTCCCCCTGGCTGTCGTCCGACCAATCGGCCCCTAGGCCCGGGTCTGCCGCCAGTAGCTGGGGAAACCGGGCCTGAACTTTGCTGCGCAGTTCGACCGCCAGCCTCTCCGCCGTGCGCTTGCCCACCCCCGGCGCCTGGCTGAGTCGCCGCAGGTCCGCTGCCGCGATGGCTCGCACCAGTTCTTCGACCTCCATGGCTCCAAGCAGGGCCAGGGCCATCTGGGGACCCACGCCACTGACGGCCACCAGATCCCGAAAAAGATCACGCTCCTGACGATCGCCGAATCCGAACAGGGTCCAGCCATCCTCGCGGACACTGTGGTGGATGTGCAGGCTCAGATCGCCACCGGCGGCTGGCAACCGTGCCCACTGCCGCAGGGTCAGCTGCACCTCATAGCCAATGCCTCCACAGATCAGTAGGAGTCCGCAGCGGTGGCCCGCCCGCCAAGGTTCGGCGACTTGACCCCGCAGCCAGCCGATCATGGGGACCCGTGCAATCTCCCCATGCTGCCCTTCAGGAGCCTTGTCCCCCGTTTAAGGCGGACCCTTGTCACGCTGGCGCTGGCCTCGGGGCTGCTGTTGGCTGGCTGCAATGCCCTGGGCCAACCTCCCCGCAGCGTGCTCTTATCAGCCCTGGCTGAGCAGATCCAAAACACTCAGCTGGATGTGGCCCGGGCGCTCCAATTGGAACCCATGGGTCGGCCCCAGGTGAGTCGGGTGCGGCTGGAGTCCCAGGAGTTGATCCCGATTGGCACGGCCAAGGGTTGGCATCTGACGGGTCGCTTTGATTGGCGCCTGAGTGGCGATCCGATTCGGGTGGATAGTCCCTTCGACCTCTATCTCCAGGCTGGTGAACGCCAGGAGACCTGGCGATTGGCCCGACCCTTGATCCGCCAGGACGGCAGTGCCGATTGGCTCACCTATCCCTTGCCCTTGCCCGATGCGCCCCGGGCTTGAGCAATGCCCGTTTGACTCAGCAGCGCCGCTAGCAGCACCAACCCCCCGCCCAGCAGGGTGGTGGACCCCAGTTTTTCGCCAAACACCCACCAGCCCCAGAAACTGGCGAAGGCCACCTGCACGTAGCCGATGGGGGTGGCGCGGGCCGCCGGTAGGCGCGCCAGTCCTTCGGTGAGGCCCAATTGCCCGG
>Ga0209299_1001592_pt1 | contig 12446 bp, 16 predicted proteins | sample S_140806_MF_Meta_FD_187326 | JGI IMG/M metagenome (GOLD analysis project Ga0209299, IMG submission 187326) | Freshwater microbial communities from Lake Simoncouche, Canada to study carbon cycling - S_140806_MF_MetaG (SPAdes) (version 2) | ecosystem: Environmental > Aquatic > Freshwater > Lake ...
ATCGCGAGTGCCGCCATCCAGCTCCGCCATCAGCCGGGCCTGCTCCTCGGCCGGCAGGGCATCGAAGCGGGCCTGGAGTTCGGCCGTGGTGAGGGCGTCGTAGGACTCCCGGTAGATCCGGCGCTGCTCGGAGAAGGTCATCCGGCCAGTCACCACTCGGGCCAGGTACGTGCCGGTCCAGCCGAGCACCAGCAGCAACAGCAATGCCGAGGCGGCAATGCCCGGACTGAACCCCTCAAGGCCGGTAGCCCAGAAGAGGCCATAGCCCCCAACACCGACTCCCAGCAGGGCGAAGCCCAGCAGCAGGGCCTGACCGCGGGTCACGCGGCGGACTCGCCCTGACCCTGCAGGCGGAAGTTGAGGAAGGGGGCGAATAGGATCAGGCCGGGGAAGAAGAGAAACACCAGCCCGTAGACCGCCGTGCGTTCGATCTTGCCCATGCGGGTCCAGCGCTGGCCCATCCACCAGTAGAGGGCCAGGGGGACCGCCACGAGGTAGGCGCCAGCCAGGCCGCCAATGAGGCCGAAGAGCAGCAGGGTCGGGCCGTCGAGGTGGCTCAGGGGGCCAGGCAGGGGCACGGATCTCCACGCCAGTTGGCCGTCAATGTAGGACCCGCTTCCCGATAGCGGGGGCTCGCTCGCATCGCTGGCCAGCAACAGAGGGAATCCCTCTCCAGGGGAGTCGCTGCTCAAGGAGATGGGAAGCGGTCAACGTTGTTGCGCAGCCTCGTTGTGCAGCCTCCTCGATAGGGGCCGCAAGCGGGGGAGGAATGCCCAAAAAAATCCCCGGACAAGGCCGGGGATGGGGGCGGTGTAGGAAGGGGCCGGATCCGCAGGGTTATGAGCGGGGGGCAGTGGCGCCCCCCAGGCCGGGCTTCAGCCCAGGCCGATTTGGCCCAGGATGCCCTGGCCGGTGAGGAGCTCGGTGGCCAGGCCGATCACGAAGCCGAGCATGGCCAGGCGGCCATTCCAGGTTTCAGCGAAGGCAACAAAACCGAAGCGGGGGGAGGTGGAATCAGCCATGGGAGTTCGTTGGTTACGAAACTTGAAGGGAGTGTAAAGCATCGTGAACGGGGGTGGTTGTGTCCGGCGATGCCGATCCGGGCCCTGAGCGGTACGGATTTCCGCGATCTGCTGCGATCGCTCGCCGGGGCGGGATGATTCGGCATCGGCTGCGGCCCCCGCTGCGGCGGATTTGCCGGCCCCCGTTCAGGCGGCCTTGAGCAGATTCTTCAGGCGGCCTTGAGCAGATGGTCGAGCTGCTCGGCCTGGATCGGTTTGGAGAAGAGAAAGCCTTGGCCGAGGCGGCACCCCAGGTTCAGGAGGGTGTGGCGTTGCTCCAGCCGTTCCACCCCCTCGATCACCACGCGCATGCCCGCAGAGTTCTGTAGGTGCACCACCCCCAGCAGCATGGCCTGCTGCAGCCGGTCGGTTTCGATGGCGTCGATCAGGCAGCGATCCACCTTCACGGCGCCGAAGGGGAGGGTGTGGAGCCGCTGCAGACCGGAGTAGCCGGTGCCGTAATCATCCATGGCCAGGGTGAAGCCGAGTTGGTCGAGGGCCAGCAGGCGCTCCCGCGCTCCGGAGTTGTGATCGAAGTTCTGGTCTTCGGTGAGCTCCAGCATGATCTGGCCGGGGTTCAGGCCATGGCGTTCCAGTCCGTCCCGCAGCACCCTGATCAATCCCTCGTGGTGCAGCTGCAGCGGCGACACGTTGAGCGACACGTACTGCAGACCTTGGGGCATCGACAGCCACGGCCCCACCTGGGCAAACACGGTGTCGATCAGCCAGGAGCCCAACAGATTGATCTGTTCGGTGGCCTCCGCCACCGCGATGAAGTCGGAGGGGGAGATGCTGCCAAGGATGGGATCCTCCCAGCGGCAGAGCACCTCCACCCCTTCGATGCGCTGGTCGGCCATCGACACGATCGGCTGATAGAGCAGCCGTAGCCGTTCCTGGTCGAGGGCGATCGCCAGGGGGCGCGCCAGCAGCCGCAACTGGCGTTGCTCCCGTTCGAGGGGCGCCGCCACGCAGATGCTCGCCTTCGGTTGGCGATGGGCGCTGATCAGGGCCCGGTTGGCGGAGTCGAGGAGGAGCTCAAAGCGTGCGCCATCCTGGGGAGAACGGCTCAGACCGATGCTCAGCACCGGCGTCACGGGCCGGTCCTTGAGCAGGAGCGGCAGGGAGAGGGCCTTCTGCCAGCCTCTGGCCTGCTCCTGCAGCCCTGCGTCACTCCGTTCGCCGGGCACCAGGGCGATGAAACGCTCGCCGCGGCTGCGGCAGATCGAACTCCCCTCCGGCAGGCAGGCCAGGAGGCGCCCCTCCAGGGCATCCATGATCGATTCGATCTGCTCCAAACCCAGGCGGTTGAGCAGCCCTCCTTGCTCCCGCAGCTCAACCTGCAGCAGGGTGGCGCCCGGCGTGGAGAGCTGGGCGAACCGTTCAGCCAGGGTCGCCAGGGTGACGCTGCGGGAGGCCAGCTCCAACAGGTGCCAGTCGCCACCGCCTGCCGCACCCAGATCCAGCCGGGTCAACTTCACCAGCATCGGCAGCAGCCGGCCCTGTTCGTCGTGGAGGCTGCCCTGGACCAGGGTGAGGTTCTGGGAGGAGCTGGTCAGCGTGATGGCCTGGGCCCGGAAGGCGGCGTTCATCGCCACCAGGCACCCCTGGGCGTCGCTGATGGCCGCTGGCCTTTCCAAGCGGTCGAGCAGGGCCAGGGCCAGGGGGTGTTGGGCTGCCTCCCGGTTGCCTTCGAGGCTTCTCATCGGGCTCATAGGGGGGGCATCTTCATCACGGTGACGCGCAGGAGCAGTTCCCCGAACACCGCTCCGTAAACCAGCAGCGTGAGCAGACGCACCAGGCGGATGTCCCGCGTTGAGCGCTGGCTGAACCGCAGCGGCCGGCCGCCCCGGAGCCCGGGTACCAGCGGCCGTTGCCGGCGCAGGCGTCGTTCGGCGGCGATCAGGTTGCCGGTGGCCAGGGCCAGGGCCAGCCCCGCCAGGGCGAGCCGCAGGCCGGTGTTCATGCCGATGGTCTTGAGGGCGGGCACCAGGGCGGTGAACAGGGCGCCGGCACCGATGGCCACTGCGGCGGGCCCCAGGCTGAGCATGGCGGCGCAGGGGGCCGCCACCAGGGCCAGCAGCAGGGCCAGGGCCGCCGCCGGGGGGCGTCGGTCGCCGCCGAGCGCGCTGGGCCGCTCGAAGGACCTGGTGTTGTCGAGGCCGTAGGCCCGGTCCCACCGGAGCGGCCCGTCTTCGCTGGCCAGGCCGGCAGCCGAGAGGGAGGGGGCATCCAGGCTGATCTCCCCGGGGGGGCTCAGGCTCGCGAGCCGGCTGGCGGTGTCGCTCACCTGGCCGATGAGCTGGAGATCCTCGGGACCCACCCGCACCGTTTCGACGAAGCCAGCCGCCACCCCGGCCCGGAGTGGATGGCGGACCCGACTGATCTGTTCCTCCGTCGCGACCAACTCCAGCACCTCACGGGCGGCGGCCACCGCCTTGCGGGGGGGATCCGGCACCGGCACGGGCACATTGAAAAAGGCGATCAGGCCCAGGCCATCGGCATCGGGCCGCTGCCGCACCACATGGGCTCCCATCCCCTGCAGGCAGCGTTCGAGTCGGGCGATCAGCCCCTCCTGGCTCGACCGGCTGGCCTCCAGCGGCGCGCCTCCCAACGTGAGTTCGCCGGGCAGTTTCAGGGCCAGGGCGCTGGCCGACTGGATGTCACCGGCCACGAAGTGGCTGTTGCAGCGGTTGCAAAGCTCGGGATTGGCGGGATTGCGGCCCAGACCCACCACCCCCGCCAGCCTGCCGCTTACCCCCGTGAAGGGAACACCGCACACAAGGCAGGCAGGGGAATGGGGGAGAACAAGGGCCATCGCCGAAGGCTTCAGGGCGGGGGCGGAATGTTGCGGAGGGAGTTTGAGAAACCCCAGAGCAACTAACTACATACTCACAATTAGAAGCCTACAGGCCTTCTCCCTTTTCGACAGCGGACGCGCAAGGGATCGGCGAGGCGATGAGCGAAGCGGTTACGGAAGGGATTGGCGATGAGATCGGCGAAGGGATCGGCATGCCTGCCCGCCCATGGCCAGATGGGCGGCAGCTGCCCAGACTTGAGCATGGTCCAGCTCCCTGCCCCGTGGTTCCCCCTGCCATGGCCCTGACGGTCTGCGGCCTGATCCCGGCTCTGCTGCAGCTCCATCTCATCAAGCTGGGCTGTGCCGTGGGCGCTGTGCGGCGGAGCGAGGGCCGGCCGAGCTGGTTGTGGGATGAGGCCGCCGCGCCGGATGAGGTGGAGGCGCTGGTCCAGGTGGGCATGGCGGCCCTCGCCGCCGACCGGGACGCCTTTCTGTGTCGCTTTGGGCGCTTCTTTTTCACCGCGCTGGTGCCGTCTCCGGGGGGCCTGGCGCTCCACCCCGATCCCCAGTCTCCCCGCTTCGATGTGCTCTTCGGTCCGCCGATGGCGGGCCGGGAGGCCGCCGGGGAACAGGACTGGAGCTTCCCGGGCCCCCTGCTGCGGCTGGAGGACATCCAAAGCGAGCTGCAGGTCTGTTTTCCTCGCATGGTGGGTCCCACCTGGGCACCGCCGGAGCTCTCCAGCGACGGCAGCCTGGTGCGACTCGTGTGCCGGCCCGGCCGGACCGGCTGGGGCAGCATGGCGGTGGGCATGCTGGAAGCCCTGGCCCCGCGTTGTGGCGGCGAGCTGGTGGCTGCGGAGCTCTGCCGGGACGCCGGGGGAAGCGAATGGGTGGAGCTCACCCTGGCCAGAGCGGCGGCGGGGGGCCGAAGGTGAAGGGATTCGGCCGGTTGCAGGCCCTGGGGCGCAGGGCCAGCCGCCGGTGGCAGGCGTTCGTGGGGGACGGCGCGGCCGGTGTGGCCCTCGCCGCCGCGGAACTGGATGTGCTGATGCCCTTCCATCTCCGCCTCAATGACCGGGGCCGCATCGTGCATGTCGGCCCATCCCTGGCGAAGCTGCTGGGGGGAGACCCCCGGGGGGAGACGCTCGATTGCCATCTTGTGCTGGTGCGGCCTCGCAGCTTCGGAGCGGATGGCCTTGCAGAAGCCTCCCCGGCCTCGGGCAGCCCCTGGGGGGAGGAACGGCGCCGGCGCCTGGTGGGCCGGCCCCTGCTGTTTCGCCTGCAGCGGCCGCAGGAGCAGGAGGTGACCCTGCTGGGGCAGCTGATCCGGCCGGCGGGACAGCCCGATCTGCTGGTGCTCAATCCCCTGTTCGAGACGCTCGAACGGCTCGAGGCGGCGGGGCTCCACCTGCACGACTACCCCATCCACGATTCCACCCGGATGCTGCTCACCGCCCATCTCCTGGTGGCGGGCTATCGATCCGCCCTTGAGGAACTCAGCCTGGCCCGCAGTGGTTTCCGCATCGGTGAAGGCGATTAGCTGCCGCTCAGGGAGTGCCGCCGGGGGCCGGCGCCGTGCCGGGCCGGGGCGGCGCCGGGTCGTAGCGCACAGAACAGCGATAGCGGAACGACAGACCCGGCAGGGCGATGTCGGTGCAATCGCTGCCGAGCACGCGGGAGCCGGCGGGAACGCGGGACGAGGCGTCCCGCAGGGCGCTGGCCTGGTCGATGATCGACTCCGCGGTGACCTCAGCGGCCTTCACGGCGCCGGCGCCGATCAGCAGCAGCGGCAGCAGCACGGCGATGGTCTGGGAGGCCCGGATCCGGAGGTGATCAGCCAAGGCGAAGAAGCGCGGGGAGGGTTCCAGCCTGAAGGCCGGCCACCGGTCTGTCAGCCCAGACTGCGGTTGCCCGCGGCGGTGGCGGATCAGCCCGCCACACCGCAAGGGGAAGGGGGCGTCAGGGCTGGATCCGCGGTCGCCGAGGAGCCGGCGGCCAGATCGATCGAGAAGAGATCCGCGGCGGCGCTGCGCAGGGCCTCCACGCGCTGCTGCAACGCCTCGCGTCGCAGCCGCTCCTGGGTGAGCTGGAGCCGCAGGGTTTCGAGGTGCTCCCGGTGCTGGCGTTCCCGCTCGGCTTCGTCGGCCTCGAGGGCGGCCTGCTCTTGCTCGGCGCTCTCCAGCTGGTGGGCGATGGCGGCGTGAATCGTGGCCACCTCGTGGTCTGAGCGCTGGCGGGCCTCCCGCTCCCGGTCGAGCTCTTGCTCCAGTTGCATCAGCCGCTCCAGGGCCTCGGTGAGCCGGGCCTGGAGCTCGTCTCTCCGTTGTTGTTCGCTGGCCAGATCGGCCTGGAGTCGATGGTTTTCCGCTTGGGCCTGATCCAGCTGCTGGCGGCTGCGCTGAGCGAGCTCGTCCGCGAACCGCTGGGTGAGTTCGTGGATGGAGAGGTCGGAGTTCATGGGAGGGGTTGGCTGCCGCAGGATCCACACCTAGCGGGAGACTCACGCCGCTGCGGTCGCCTTGCTTACTCCGGCCGCCCCTTCCGGCAAACCGCCCCCTCCGGCCCGCGGCAGCGATGAGGGCGCTGGGAGCGAACGGACTCATGGGCAGAGGGGAGCCGTGTGCGGATCACCCCCCACGGATACCAGCGCTGCCCGCATAAAGTTTTGTATCACTGCGATTTCGAAGCCCCCTTGGACAGCCTCTCCCTTTCCCGCCAGTTCACGATCGAATCCGGCGCCCGGGCCATTGAGGCCTGCGACGATCCGGCCGAGTTGCGTCGCATCGCCCAGATGCTGCTGTCGGCCTGGCAGCTCCAATCGGACCTCACCCGCCACTACGGCGCCCTGAGCCTCGGCATGCCCAGCCACCCGTGACCCTTCGCAGGCGTTTCGGCTCGTACTCCGGTTGCGGCCACCAGTTCTTTTGAAGCGAGTCATGGGGAAGCGCTCCAGCTGAACTCAGTTGATGCGCTTGGCCCGACACGCATCCACTGGAACGGAGGCAACAGAATGGCTTGCCTGTTGCAGCGTTCTACCCCCATGTGTACTGGCATCCGACTCAGCGCCCTGGACGGCACGGTGGTGCATGCCCGCACCCTGGAGTTCGGCGTGGATCTTGAATCAACGGTGATCATCAGCCCACGGGGTTACCGGCGCACGGGCACCACCCCGGATGGCCAGCCGGGCCAGACCTGGCAGGCCCGCTACGCCAGCATCGGCGCCGATGGCCTGGGCTTGCGGGTGATCGTGGATGGCTTGAATGAGAAGGGCCTGGCCGTTGGCCTGTTCTATTTCCCAGGTTCAGCCGGCTATCTGGCCTACACCCCGGCAGATGCGCCCAACACCGTGGCGCCCTGGGAACTGGGCTCCTGGATCCTCGATCAGTTCGCCTCTGTGGAGGAGGTGAAGGCGGGCATCGGCCGGGTGGTGGTGCCGGCGGTGCTGCTGAAGGCCTGGAACCTGGAGCTGGAGGTTCACTACATCGTGCACGATGCCAGCGGCCAGAGCCTGGTGATCGAATATGTGGATAATCAGCTCCGCATTCACGACAACCCACTCGGGGTATTCACCAATTCGCCTTCCTTTGACTGGCACATCACGAACCTGCGCAATTACGTGAACTTCTCCACCACAAATCTCGAGCCCCTGCAGCTGGGATCGGTGCGGCTGGCGCCCCTGGGCCAGGGTTCGGGCATGCTGGGAATGCCGGGAGATTTCACGCCGCCCTCACGCTTCGTGCGCGCCGTGGCCTTTAGTCAGTCGATCTTCCCGGCTCAGAGTGGCCGCGAGGCGATTCTCAATGCCTTTCACATCCTCAATAACTTCGATATCCCCAGAGGTGCCGCCCGCGAAGCGCATCGGGATGCGAAGGGCAATGTGCTGGCGGACCACACGATCTGGACTGCGGCCAGCGATCTGCAGGCCCTTCAGTTCCACTTCCGCACCTACGCCAACAGCCAGATTCGCCGGGTGGATCTGATGGCGCACGACCTTGATGGCGACGCCATCCTCACCGTTGCCATGACAGGCGAGGAGCAGATCGCGCCGCTCACGGCCCTGGCGGCTTGAGGGCCGCGGCGCTGGCGGGCGCCCCGTGATCACCCGCTGGTCGAGGCCAGTGCAGCATGGGCCGTGATCGGAGCGGAGGCCGCCGGAGCCACTGATGCGAACCCTGAGCTGGCATGAGTTCGACCAGGCCGTGGAGCGGATCGCGCAGCTGGTTGGTGACCGCCGCTTCACTGGCATTCATGGCATCCCCCGCGGCGGGCTGGTGCTGGCGGTGGCCCTGAGCCACCGGCTGGAGCTGCCGCTGCTGCCCGAGCCCCAGCCCGGTTGCCTGGTGGTGGACGACGTGTTCGAGACCGGCCGCACCCTGGCGCCCCACCGGCAGCTGGCGGGGGCGGAGCTGGTGGTGTGGATCAGCAAGGCCGAGCCCGAGTGGTGGCGGGCCGTGGAGGTCACGTGCTCGGCGGAGTGGATCGTGTTCCCCTGGGAGAGCGCCGAGCGGGCGGAGGCCGATGAACGGAGCTACCGCGCGGAGCGGGCACCGGGCGCTGGAGGCTGAGGCAAAATGGGCTCATGACCAACAACGACAGCTACCGCTACGAACCCGTCGAGCGCTTCGGTGCCTCGATGACCAGCCCACGGCCTTGGAATAAGGCCGCTCTGGCGGGGGTGGAGTTGCTGAATGGGCGGGTGGCGATGCTGGGGTTCCTGGCGGCGGTCGCCGGCGAGCTGCTCACCGGCAAAGGAATCGTGGGTCAGTTGGCCTTGGGGCTGCGGTTGCTGTTGGGCTGAAACGGCGCGGCGCTTGGCTTTTCCGGGATCTCGCTCCGCCGGGGGCCTGGCAGAGCTGGCGCTGGGTGATAGCCACGGGGGCTCAGGTGGCCAGCAGGGGGAGCCTCAGGGCTCCGGTTTAAGGAAACGGCCCGCCAAGCGCACGGCCAGCACCACGGCAGCGACGCCGTAGGAGGCGAAGGTGATCCCCTGGCCGGTGGTGCCGGTTTCGTAGGCGCCCCGTTCGAGCAGCACGAAATCGGCAACGGAGGCCGCCGTGCCCCACAGCACCACCCAGACGCTCACATAGGCCACACCTTTCAGGGTTGGGTTCATGGGCTCTTGGGTGGCGGCAGGAGGGATCGGGTTGCAACTTAGGAACCCGACCGACTGCCGTCGCTGAATGGATCCAGGGAGCGGGCTAGGCCAGGAAAGGCCGTGAGGATGGCGCGATCTTCGGTCACCAACGGCACCCCCAGCTGCTGCGCAGCGGCCACGAACTCGCAGTCATAGGCGCTGCAGCCGCCGCTGCTGGTGGCCAGTTGCAGCACCTGCTCCGAGGCCACGGGCTCGTCATGGTCTGCCAGGCAAACGATGGCCTCATTGTTGAGGCTGCGCCGATGGCGTCTTGCGGCGGCGGCCAGGCGGGCATGCAGGGCATCCGGGTCCACCTTGCGGAGTACATCCGTGATCTCGCCTGATTGCGTGGTGGACGGGCAGGCTCGCCAGGATGGTGCGCCACCGTCCGGACCATGCCCACCACCACCACATTTGCGGCGTTTGCCCAACGGGCCGACTATTCGCTGCTGGAGTCGCTGCAGGCGGATCCTCAGGCCACAGAGGATGGCCACGATCACCGACCGCGCCAGGTGTTCTCGGGGCACTACGTGCCGGTGACCCCCACGCCGCTCCCTGAGCCGGAGTACGTGGCGCACAGCAGCACCTTGTTCGCGGAGCTGGGCCTTAGCGAGGCGCTGGCCCATGACGAGACATTCCTGCGGCTGTTTTCCGGTGACATCAGCGTGGCCCCAGAGCCGATGCGGCCCTACGGCTGGGCCACCGGTTATGCCCTCTCGATCTACGGCAGCGAGTACATCCAGCAGTGCCCCTTCGGCACCGGCAACGGCTACGGCGATGGCCGGGCGATGTCGGTGTTCGAAGGCGTGTTCAACGGCAATCGCTGGGAGATGCAACTCAAAGGCGGTGGCCCGACGCCCTACTGCCGCGGCGCCGATGGCCGTGCCGTGCTGCGCTCCAGCGTGCGCGAGTTTCTGGCGCAGGAGTTCATGCAGGCCCTGGGGGTTCCAACCTCCCGCTCGCTGACGCTGGTGGTGTCGCGGTCGGAAACCGTGCGCCGGCCCTGGTACGCGCCGGGGTCCGAGTCGTTCGATCCCGACGTGCTGGTCGATAACCCGGCGGCGATTACCACCCGGGTGGCGCCGTCGTTTCTGCGGGTCGGGCAGCTGGAGCTGTTTGCCCGCCGCGTGCGCCGGCAGGCCCATCCCGAGGCGCTGAATGAGCTGCGGCTGATCGTTCAGCACCTGATCGAGCGCAACTACCGGCCAGAGATTGATCCGGCTCTGGAGTTCATCGATCAGGTATTGGAGCTGGCGGGCCTATTTCGCACGCGGCTCACTTCACTGGTGGCTAACTGGATGCGTGTGGGCTACTGCCAGGGCAACTTCAACAGTGATAACTGCGCGGCCGGCGGCTACACCCTCGACTACGGCCCCTTCGGCTTCTGCGAACTGTTTGATCCCCGCTTTCAGCCCTGGACCGGTGGCGGCGAGCATTTCTGCTTCTTCAATCAACCGCAGGCGGCCGAAGCCAATTACCAGATGTTCTGGAGCGCCCTGCGGCCGCTGCTCGCGGACAATCCAGAGGCTCTGGTCAGGCTCGACGAGATCCGGGAGGGTTTCGCCGAAGCGATGCAGCAGGAGCTTGAGGCGATGTGGGCCAGCAAGCTCGGCCTGAGCCGCTACGACGCCGACCTGGTGAATGAGCTGCTGGAGCTCATGGTGCGCTCCAAGGCCGACTACACGATCTTCTTCCGCAAGCTGTCGGCCATTCCAGCTGGCATCCCCGAGCACCTCTCAGCCCTGAAGGAGAGCTTCTACCAACCCAGTTCCGACGAGCTCGATCGGCAATGGACCCAGTGGCTGGGGCGCTGGCGCGATCCGATCTCGGCCAACGGCGACCTCAGCGCCACTTCCGCCGCGATGCAACGCCTGAACCCGGCGATCACCTGGCGCGAATGGCTGATCGCCCCGGCCTATGAACAGGCGGCCCAGGGTGACACCAGCCGCATCCAGGAACTGCAGGCGGTGTTTCGCCATCCCTATGACGATCCATCGGCGGACCTGGCGGCCACCTACGACCGCCTGAAGCCCCGGGAGTTCTTCAACGCTGGCGGCGTGTCCCACTACAGCTGTTCGTCGTGATCGGGTCGTCTTGAGCAGGCCCAACCTGGCTGGTGCGCTGTTGCCGGGCCAGCACCCGAGCAGCGGAAGCCACGCACCTGCCACAGAGATTCCCCCCACGCCATCGGCCGCTCGCCTTCGTGGCTTTCGTAGCGCGCACTACCTGGCCGCAGGCCAGCGTGGCGGAGCCACTAGCCGAGGCACACGAGGGGGAGAAGAGGGCCTCGCTTTTACGCAGGGTGATGAACAGCAGGTCGGTGGCGCTGCTTTGGTGAGCGAGCTCGCCTTCGCGGTGGCTGCTCCCAAGGCAGCGGATGCAGCCAGTCTCAGACGGGCGAGCGAATTTCCACCCACGGCTCACCCTCTCGAAGGCTGGCCACAGCCTCCTTGAGGGTGCGCAGAAGCACGGCCTGAAGTGCCTGGTTGGAACTGTTACCCACCCGCAGCCAGATCACCTGCGGAGGTGGGCCTTGCTCGAAGAGAAGATGCAGGAAGTCGCGATCCTTCGTCATGACAATGGCTCCAGCTGATCGGGCAGAGAATCACGCCACCAGAACAGGATGATTCAACTCATGAGCTGCATAGCTCAGGGCCGCCTCCAGATCCTCTGGCTCGAGATCGGGAAGTTCGCTGAGGATTTGATCAGGGGAGAGCCCAGCGGCATAGAGATCGAGCACATCACTCACGCGGATCCGCATCCCTCTGATGCAGGGTTTGCCGCCGCATTGGGCGGGGTTGTGGGTGATGCGGGATTGAGTCATGTCAACACCCTAGCGGCTCCTGCGTGTCCCCTCAAACCGCCAACGCCATCACCGGCAACCAGGCCGCCGGGATTTCCCGCTCCAGCCGCCAGCGGATCGCCATGGGGCGTTCACCCTCATGGCTTTCGTAGGTGGCAAAGCCGAGGCACACGAAGGGTTCAGTGGGGGCACCGGCGCGGCCGTCCTGTTTGCGTTGTTCGCGCACAAACAACAGCACCCTGGAGCCGCGGGCGGCGTGGTGGATGTAGCGCTGGCCGGTGGGGGAGGCGGCGGTGGTGGTGCTCTGGCTTTCCCAGTGGAACAGGGATGGGCCGAGGGCCAGGTCGCGGTAGCGGGTGGAGGGGGAGAAGAGGGCTTCGCTTTTGCGCAGGGTGATGAACAGCAGGTCGGTGGCGCTGGCCTGGTGAGCGAGCACGCCTTCGCGGTGGATCCAGGGGGCTTCATCGGTGAGCACGCCCAAGGCGGCTTCGATCTCGTCGCGTGTGTAGTGGCCGTGCACGCGCAGGGGCACCGGCAGGGCCCAGGGCAGCGGGTGGAGGCGGTGTTGGGGTTGCTTGAGGGGCCGCTCGGCGAGCAACTCCAGCAGCTGGATCAGCTCCTCGCGCCAGGCGCCTGCCTGCCAGAGCACAT
>Ga0209299_1001602_pt1 | contig 12409 bp, 14 predicted proteins | sample S_140806_MF_Meta_FD_187326 | JGI IMG/M metagenome (GOLD analysis project Ga0209299, IMG submission 187326) | Freshwater microbial communities from Lake Simoncouche, Canada to study carbon cycling - S_140806_MF_MetaG (SPAdes) (version 2) | ecosystem: Environmental > Aquatic > Freshwater > Lake ...
TACCTCGGACAGCGCTGAGTTGGTTAAATCACTAGTTAGTGGCACAAAGACTGGCAATAATCCAGCCGGGAGAGCATAAATCAATCGGTCAGTTAATGACTTACTTACCCCATTGTTCAATCGCTCACTCTCTGCGATAAAGGCGGCATCTCCTATGCCAAAGTGGGCTGCGCTCATGATTACTACCAATTGAAAACCTAAAACATTCCACTGAAGGATGGCCCAAACTGCAGCAACTGCGATTAATACATAGATAATTACAAAGAGCGCCATCTTTGCTGGCTTATCCTTTGGCAGAGTTACTAAATGATCTAGTGCCCCATGAGGAATACCGATTATTAATGCGATTACAGCCAAGCTGATCTGCCAATTTAGATTATCTGACCCTATAAATGCAGTGAAGAACAAGGAAAGGATTACCGCTACCCCAACCAAGAGTTGGCTGTAACTTCTAGTAGCGTTAAATAACCGCTGCTTGGCGCTCATCGCTACCCCTTAAGAGTTTTACTTCGTGGCGGTCACCCCAATTGTCAGTGGCCTTAGGCAAACTTATCTTAAGAGAAACCAAATTAGGGCGTACCACAGAGCGTGCGCGAAGAAATGAGTTGAAATGGCATCATCAAATGCAGTTGGCAGTGCTCGTGAATTTATCTCCCCATCAGATTTAACCTTCTCCTGGGGAAGTTGTCATAAATGTTTATGGCTTAATTACAACCATGGGCTTCGCACTCCTGGCTTTATGCCACTAGTTGGAGATCTAGCAAATATGCAAGAACAATACTTTGCTAAAAAAACTACCGCAGATATTGCACCCGTTTTACCAGAGGGCAAAGTGGCAGATCTTGGTGGTTGGGTTAAATCATCTTTAATCAATGTAAATGGTTCGCCAAGTAAGTATGCAATTCGTGGTAAGTATGACTTACTAATTGAGTTTACCGATGGCACATATGGAATTATTGATTGCAAGTTTCAAGCAAAGGATTCTGATAAAACTGATCTATACCAACCACAGCTTGAAGCCTACGCATTTGCGCTAGAAAATCCAGCATCGGGTGAGGCGAAGCAGGTTTCGCTAATGGGCTTATTAGTTTGGTCCTTGCTTGAGCCAGCAGGTGATGTCACTAAAGGCTTTGGACTTAAGTTAAAACACACCTGGCGGCCAATTGCGAGAAACCCAGAAGCACTTTCAACTCGGTTAACTGATTTTATTACCGTGGTAGGTGGCAAGATGCCGAATGCTAAAGATAACTGCGATATGTGTAATTACTTAACGCAGCGAAGAGATTTTATTGGAGCTGAGTAATTACTCTTCATCAGATTCAATCTGATCCTCTTCTACATAGCTTTTCTTAATTGCATCCTTTGCCTCTGAGGCATACATATTTGGCACGTACTCCTGCTTTGATAACTCTGCGATCTTTTCCATAATTTGATTGGTCGCAGTACGAAGAACCGCTTGATCAGTTGAATCACCAGTGAAGTACATTGGTTCGCCAAAAACCATCTCAACTCTCCTCACCTTTGGTACTACCTGACCTGTTGGTTGAATCTCAGCGGTGTTATACATCGCCACTGGAATGATTGGCGCGCCGGATTCAATCGCCATTCGAGCAATTCCAGTTCTGCCTTTATAAAGCCGGCCATCTGGAGATCTTGTTCCTTCCGGATAGATACCAATGCAGTGCTCTTCCTTTAACAACTTTAAGCCGGTTAATAATGCAGCTTCACTTCGCTTACCACCAGAACGATCAACTGGCACCTGACCTAGAGCAATGAAGGTAATTTTCTTGATAAAGCCCTTTATGCCTGGGGAGGTGAAGTACTCACTTTTTGCTAGGAAGGTAACGTTGCGCGGAACAACTAGCGGCATAAAGATTGAGTCACTAAAGGAAAGATGATTTGAGGCAATGATGACTGGTCCGTTGCTTGGAACATGTCTTAAGCCAGAGACCTTTGGTCTAAACAGAAGCATCAAAAGTGGGAAGAGAAATGATTTCAATATCTTGTATGGCACAGGCCTAATTTAGCGGCTCAGCCAATGTATGACACCATCTGAGCGTGAATTCAATTCCAAACTCCGATGGATTTACCCTTTCGGGCGGAAAAATTGGGATCTTGGTAATTCACGGCTTTACCGGTTCGCCAGTAACAATTAAACCCTGGGCAAATTATTTAAATCAAATTGGTTACACAGTATCTGCGCCATGTTTGCCTGGTCATGGCACAACTTGGCAAGAGATGAATGAAACAACTTGGCAAGATTGGTATGAAGCTGTTGAACAAGCTTTTCTTGAATTAAAAAGTAAATGCGAGCGAGTATTTGTAGCTGGCTTTTCAATGGGCGGAGCGTTAGCGCTACGGCTTGCTCAGATCCGTGGCAGTGAGATTGAAGGCTTACTCCTGCTTAATCCATCGGTCCATGATCGCAGGTGGTATTTAAAGTTAACACCAATTCTTAAATTCATAATTCCTTCAATTAAAAAAGGCCCGACAGATATCGCTGCTCCCAATCCGCCATTACATAGCTATGGCCGTACTCCCCTGAAAGCACTTGATTCACTTCGCAAACTTTGGCATATCGCAGAACGTGACCTATACCTTGTTGATCTTCCAATCATGGTTGCTTATTCAATTAATGACCATGCAGTTGACCCAGAAAACTCAATGACAGTAATTGATAACATTTTTTCGGTGGATATTCGGGAAGTTATTTTTGAAAAATCTTTCCACAACGTACCGCTTGATTATGATGCGGATCAATTAAATCTTGAAAGTAAGTTATTTATTGAGGATGTACTAAGTGGGGTGCTGCAGCGAGGATCAGATTTCACTGAGCGGGATTTAGTAGATGCTGAGTTTGATTCGATTGTTTCAACTCTCTCACTTGATCAATCATCACCTTCTACTTATTTAGATGAATTAGATCTATTTGAAGAGGCAGAAAGATTTACGCCACCAAATCCAAGGTGGCTTAAATTGGATCAAACTCAACGTATTTCAGTTTCAACTTTTATTGGCAGTGGGATTTATCTTCTGGTTTATACCTTTACAGATTTTGAAATATTTGGGGTTTGGCCAGCAGTACTTGGGGTGCTAGCTTCAATTGCCACAATGATATGGCGCACGGCAAGAGCTGAAGATAATTTCGATGATGGAGCTAGCCTCTAACTAAATCAGCGGCACCAATTAGTCCAGCATCATTTCCAAATTTTGCTGCAATTATTTTTGGCAGTGGGTGTGATTTCCCAAATGGCATATAACTAAACATCGCTTTTCGAACCGGCTCTAAAAATAATTCACCGGCATCTACTACCCCACCACCAACGACAATGGCTTGTGGGTCAAGTAGTAGCGCGTAAGAAGCACACGCTGCACCGAGCCAATCAGCTTGTTTATTAAAAGCAGCAATTGCTATCTCATCTCCATTTTTTGCCGCGCTAGTTAAAATCACTCCAGTTAATTCATTCAAATTTCCACCAGCTAATTCCAAGAGTTTTTTGCCTTTTTTAGGATCTGATTCGATCGCTTCTTTTGCATAACGCATTAATGCACTACCAGAGGCATACTGTTCAATACAACCTTGTGCACCACAGCCACACTTCAAACCTTGTGGTTGAACAATCATGTGCCCGAACTCTGCACCAATTCCATGTGCTCCTCTAAATAATTTTCCATCAATTACCAATCCACCGCCCATGCCAGTTCCAATGATAAAAAACATTACTGGATTTAAATCTTTTGCATTGCCAAATTTATACTCTGCCCACATTGCAGCATTCGCGTCGTTTTCAGCAATTACCGGTAAATTAATTTCTTTTTTGATTTCATTTACAAAATTAAGCTCACTTAAATTAGCTATATTTGGCGCACCAACTATGGTTCCCTGGTCTGAGGAGATCAAAGCTGCAACACTAATCCCGACACCGACTACTTCATGTTTTTGTTGAAACTCTTTAATCAAATTGATTACAGTTGCAATTAATTCCAAACCACCGGCTGCTGGCGTAGCACGCCTAGCTGAATCAATAACTTTTCCACCACTATCTACTACTCCACCTAAAACTTTTGTGCCGCCGATATCAATACCTATTGTTAATGCTGAGCTTGAAATTTGCGTGCTCAATTAGTTTTCCAGTTTTTCCTTCAACTGTTTTAAAGCGAGATCAATTGTAGATTTTTCAGCTTTCTTTCTCATCATGTCAGGTACTGGCATAGATAGCGCCACCGTTAACTCCGAGGTAACTTCAGTTTCATCGCCGTTATCCTTAACAATAAATGAACCGCTCATTTCAGTTAACAAATCAGCATCCTCTAATGAGAATTCAACTCGATCTGGATATGCAGACCAGTCGTAATTTAAAGTTGGCTTATCTTTCAATGCGCCAGCATCAACGCTCATTTTTACTTGAGTAGGTCTTCCTTGCGCATCACTTGAGAGAACCTCTACCGCTTTAAATGAAGTCGACCAGCTTGGGTAATTTGCGATATCAAATACCGCCGCCCGGACATCATCAGCGGCGGCGTTGATCGTTACAGTTGAGGTGGTTACATCAGACATGGCAGTAGGTTACCGCTAAGTAGGTGGGAATTTATCCCCCCAGATTCCGGTGAATGTCGGGTAGGTCTAGCGTAATTTGCCGCCTAACTAGTAGCGTGGGGCAATGAACGAGATAACTATTCCATCAATCATTCCTTCAGCTGTGGCAGGAAACTTAACCAACCTAATTGCAGAACGAGCATGGTTTGAACCAGAGCGAGTTGTGGTCTCACGCCCCTTAGGTGATGGCTGGCAAGCAGTTACGGCAAAAGAGTATGAAGCAGAGATTAGATCTGTTGCTAAAGGATTGATTGCATCTGGAATTTCAATTGGCGATCGCGTTGCGATTATGGCAAAAACTCGTTATGAGTGGACTGTTTTGGACTTTGCAATTTGGTTTGCTGGCGCAGTTCCAGTGCCAATTTATGAAACATCAAGTGCTGAACAGGTTGATTGGATTCTTACCGACTCGGCTTCAGTTGCAATAATTGTTGAAACACCTGCTTTAGTTGATTTAGTTAAGCCAATTATGCCGGCAACCTGTAAGAATATTTGGAATATTACCGACAATGCATTAGCTACTTTGATTAATGCTGGTAAATCAATTACTGATGATGAAATTTCAAAACGCCGTGAAGCGTTAAAGCCAGAGACACTTGCAACTTTGATTTACACCTCTGGAACTACTGGAAAACCAAAAGGCGTACATTTAACTCATGGAAACTTTTTATCTGAGTGTGGAAATGTTGTAAATGGTGCAAGTGATCTATTCCTAAAGCCTGGCGGCTCAACTTTATTATTCCTACCAGTTGCACATGTTTTCGGTCGCATGGTCCAAATCGGCGCAATTACCGCTGGCCTTCATTTGGCACATTGCAGCGATATTACAAAATTACCAGCAGATCTGGGCACATTCAAACCAACATTCGTCTTGGCAGTGCCTCGAATATTTGAAAAAATATTTAATGGTGCAGAAGCAAAGGCTGAAGCTGCTGGAAAAGGAAAAATATTTCATAAGGCTGTAGAGGTGGCTGTTGCATATAGCATTGCAATGGATACCAAGCGCATATCCCCACTTCTTAAGTTGCAACATGGCCTATTTGATAAATTGGTTTATTCAAAAATTCGCGCAGGTTTAGGTGGTCGGGTTGAAGCAGCTATTTCAGGTGGTGCCCCACTTGGCGAACGATTAGGACATTTTTATCGCGGCGCAGGCATTCGAGTATTAGAAGGCTACGGCTTAACTGAAACAACTGCCGGTGCAACATTAAATCTTTCCTGGGCTCACAAAGTTGGCTCAGTTGGAAAACCAATTCCAGGCACCACTATCAAGATTGCAGATGACGGTGAAGTATTAATTAAAGGCCCAATTGTGATGAAGGGTTACTGGCAAAATGATGCTGCTAACGCAGAGGTTTTCACAAATGATAACTACTTCAGATCTGGTGATCTAGGAAAACTAGATGAAGAAGGATATTTATACATCACTGGTCGTAAGAAAGAATTAATTGTTACTGCCGGCGGAAAAAATGTTGCACCAGCTGTACTTGAGGATCGCTTGCGTGCTAATCCATTAATTAGTCAGTGCATGGTCGTTGGCGACAACAAACCATTTATTGCAGCTCTTGTAACCCTCGACCCAGATGCAATTAAGCCTTGGGCTGTTGCCAATAAAAAAGAGGGTGCGTCAATTGCTGACTTAACAAAAGATCCAACTCTTTTGGCAGTAATCCAAACTGCAGTTGATGAAGCAAATAAAGCAGTAAGCCGGGCTGAATCAATTCGTAAATTTACGGTACTGCCAGTGGACTTTACGATCCCTGGTGGGCAGTTAACGGCCAAGTTATCGGTGAAGCGACATGTTGTTGCGCAGCAATTCGCCCGTGAGATTGATGAACTCTTCGCCTAATTCTGAACGTACTCGCATTGCTCGAGAACTTCATGATGGTTTAGCGCAAGAGTTAGCATCCCTTGGATATCGACTTGATCAAATAATTGGTAATTCAAATCTAGATAATAAGAACAGATATTTGCTACGAGAATTACGATTTACCATAACTGGTCTAGTTAACCAGGTTCGGGATGAGATTTTTGAATTACGAACAAATAGTAGTAAAGCTTTAAAACAACAACTAGATGACCAGATATCAGTATTGCTCTCTGGGAGTGATATTGATTATGAAATTACTGGCGATTTAGAAATTGATAACAACAAAAGGTTTGAGTTGATCAGGGCCGTACGTGAAATTATCATTAATGCACGAAGGCACTCCGGCTGTTCCCATATAGTAATTAATCTATCTAATGAAAAAATAATAATTACTGATAATGGATTAGGTGGCATAAGTGAAAAAACTAATTCATATGGATTAACTGGAGTTCAAGAAAGGCTAACTCTAATCGGTGCCCTACTTAGTTCCGAATCAAACTCAGCTGGTACCAAAATGATAATCAAATTTTAATTATGAAACTTGCGATTATCGATGACCATTCATTAATTAGATCTGGAGTTAGTAGCGCCCTTGCTAATACTGAGTTTAAAGTTGTAGCCGAGGCAGCATCCGTCAAAGAAGGCGAAGCAGTAATTAATTCTTATAAACCTGATATTTGTTTAATTGATATTAACTTGGGCACGGGTAATGGCATTGATCTTATTAGGCAAAGTATTGCAACTGGCATTGACGCCAAATTCGTTGTTTTAACTATGCATGATGATTCTGAAACACTTGAGCGGGCAAAACAGGCTGGCGCGGCTGCTTATGTAACAAAGAGCGTGCCGATCGAACAACTAATTCAAGTTTTATCAGCAGTTACACAAAGTAACTCTTTCTCGAAAGCGGGGCAATTAAAGCGGCAGCTCCTAAAAGAGATTTTGGCTTAACTGCTCGCGAGATTGAAGTTTTATCACTTTTGCCAACCGGATCTACCGCGTTAGCAATCGCTGGAGTTTTGTTTTTAACTGAAGCGACAGTTAAAACGCATTTGGCTTCTATTTACCGAAAATTAGGTGCTGCAAATCGAGCACAGGCAGTCAGTATTGGTATTGAAAATAACCTATTTGCTAAGTAGTAACTTATTAAACTTTTCAGACCAAGTCGAAAGTTGCCAGTTGCTAATCACCCATCCCCTGCCAGCTTCACCCATCGCTTTAGACTTTGTCGGATCTGCTAACAACTCACAGATAACATTTGATATTTGAGCAACATTTGTACCATCAACAAGTAATCCCGTAACTTGATCGATAACTGCATCTTTAGCACCACCAGAATCTCCAACAACTACTGGTAGTCCACATGCACTTGCTTCTAGGTAAACAATCCCAAGTCCTTCAACTTCAAATCCAGAAAATCTTGATCTAACTGGCATCGCAAATATTTCGCCAAGCCTTATGTAATCCGTTAACTCTGAATGTGATACTCGACCAGTAAATATAACCTTATGGGTAATTCCTAGTTGTCTTGCGGAATTTCTAAGCATTTGCTCGATCGGTCCTTGACCAACAATTAATAAAATTGTATCCGGGTATTTTTTTAAAATATCGGGCAATGCTTTAATTAGTTGATCCTGGCCTTTTCGGTGAACAAGCCTGGCAACGCAAACAATCACTCTTCTACCTTCTAGTCGGTATCTAGAAATCAATTTTGGGTCTGGTGCCTTTGGTGAGAAATGATTTATATCTATTCCGGGTGCGATTTGTACAAGTTTATCGACCTCATTTGTTACCTTAACAATCTCACTTTTTGTGTAATCACCCAAGTAACCAAGCGAATCTATATCTCTAATTATTTTTTGAAGCAATTGTTTTAATACTGGAATTTTTGCCCACCAAAGCTCATGACCATGGCTTAATGCCACAATGTTCTTGGCCCCAGCTTTGCGAAGTCGCTTAGCCATCAGCGCCAAAGGCGCAGCCGCCCCAAACCAAACATTTTCAATTTGATATTGCTTCAAAATACCTTCAGCTTTTCGATTAATTCTTAGGGTTGGTAACAAGATTTTGGTGCGATCTCTAATGATAAATGCGCCAAACTTTTCAGTTAGTTGCGCATCAAAAGGTGCAGATCCTTTTTGCTTGGATGTGTAAATTACTAAAGAATTCTTTGGCAGCCCTTCAATCAAGCCCAAAATAAATGTCTCGATACCACCAGCTCTTGGCCCAAGGTCATTGGTTACTAATAAAACCTTTTTATCGTTATAAACGGCGTGCTCCGATATATGGCTTCTTGCCCAAATCAAATTCAGCAATCTTTACTCGAGCACCAGTGCGTGGTGCATGAAGCATTCGATTTCCACCAACATAAATTGCTACGTGTGAAATAGGTTTTCCAAAAAACACTAGGTCGCCCGGTTGTAAATCCTTTCTAGCAATAGATTTTCCATATTTGAATTGAGCTCTCGATGAGTGCGGCAGGGAAACTCCTGCAGCTTGGAATGCCCTCATTGTTAAACCCGAGCAATCCCAGTAGGTAAGTCCATCTGCACCAAAGACATACTTATCGCCAATCTGAGCTAGTGCATATTTAATTGCTACACCACCTCGCCCGCCAATATTTGCATACTTACCGGCATCGGCCAATGACCTCTGTTGGTCCGCGTTCTCTTGATCATCATTTAATTTTGCAAGCCGTTCTCGTTCTGCTGCGGTCAGCTTCGCTAACAAATCCTCTGCTTCTTGCAACTTACCATTTGCTATCGCTAATTGCCGTGTGAACTTAGCTTCAGCAGCTTTAACTAACGCCAACTTATCGGTAACAGTAAAAGTTGTTGCGTTTAATCTTTGAGTCACGATGGAAAATTTCTTTAAATCAGCACTCTTTTTTCGAGTAACAGACTCAAGTGAGCCAGCTGCGGAAAGATATAGGGCCGGATCGGATGAAAACAACAATTCTAAGGATTGACTAAGCGGCCCAGACTTATATTGCTCTGCCGCAATTGCCCCGATCACTTTGTGCATTTGATCAACTGATGCACCCTGTTGAGTGGCTTGCTGCTGAACTGTACTAAGGGTTCGCTTTAACTTTGCGAGTTGAACCTTTGCATCTTGAGCTCCTTCAGCCGCTGTTGCTGCCTGCTCTTGTAGATCTCTAACTCGCCCTTGCACCTCAATTAAATTAGGTGCGGCATTTGCTGAAACTGGAATCAATAGCGAACTGAAAATTACTGCGGCAAATAAGGCCCGAAGTGAATTTCTCATTCCGAAAGGCTAGCCATTTAAAGTGTGCTAACTCAAGCCAACTTAAGCGTAATGTGCTGAGAATTATTCAAATTATTGGCATTTATTTGTGTTTAATCCGAAATTTAGCCGATATTGCGAAGTTTGCCCATTTTCTGGTTTTTGGCCTCAAATCTTAGAGGTGGAACCAAACCGGCAGTTGCCAGTAAATTAATTGCAGCTTTATCCTTATTAGTAAGTTCAGCATTTTTTCCAGGTGCCGGTTTGATATTAAGTAGCACCGAGACAACACAATCGCCACAGGCGATCTCGCGCATTACACAACTATCACAATTGATGATCATGTCTAAAAGGTTAGGACAAGCCACTGACACTCGCTAACCTAAAGCCTATGAGAGCGATAATTGCTACTGCCAACCTGATTGTGGGCAATGATGGCTCGACCACCGCTAATAACTCCTCGATTGGCCTATCTACAGATGAGGATCGACTTAGGTTTCAACAGCTTCGTAGCAGATCAGATCTAATTTTAATTGGCGGAAACACGGCCCGGCGTGAACCCTATAAGAGGACCCCAATCCCTCTTTACATTCTTACCCATGCGCAGGTTAGGTTGCAACCAAAAAACCAATTAGCAAAACAGTTTTCGATGAGCATTACCGATTTGTATTCAGAAATTTCAAACAATTTTCCACCAACAGATAGCACCTCTCCAATTAACTTACTAATAGAGGCTGGTCCAGTTTTGCTTAAGCAGATGATTGATCTGCGCCTTATAGATCACTTATATCTGACAAAAAATCTTGAGAAAAATGGCGAAAATTGGATTTCAATTGAAGAGTTAACCAATCCTTTTAAATTAATGAGCAGCGAGATAGTTGGATCTTGCAAGTTTATGCACTTTCAAAAAACTAGCCAAGTGAAATAATTACTATTCCTGCTATTGCAAAAACAATTCCAAGATACTGAAACTTATGTAAACGCTCATGTAGCAATTTATATGCAAGCAGTGCGGTCACAATTGGAAAGAGTGAGCCTAAAACTACCGCTAGCGATACCAATCCTTTAGTTGTTGCAATTCCCAGGAGAACATTTCCAAAAAAGTCGGCACCGCCAATTCCAATTAAAATTGGAATATCTTTCTTAGTAAATCCACCAGCTGTTCTAAATTTTGCAAATAGTGCTAAAGCAATTAGAAAAGTGGTAAATCGCATTGTGGTCATGGTCATGATTGCACTAGATTTTGAGCCTTGTGCAATAAATGTAATTGCAGTACCAAATCCAAAAGCTGCGATCAAAGCGTAAACTAGTGGGCGTACGGAGATTCCACCTTTAATCTCTGGCCCACTTGCACAAAATGCGCCAGTTAGCGCAACTATCATTCCGATTAACTGCACTGTGCTTGGTTTCTCACCATTAATAAATGCAACCGTCAAAGGAATTAGTGCAGATAATGAACTAATTGGTGAAACAACACCCATACGTCCCGTTGCAAGCCCGGCATAAAAAGCAGTTAAGCCAATAAATCCCAATGTGCCGGCAAATACACCTGGCAAAAAGTAATTATTCCAACTTAAAGTTGGCGCAAACCATGAGGATGTAATTAAGACAACTATTAACCCAAACATCAAACCAAAAGATTGTGAAACTCCGGTAACTGCAAGTGCCTTATATTTCTTGGTTAAATTGCCGCCGAAAAAATCTGCTGTTCCCCATAAAAGAGATGAGAGCAATGCAAGCATTGAGGCCATTAATTAAGCCTACTGTGAAGAGTTGGGGTAATTACTCTTGTCACCTGCTCGCGCCTTCACTTACTTCCTGCATATCCAAATTATCCTTAGGTAGTGAAACCAACCTTCGAAGAATTAGTCGCTCCGATCTTGGCGTTAAAACCTCGGGGTGAGATATTGCTTGAAGCCGTGCCAGCACCACAAAAACTTGCACCCCATGCATTAGCAATGACCGCTGATGTTTTAGAGGATGCAGCAACAGGAAGATTTGTGTTACTCCATGATCCAGCCGGACAAGAAGGTTGGGGCGGAAACTGGCGTTGTGTAACTTTTGCAAGAGCTGCGATTGATTTAGAGATGGCATCTGATCCATTGCTGCCAGAGATTGGTTGGACTTGGTTAATTGAATCTCTTAAGAAAAATGGTTGCGAATTTTTAGCACCTAGTGGAACGGTAACTAGAGTTACAAGCTCCTCTTTTGGTGCACTTGAAGATCGTGAAGAAGATTCTGAAATGGAAGTTCGCGCATCATGGACACCAACCTCTGGTGAAAATTTAGTAAATCATGTCAATGCTTGGCTTGAACTTTTAGCAATGACAGCCGGGCTTGAACCAATTCCCCAAGGTGTCAGCTCAATCTCACGAAACAGTTAGACTTCTTTAATTAATGGTTACTCCACTTATCGCTCCTAGGCATGGCGTGCCAGCAGTCATAAGTACTGAAAGTGATTTTGAAAAATTAATCGCCCAGTTGTTAAATGGAAGCGGGCCGCTGGCAATCGATGCTGAGCGTGCTTCCGGCTATCGATACAGCCAGCGGGCATATTTAATTCAGATTTACCGCAAAAACGGCGGACTACATTTAATTGATCCAATCCCCCTTAAAGATTCAAAGTTATGGGAAAAATTCAACAAAGAGTTTTCATCTTATGAGTGGGTAATTCACGCAAGTACTCAAGATCTTCCTTG
>Ga0209299_1001604_pt1 | contig 12398 bp, 17 predicted proteins | sample S_140806_MF_Meta_FD_187326 | JGI IMG/M metagenome (GOLD analysis project Ga0209299, IMG submission 187326) | Freshwater microbial communities from Lake Simoncouche, Canada to study carbon cycling - S_140806_MF_MetaG (SPAdes) (version 2) | ecosystem: Environmental > Aquatic > Freshwater > Lake ...
CCTGTGTTATTGTTTGCTGTTGTGGCTGCTTGAAGTGCACCAGATCCCATAGCAATATTATTATTACCAGTAGTATTAGTGAAAAGAGTAGACTGTCCAATACCAACATTGTTGGCACCAGTAGTATTATTTGCAAGAGAAGAAGCACCAAAAGCAGTATTTGAACCACCAGTTGTGTTATCTTGTAAAGCACTTTGTCCAACAGCAACATTGGTTCCACCTGATGTATTATTTTCAAGTGCATTATTTCCAATAGCAAGATTTCCGCTTTGCGTTGTGCTTGCATTTAGTGCTCTAAACCCAATTCCAAAATTTGACTGACCAGTTGTGTTATTTTCAAGTGCAAAAGATCCAATAGCAAAATTATAATTACCTGTTGTGTTGTCTAGAAGTGCCTGCTGACCTATTGCAACATTTTCAGCACCTGTTGTGGTTGTATAAAGTGCAAAGGATCCAATAGCAGTATTAGTTCCAGTTGTACTATTCTGCAAAGCATTTGCACCAATTGCAGTACTTCCACTGCCTGTATTGTATTGCAATGCTGTTGCACCAATTGCAGTATTGTTAGCACCTATTGTATTTTGCTCAAGGGCTTGACCACCAATGGCAGTATTTTGATTTCCTGTTGTATTTTTATTTAAAGCATTGTTTCCAATTGCAAGAGTTCTAATTGCTGTAGTGTTATCTCTTGCAGCACCCTGGCCTATTCCAATGATTCCATTTTCAAGGTTAGAATTAAGTGCTTCATAACCAATAGCAATATTTGCTCCACCAGTCACATTGTCTTCTAATGCATTATTTCCAATAGCCACATTGTTAGAACCAGTAGTGGTATTGTTCATTGCATAACCACCAATTGCAGTATTACCAGTTGCTGTGGTGTTGCTTGAAAGAGCATTTTGACCAATAGCCGTACTATAGCCACCTGTTGTATTATTTACAAGTGCATTGTTACCAATAGCCACATTTTGAGTACCTGTAGTGTTATCTTCTAATGCAGCATTTCCAATAGCAAGGTTATTGTTTGCAGTAGTGTTACTCAGAAGAGCACTTCTACCCATTGCAAAATTGCTTGATCCCGTTGTATTTGCCTGAAGAGCGTTAGCACCAACTGCAACATTCTGAATACCAGTTGTATTAAGTTTAAGTGCTGAATCTCCAATGGCAACATTTGCTTCACCAGTACTATTTGCGTTAAGTGTTAAATATCCAACAGCAGTGTTTGAATTAGCAGTTGTATTATTTGCAAGTGATTGGTATCCTATACCAACATTTCCATTACCTGTTGTATTATTTTCAAGAACACCAGTTCCAATTGCAAGAATATTTCCTGTAGTATTTAGTCTTCCTGCCCTATATCCAATACCAACAACATCGTCTGCTTCATTACTATTAAGTGCTTGACTACCTAGAGCAACAACTCTATCATTTGCTGTTCCTCCTGATGGGTAACCAGACATTGCTGAACTACCAATAAGAACATTGTCATTACCAGTTAAATTAGAACTTCCCGCAAATGTACCAATAAATAGGTTTTGATCACCTGTAGTATTATCTCTACCTGCTTCTTGTCCTAATGCAGCATTGTTGCTACCAGTTGTTGTATATCTTAATGCTCTTCCGCCAATTGCAGTGTTTTGTTGACCTGTTGTATCGTTAGCAAAAGTTTCTGTATTTCCAATAGCAATATTTGATAAACCAGAACCATTTCCAGCATCAATAAATATATTAGTATCAATAGCAATTCCACTTGCAAATACTGGATCTCCAGTACTCATTACAAATGTATCGCCTGTACCTGTTTGTGAATCAATACTTGATGTACCCGCAGTTGAACGGATTGGTCCTGCTGTTAAGTCTCCACCTCCAGGTCCCGTCGCTCCTGTGACACCTGTAACACCAGTTACACCTGTTGGACCTGTAGCACCCGTAACTCCTGCATCTCCTGTAACACCCGTTGGTCCTGTAGGACCAGTGTCTCCAGTAACACCTGTTGGACCCGTAGGTCCAGTATCTCCTGTAACACCTGTAGGTCCTGTAGGACCAGTGTCACCTGTAACACCAGTTGCACCTGTATCTCCAGTGACTCCAGTAGGCCCTGTGGGTCCTGTGTCACCAGTAACTCCAGTTGATCCTGTAGCACCAGTATCTCCAGTCACACCTGTAGGGCCTGTTGGCCCAGTTGCTCCTGTAACACCTTTTTCAGCAAAAAGTTCCCATTCAGTAGGATCGTTTGCAGGATCAGTGTAAACATTTGTTGTGGTTACAATACTTACATAAGTATTACCATCAACTGTACTTACAGCAACAGTATCTTTTACATAACTTGATGATACCCATAATCCAATAAAGTTTAATGTTGTGCCTGTGGCACCTGTGGCACCAGTAGGACCTGTATCACCAGTTACACCAGTAGGACCAGTATCACCAGTCATTCCAGTAACACCAGTAGGTCCTGTATCGCCAGTGACTCCTGTTGGACCTGTTGGTCCAGTGTCACCTGTAACACCTGTGGGTCCTGTAGGACCAGTATCTCCAGTAACTCCAGTAGGACCTGTATCGCCAGTTACGCCAGTAGGACCTGTAGGTCCTGTCTCGCCTGTAACTCCAGTAGGTCCAGTATCACCTGTAACTCCTGTAGGCCCAGTATCTCCTGTGACTCCTGTTGGTCCTGTAGGACCAGTATCTCCAGTAACTCCTGTAACGCCTGTTGGACCTGTATCTCCTGTAACACCAGTAGGCCCTGTTGGGCCTGTATCACCAGTTACACCAGTTGGTCCAGTATCGCCTGTAACACCTGTTGGACCTGTAGGTCCTGTGTCACCAGTAACGCCTGTGGGACCTGTGGGTCCAGTATCACCTGTGACACCTGTAGGGCCAGTAGGCCCAGTGTCTCCAGTTACTCCTGTAGGACCAGTACTTCCTGTTGCACCAATGGGACCTGTGGCACCTGTTGGTCCAACGACTCCTGCTGCAGTTACTACAAAGATTAAGTTGTGATTGTTAGAAAAGTTAGTTGTTCCAGTTCCTGCTGATGTTATAAATGTTGTTGGAATTTCCCAATATCCTGTTTGAGGAACTGGTGTTGAAGAAATAGTCCACTTCTGATAATTGCCTGAAACATTCTTGTCTTGTAAAACTATAATGTCGTCTGTCTTTAGCAATGCCAAGAAGATATCAATATCAACGCCATCTTGATTTATGTGGCTCACATTTATTTGTGTTGCAGAAACTTGTGTTGCATTGTTCCAAATGAGATGTCCATTACCAGGATCTCCTGTTGTAATTGTAGTCTTTGCTTGGTAATCATAATAGTTTACGGCTCCACCATCAGCACCAGTTGCTCCTGTAGGGCCAGTCTGTCCTGTTGGACCAATATCTCCTGTGGAACCAGTTGGTCCTGTATCTCCAGTTACGCCTGTTGGTCCTGTAGGACCAGTATCGCCTGTAACTCCTGTAGGACCTGTTGGTCCAGTAGATCCTGTATCGCCAGTAACACCTGTTGGTCCTGTAGGACCTGTGTCTCCTGTAACTCCTGTACTTCCAGTAGGGCCTGTATCTCCTGTAACTCCAGTTGATCCAGTTGGACCTATGTCGCCAGTTACTCCAGTTGGTCCTGTAGGACCAGTATCGCCTGTTACTCCTGTTGAGCCAGTGGCTCCTGTAGAACCTGTTGCTCCTGTGCTACCAGATGGGCCTGAAGGTCCTGTGGATCCTGATGCACCTGATGGTCCAGTACTTCCAGTTGCTCCTGTTACACCTGCAGGGCCTGAAGGTCCTGTTGAGCCAGTGGCTCCTGTTGGACCAACTGCTCCTTGTTGACCAGGTGAAGTAACTGTAACAATATTGTTGACTTCATCAACTGTAACTACATTGCTTACGGCAGTAACATTAACATTAGGCATTGAGTGTCACCTGATCTCTTACTGTTACGCTTCCTTGCATTAGTCTGGTGACAACGCCACCACTTGATATCTCTAAATCATAAACATAAAATCCACCATCAATATCACCAGTCTGTGCTGTTGTGGCAGTTAAATTAAGTGTACCTGTCAAAGGTGTAATCACAATACCTGAACTTGGAGAAGAAAGAGTCAAGACAGCATTATCAGCACCAAATTTAGGACGAACCTGCATACGAGCAGTGTATCCAGTTAGGTCAAATGGAGTGCCGTTATTGTTATCATAGACAACTGTTAATGTCCATTGTGCACCCTGATCCATTGTGATATTGTATATACCTGCGATTGCCATGTTATTCCTTTTCCGTTACCCAGATTAAAAAGCCACCTAAAGCAATAAAACTAATTGGTGGAAATATTAAGAATAGTCCGTATGATGCAAGACTTACTCCAATAACTTCTGTTGTTAATGACCAATCAATTTCTGGTTTCTTTGCTTTCATGTTTCTCCTTATAGTGAATAGAATCTAGCGACAGGCTTTACTGGTACTGGCACTGTTGCACGATCATAAGAAAAGATTGCTGCTACGCAAGCGTCAATCTTCTTTTTGCTGTTTGCTTTTTGAATCATAAGTCCTCTTGACGATGTTTTAGTCATAGAGTTTGCTACATGTCTATTTAATGCTTCGTTGCCTGAGTGTGTAAATGAGTTATTCATTACTGCCTCATAAAACTTAGCAGTTGCTGGAACCATTCGTTCTGCAGAGTTTGGATACGATACCACTGGCATTCCTTCTTCATCAAACAACATAAATGTTCTTGAGTATCTTGCAGGATCAAACACAACTTCACGGATACTATAGTCTGGATTTCTATAAGCATCAATGATTGTTTGTTCTACTTCAGCAACAGGAATGAACCAGGTCTGATCTGCATCATCTGGTCTTTCCCAAATTGCAAGTATATCTAAGTGAGGCTTTTCTCCACCTAAATACCAGGCAACTATTGCTGTTGAGTCTCCGTTAAAAGATCCATCAAAGCCAAGTATAACATCTTCTTGTGGAATCTGTTCTCTGTTTTTAAGAGTTAGTGCATCCCAAGAATCAGTAGGTATCCAAGTCTGGGCTGAGTCAGTCCAAAGGTTTAATCTCTTGGTTTTAAATTCAGCCTCTGGAGTCAAAAGTGAAGCAGACTTCATATCTTCTGCAGATAATATATCTCCATATGATGGATTCGCAATCTTCCAGTTATCTTCGTCTTTGTAATTAAGTTTTTCATCACCCTGATACCAGGCGAAAAAGAAGGAAGGATCTTCAACCTCACCCTTTGCAAGTTGTACGCCTCTATTATACATTTGGAAACAGAGGGATTCTTTACCTGATGAGTCATATTTCGTTCCAGCAGTGGTGATTGCTACAAGCATTGGCTCTAAACGAGCACCCATAGAAAGCGACATAGTGTCATAAAGTTCTCTATTTGGCTGACTATGCAACTCGTCAAATGCCACAAATGTAGAGTTTAAACCTTCTTTCGTGAACGCTTCTGACGATAGGGCTCTATATATTGTGCCTGTACCTGGATTATAAATTACATCTCTGAAGGTCTGTAGTACTGCTGAGAGTTCTGGTTCTAACTCAATCATTCGCTTTACCGTTTTAAAAATAATCTTAGCCTGGTCTTTATCTGCAGCACATGAATAAATCTGTCCACCGTTTACGCCAAGCAATAACTGCTCTAGGACCAGAGTCGCTAGTAGTGCAGATTTACCTGCTTTACGAGGAATCCCAATCAAAGCACGACGATGTTTTAGAAGGCCATCTTCATTCTCTGCATATAAATTTATTAGCAGTTCTTTCTGCCAGGGACGAAGGACTAATTTATCTCCTACATTACCTGCAATTGAATCTTCTGTAATACGGCATAATGTCTCAGCAAAATCTATAACATCATATCCACGACTATTTTTTAATTGAAGTGCGGAAATTGGAGAGAGGTATGCTGGAGGCCATGATTTAATTGTCTCCATGCTTATCCCTTATATGCTAACGAGAGCCTATCCTTTTCAAAATCAATATCTATAATCTCTACTTGAATGCTGCTACTAATTGCAAATTGATCAGGAGTAAGTTTGCCCATTTTAGATCCATGGACTAAACCAGATACTAAACCAAGAGAAACAAATACTCCAAAGTTAGTAATACCTGAAACCTTGCCAGTATGTACTTGACCTACTGCCAATTTACTAAATTGAATCTTTTTATCTTCTTTCTGATCAAACTCAACAAGTGCTTTTCGTGAGATGACGATATTTCCCTTTGCTCTATCAAATTGAATGATCTTGGCATCTACTCTTTGGCCAACATAATTAGCCAAGTCCTCTGATTTATCAACATGGAATTGTGATGCTGGCAAAAATGCTCTTAGGCCAATATCTACTATCATGCCACCTTTGACAATTCTAGTGATTTCTCCAGAGACAATCTTCTCATCTGAGTTCCATATGGCCTCAACAGAGTTCCATAGAATCTCAACCTCTGCCTCTTTCATAGAAAGGACATATCCTTCGTCATCTAGGCCTATTACAGTAGCCTGTAGAACTTGGCCTATTGAGACGATATCTTCAATATCAAATAGCCTCTTGGCAGATACTTCCTTCTTTGGGATATGGCCTTCTGTCTTACAGCCAATATCTAGGAGTATGCCTTCACGATCAATTTGAACAACTGTTCCATTGACAATATCACCAACAAAGAACTCCTTCATTGATTCGTCTATTGCTCTTAGGAAGTCTTCTGGTGTTCCTATGTCGTTAAGTGTTACTTGGTTCATATTGTGCCCCTTGGTTTATGTCGTCTTCTTCAAAAATTACTTTTGCACGATTCTGTCTTTTTTCTAACAATTTATCTATGGATGTTGCAACTCGTACTTCTGCAACTCCTAAACGAGATCTTGAAACTGGATCAAAGCCCAGTGAGGTCAATGCATCTGTGTATGCTCTGTTAATTGCTACATAAGCCTTAGCATCAGCAGGCTCTGTTGAGACCATATATCTTTCTCTAGCAGCCTCATTAGCATCAGCCAAATGAGATGCATTTTTAATTGCCTCAATATCACTGACTGGACTAAGCCAAGTTACAGCGATTCCCCAAGCACGATTCCATAAATCTAATCCAGATTGATTGAGATTTTCTGGTGGTGTTGGTATTTCTTTAGCCATTGGCAAGTGAGAAATTGTATTTAAATCAGGCAAAGGTCTTCCACCTGGGTTTCCCATGAGTCTTTTGATCTCATTAGGCTTAGGTGGCCTTCCTGCGATTGGTTGAGCCATTTTTTGGTTTTTTCCTTTTCTACTAATTCCTTTTTGCAACATCGTTGACAAAACTGTTCCAAATGTCCAAATTTGATAATATCGCTATATTATACAGAACAGGGCAGCCAGGGTAAGGAAGAATCATTTGAGCACAGAATGTACCCTATACGGAGTGTTGCCAGGAGGGTGGCATGGGTGGTTTCCCCTATGCTAAATTAATTAACCTTTAGAACTGTTACATTTTCTACAGAGAACACTTATATTATCAAGTGTATTTAATCCACCTTGTGAAATTGAAAGGATATGATCTGCCGTTAGGTCCCTAGTACTTAAACATCTGGAACACCAAGGCTGGAGGGTCCTAGCAAGTTTTGACATTTTCTGCCATTCGTAATCATATTGATTATGTCTGCGTCTAGGGTTTCTTGCCTGCTGTAGTCTGGCACATGCCTTGCATCTGGAATCTCTGACCAGTATGCCACAGCCTGAACATGGACGATTAAATTTAATTTTATTAAACCTTATATCTAATTAATCTAATTCTTCTGCAATGCTTGAGCATTCATCACAGTCTATATCATTATCATAATTCTCATACTTAACCACACTACCTAGGTGGGTGTCAAACAAAGTTAATACAGTTGCTGCTCCTCTGTTCATAAGGGAATCAATAGCATCAAATGATAATCTCTCATCTGTATCTATCTGTACATTAACTGGACCTATACTCATATACATACTGAACATATTGTATTCCTTATAGTAGTAATCATTACCTTCTAGATCCCGTCCAACTTTTGGGGTCAGCAAATACTGTTGCCTCCATTATACAGTATATTGTATGATTAGTCAATTAAACTTCTCGCTTTGGCTATGGCAGAGATATCATATAAACCATTCTTCATTGGTATCTCATGCTGTCTAACTATCTTATTAAGATCTATCTTAGATATATTCATCCACATACATATAGCCTCTACATCTAGCCAAAAGGTTCTATTAGGATTATTCATAGCCAAGGCTAATAGTCTATACAATGTCCATGATGTACGACATTTATGACATCTAACACCAGCCAAGAGATTCTCTATATCAATAACTATATGTGCTCTACACTCATCTGTAGGACATGGTATTCTTCTAGGCTTCTCTATAAACTTCTTATTGGTAGCCATACCTTTACTATGGAGTTCCTTTATCTGTCCCGCAAAATCCTCCAACCAATCCTGTTGGACTGTCCATTCAAGATGGGCTAAGTGGAATGAGACTGTTGCAGCAACCTCTAGATCCACTGTGGCTTGTCTTGTCAGTAAGGCTGGAGGAGTCAGGGTTCTACCTCTACGGATAAGGGCTTCATACTTATGTAAGACCCCAAGCAATTCCTTACCCATAGAATAATCTAACGCATTGACATTGAATCCAATGGATCTCTCTGTGCTTGGTGAGCCTGAGCCTGATCTTCCTGGTGAGATGAATGATGCAGCACCTGACTGTAGTTCAGGTAGTTCAGTCAATGCAGACTTCAAGGATGAGTAGCATCTCTTGCATACCTGTCCTGACTCTACATTAAACTTACATACTGCACATTGCATCGCTTGCCCCTATTTCTTTTCTAATTGCTTAAACAAATCATCAACAGTGTTCACATCTTGGAATTCTTTCTTGACAATATGTTCTTCAGACTTGTCTCTAACAAACCCTACTCTTTCTTCAATCTTATCTTCTTTCTTTGGTAGAAATACTAATACAAGTAATGCTAATGGACCAAACACATATGCTGCTAGTGTCCATCTAATAACACCTCTACCGTTTGTAAATGCTAATGCTCCTGCTAATGTCATCCATATAAACTTAATCATTTCTTACCTTCCCAGTTCTCTGTCTCAACCCAACCAATTTCTTGCTGAGTCCTACCACAGACGATACACTCTGTCTCGTCCTTTGATGCTGCCTTACAATCTTTACAATAGTAAATCTTGTGTATCATTCCTCAATGCCTTCTAGTTCCTTCAGTATCTTCTTTGTTATTGGTCTGCCAAATGCTTGATAGTGCATGTAAGCATAGGCTTCTTGTAGTCTTTGCTGCTTCTCTTCTTCTGTGTACTCTTTGATAGTATACATATGTTTGTCTCTCTTTTTGTCTACTTCTTGTTCTGCTTTTCTATTTGCCTGCCATTTTTTCATGTACTTGAGTTTGCACTCTTTACACTCTGTATGCATTCTGCCTTTGTTCTTTTGTGCTACACCATAGAACTCAAGACTTAAAGGCTTACTCATCTTACAGTTAGAGCAGGTTCTGTATTCCATTTATGCGTTGTCTATCCCTTGTGGTGCTGAAGGAGTAGTCTTGTACAAAGCATAGAACTTGGCAAGTCTATGATGTACGAACATAGCAAACTCATGATCTTCATCTGAGGTGTACGCTGATCTGTCAGAGTTAGGAAGCATTTGATATCCTGACTCTGCAAATATATTCATGAACCTTAGTTCAAAGTCTGTTATTGGTTTCATTTGTTTTTCTTCTCTCGTCTAATTAGTTTGTGATAGCAGCACTTGCACATTGTACGAGCATAGTGTGGCTTATCACATTGTGTTGTTGAGCACTTCTTCTTGTTAGTAGTCCATGTCTTCTTTGCTGAGGTATTGCGACATACCTTGCAATAATAGTCATAGCCATCATCATTAGGACGCAAAGCCTTTAACTTGTAGAAAACACTTATATCTTTTGTTTCTTGGCATCTCTTACAAGTTTTTGTCATTGGTTCTTCCTAAGTTCCATCTATCTGATACTGCCTCTAAATGCCTTGGATTAACACAAGATTTGTTCTCACATTTGTGATGTATGACTTTACGATTCTGTGTTTTATCTGTACCATTAGGTAGTTGATCAATTCCATAATATAAGGCGTATGCAAACCTATGTGCTCTTACTGCTAGTTTGAATTCACCGTCATGAAGAGAGAAATCTCCATATCCCTTTGGTGTTGTATATGCTGTCCATTCAATGCAACCATTGTCCATCATCTGTGTATGAGTTTTAAATCTTTTGATGGTCTTCTTATTATCAATGAACTTCTTGATCTGCTTGTCTTTTTGGCTCATAGTCATTATGCTATCACCAGTGTATGTCCATATTCAAGAATATATTCACGGAGAGTGGTAATTCCTTTATATTCATTGCATGGTACACAGTATTGTGTCTGTGTATAATCTATTGCGTCTGCTACTTTTTGTTCACAAAATACGCAAATTACTATATCTAAATTGTTATTCATTTGGTTCCCATTTCTATTAGTATTTACAACATCTCTGCTGTATATAATAATTGTAGCACATGTATTATAACAATGCAACAAATATGACCCTATTTAGGATATCGTTATCAAATCGTTATAATTGATACCAGCCCTTGTCCCATAAGGTTAATAGTCTATTAAAGTATCTATCGTATTGATATCTGATTACATCCATAGAATAGTTTACATATGCATCTGTTGCTATCATTCTTGGATCTAGGCTCTTCACCTGTTCCGTCGCATCTACGAACTCACGCAGAGTATCGCATCTAAAGCCATTGAAGCCGTTCTGGACGGTTTCTGTGAAGATACCTAGGTTAGTTGTTATAACAGGGGTTCCTACTGCCAGAGCCTCTATGTGGCTGTTACAGAAGGGTTCAAGGTAAAGCGTAGGACTAAAGGCTGCTATGGCTTCTCCAAGGAGTTTCTTACGCTCATGAGCATTGACTTCTCCAATGTACTCACCATATTTAGGAATATAGTTTCCTGATCCTGCCATGATTAATTTAACTCCTGCTGCTTCGCAGGCTTGGCTGGCTATGTCTACGCCTTTGCGTTGAGTCATTCTACCTAAATAGACATAATAATCTTTTTTGTCTAATTGCATTGGAAAGTTCTCAGCATCAAAATATCCATTAATAACAGTGTCAAAGAAGTTAATATCAACTGAGGCAGCGTTTTTCCATTGTGAATACACTGCTGCTCTCCAGGTATTAGACTCAAAGACCTTGTACTTAGCAAATGTTCCTGAGTACCCAATTCCAAACTCTACAGCCATGTGTTCTGGGAAAGCATCAGCAATTGGCTTCTGGGATAATCCACCTATGAGGCAGATAAAGTCTTTCTTCTTAATACGCTTGGCTACTTCCTTAATTGCATTACCGTTGAAGATTTGCCAATGAGGTAGATTTATGTCAAAGGATGCTGATGTGTAATGATTATTGCCTACTGCTTTTAATCGCTCATCTTCATTCAAACAGGTAATTAACTCTGTTGGTTCAGATGTTGTTTCTTCACCAGCATAAAGAAAAACCTCATGACCAAGGCTTGTCATCATTCTTACAAAGCCATGCACTTTAGCAGTGTAGGCACATGAAAAGAAATCCTGAGTTACATTAGTATGAGGTAGTGCAATTACATGGAATCTTAATTTTTGCATTCACAATTGCCTTGCATCTCACGGATCAATTTGTCTAGGCGATTAGTTGCTGCATTTAATCCATCTATTGCTTCTTGTACTGCATGTTGAGGTGTAATTTGCCCTCTAATAAATTCTGACTTATCACTTTCTAATCCTATGTAGCCACCCATTTTTGTTCCCCATTTCCTGTTATAGTGTTTATCTTTCATATATTTATGAAAATATCTTCTTACCATTGTATCATCTCTTGCCTACTATTGGTGCTTTTCTAGCATCTGTTCTCTTGTTTCTTACATCAGCAATTGTGCCTTTGGCAAGATCTGGAAAGTCTTTTCCCTTATTCCTTTTTTGCCAGGAATCCATAAACCTTTCAACATGAGAATCAATTAACTGCATAACCTCTTCATCAGTCATAGCATTAAGTTCTACCTCAGTGTGTTTGTTCCAAAAGGTTTTAACTATTACTGGCTCATACTCTTTTTTCATCTTTTGTACTTTCCAAATAATAAACTATCCAACCCATGGAGATTCCAAGGATTAGGCTTCCTGTTACTAAATTACCAATTCCCATTGCAATTATGGCTTTTAAATATTTATCCATAATTACCACAACTTACAATCTCTTGGTTGATGCATTTTTAAATCTGATTCTACATGCCAAAGCATCTTTTGATTTACTCTGATTCTTCTAGTGCAAGCATTACAATTAATAAAGTTATCCCTATTAATAATAGTCTTCCATCCATTAG
>Ga0209299_1001605_pt1 | contig 12391 bp, 22 predicted proteins | sample S_140806_MF_Meta_FD_187326 | JGI IMG/M metagenome (GOLD analysis project Ga0209299, IMG submission 187326) | Freshwater microbial communities from Lake Simoncouche, Canada to study carbon cycling - S_140806_MF_MetaG (SPAdes) (version 2) | ecosystem: Environmental > Aquatic > Freshwater > Lake ...
ATAGTTATACCCAGATTTAAAATCTTTAGATATATCTTTAAGATAATGAAACTTCAGAAGTAACTCTGAAGATTCGGATTTACTTATGCGATCTATATAAAAATCTGACTTCATAAGAGTTTTTCTAAAGGATTTCTAATATCACTACCACTAAAATGATTTTTTAACAAATTTACTTGTTCTTTAAATTTTTCTTCTGGACAGCGTTGTCTGCCCAAATTAAATAATCTAAGTGCAATAACAACATTGCCAGGAATATAACCATCAAATTCGTCCAATCTTTCTAAACTTGGCGCAAGTGGATTATGAGATTCAAAAACTCCTTGTGGGTTAATTGGAAATCCTGTCCAATAACATTTGCCATTTTGGTTAAAAAATTGCTCAACTAAATACGTTTCATCAATAGTAACATCTAATGGTTCTGTTCTTTTGATTCCGTTTTTCTTTTCTTGTCCAGGTCGCGCAGCAGTTTTTGCTTTATGAATAAGTGCTTTCCAAGGATTTTTCATAATTAAAAAAATAGGGGAGAGGACTCTCAACTTCTCCCCCATTATAGCACAAATATCTTATTCTGCCAACTTTGCGAAGTAGGACAGAGTATCATCCTCATCTTCATCATATGAAGAAGACTTAGAAGAAGAACTCAGATTACTCAATTCGGTGCGAAGATCTTCATCAAGGTCACGAACTGGACCGCGAGAAGTCTCTTCCTCATCAGCAACCTCAGGGTCTTGACGACGAGCAGTCTTGTTGCCGAGAACATAATCAAGACGCTTCTTCAGTTCATCATAAGACTTGAACTGGTCAGCAGCAACGAGTTCTGCAAGAGAATACTGCTTCTTCCAGATTGCTTCCATTGCATCATCATCGTCCAGAAGAGCACCTTGTGCGGCAAACTCTGAAGAATCATAATTACGATAACCAGCAACATTCTTTGCCTTCAGTTTGAAGTTAGCACCCTGCCAGAAGTCAAACGGATCGATAGGAGTCTCATCTTCAAACTCTGGTTGCATTGCAGCAGTCAGTTTATCGAAGATTTTCTTACCAAACTTATAAAGGAACACTTTACCTTCGTTAGCAGGATTAGCAGGATCCTTGACAACATAGATGTTGCTCACATAAGTCAGTTTGCGCTTCTGCTTACGTGCTACTTCTTTACCAGCATCAGTACCATTGTTCCACAATTCGGAGTTGAGTTCCGATACGGGATCCTTCTGGTTCATGGTAGTAAGAGAATTCTCAATATACCAACCGCCAGGGCCTTGAAATGCGTGGGAGTACAGTTTTACAAACGGAAGATCTTCACCGTTAGGAGCAGGGAGGAAACGAATGACGGCATAACCATTGCCGCTCTTATCACATTCGAGTTTCCAAAGACGATCATCGCCAGATGATGTGTTATTATTCATTTTTTCTACTTCCTTGACCAGTTTTGCGGTCAGGGAACCAAGTTTAGATTGTTTCTTAAGATCAGAAAAAGACATTTGGATTCGTTGTGTAAATTGGATGTTTTGGATTTACTTAGATATTATAACAAAAATAATATCACTTGTCAATAAATTCCTTGAGAGACTCAATTGTTTTGTTCATACTATTGAAAAGTATATTCATATCTGTGTCAGGAGGAAATCCCATAATTGCCACAGATTTGCGAAGATTCTCTTTCATCTCAACCGCTTGTGGATCATCAGAAAGAGAAAGTCTTGTGTACATAATACGTTGCTTTTCTAGCAACTGAGTCAATTTATCAATGTGTTCCAGTTTATCTTCACGGGTCATCGAACCAAAAGTAAGAATACTTCCATAAATGAACTTTTGAAGTTCATTAATTTCTTCAAGTTCTTCCTGAATCAATTCAGAATCAAAGAATTTACTCATTTACAATTTCCCGTAAAAGTTTTTTGTACTGGAATACATCGATATTTAGAAACGGTTTGTATTTTTTAATTTTTAAACTTACGGTTTCCCACACTGGGTCCAAAAGTTTTTTATCAAACACATTCCCGAACTGGAATATTATATCATAAATCACCAGGGTTTCAATACCAATCTTCCCGCCCAGGAACTTTTTTAGAACTGGTGGATGTCCTTTCGAACAATTGAAAGCATCTTCTAATTTTGTTTCCGAGAGTAATTCTTCCGATTGTTCTTTGAACAAGTAGGTCAAACTCTGCTGTCGTTTCATCCACTCGACGTATGTTCTTTCTCCAGAATTTATAATTTCTCCAATCCATATGTTTTGTGGGTTATCGGCGGCAAGAAAATTGGCAAGAAAATAATCTACTATTTCTTTATCAGAATATTTACGACTGGATTTCTCAAACCAATATTTATCTTTGCGTTTGTTAAAAGAAGTTAGAGTTGCCCTTGACTTCCCACCATATTTAAAGAAATCGTATTTTGGATTTGTAAAATGACTTTTGAGTGAAAGATAATGTTGATAGGTCTCAAAAGGACTCATAGGGGCAATTTTGCTCTCGAAGTTTTTTTCATAAAGTTTAGGTTGATAGCATCATACTTCAATCTTTCTTTAAGTGGTTTTGATACGAGTTTCGTAATTGAATCTACTTCAATACCATTCACTTCACAATAGTGAACGATTGCATCAATATAGTTGCACTTTTCTTCTGCAACAATTTTTTCCACTTCCAGTGCAAACTTGGAAGGGGTGAGGAATTTATCCTCCATTACCTGCTCTAGTTCTTTATTTGGTTCCATACTGCTCAAGTTTATCTCCAACAAATTTTCTAATATATTGGACGAGCAATTTAAGGTACTTTGCTTTGTCGTATTCTTCATAAACTACACATTCTCCATTTTCACAAGACATAATGATAACAAATTTTTTGACTGGTATCTCAGTCAGTTCGTAAAACATTGCTGCATAAGCACAGCACTGAACGAAATAATGATCAATCCACTCGCGTGGTTTTGGTTTTTTGGAAGTCTTGAAGTCGATGATTGCTAGTTCGCCATTATACTCGGCAATACAATCAACGGTTCCTGCAATACCCAATTGCTTACTATATAGGGAACCTTCAAGAGAGTGAATATTATTTATATTCTTAAGAGTTGATTTTGCAATATTAAACAAAAACTCTGAGATTGGCAGAACATCTGTAGGAGATTCCAAGTTTTTTAGAAAATACTCAGTAAGAGTATGCATATCCGTACCACGACTTGTTGCAAGTTTTGTGATACGGTCTGCTTCCTCATCTCCAATTTTCTTTCGCCACTTCACAAAGATTTCTTTATTAAAATGACTTGTGATAGAAGTAATTGAAACTAATTTGAGTAGTTCTTCATCATCAGGAACTTTATAATATCGAATACCATCTATAGTCTCCCGCTCAAGTTGTGGGAGAGTCACATCAATATGATTGAACATTAAAAACCTGCTTCTAATTTTGCAATAATATATTCTTTGACAAGTCCAGAACGAACAATATCATCAACACCAAATTCTATTATATCAATAGATGGCATTTTACGCAAGATGCTCATAAAATCAACAATTCCATTACGCTCATTAGTTTTCTGCAGATCGGACTGAGTAGCATCTCCACAGAACATAATCTTAGAGTTCTCACCAACACGAGTAATGATGGAATCAAGCTCATGTGCTGTACAATTTTGGAATTCATCTACAATCACAATTGCATTATCAAGTGTGGTGCCTCTTAGAAATGACGTGCTCCAGAACTTAATCGTCTCCTGTGATTTAAGATTGCCATAGAGCATCTCAAACTCAGCATCAGAAGGCATCTGGAACATATACTTCACCATATTCTTATAAGGAATCTGGTAAATGTCTGACTTATCTTCATAGGAACCAGGAAGGAAACCAATCTCCCTTGTAGCAACTAAAGAACGAACCAGATAGATTTTTTCATAAGGAGTTCTTTCATCAAGAACTTCACGAAGAGCATTATAAAGAGTGATGAAAGTCTTACCCGTTCCTGCACATCCATAGGCAACAACGTGCTTACCTTCGGCATATGCATCAAAAAGTTTTCTTTGATTGTCTGTGAGTGGGTCAATATCTAATAGATATTCATTCCCAAGTGCTTTCTTTTTCTTTACCTGACGGTTTGTAATACCAACATCGTTTTGTTGGTCGTTCGTCCTTTTTCTTCTTGCCATATTAGGTAGGTTAGATTTTTTTTACTCTTGACCCAGGTGCTTTTGCTGCAACTCCAAGGACATCGTTCCATCCAGGATTTTTTGAGACGAGTTTATCTTTCCACTCGCCAACTTCTCCTGGTGTGGCGCATCCTTGCGACCAATCCCTTTGCCATTCAGGATGGTCCTCATACCACTGTGTGATGTCATGAACACTCATTTCAATCACTTTAGTTTCACCAGTTTCTTTATGAATAATCGGATAAATTGCCATTTGTTACAAATAATATACAAAAATATTTATTCTATACAAATAGACGGTGCATCATCACATTCAATACAATCAATACATTCGTCAATATCAGGACTTCTTTTTAAAAAGTCTTGAAATTCTTCTTCAGTAAAAAGAACTTTGTATATGTGACCTGTAAGATGATCTTTGACACAGTAAGATTTCATTTTCTTATGGAGACAATCTTGCTTTATGTAAACGCTTCTCCTCATAATAACTAAAGATCTCAGGAACCCATTGTTTAATCACAGGAACCATACCTTCACAAAGTGCCTGAATCTCTACCTGAGCATCTAGTTTTGCACGAAGATCTAAGAAGTGCAATGCGGCACGAAGTGAGAACGAAACTACAAAATTTTGGCGAATGTTTTGAGGAAGATAATCACGTAGATGCTCTTCTGCCATACCACGCTTATCATACCCTTCTGCATACCGCTCAGATGCCGCCAGACAGAACTTTAACTGCCTTTCGTAATCTTCCCTCGTCCATTCGTATTTGTGCCCCTTACGATCCAAATACAACCCTTCTGGGCGAACATAATAAACCTCTTGGGGTTTTAGTTCTCCACTTGCAACTTTTAGAACACGGCGGCCAGTATAACGTTGAGATTGAACATCAAATGATACTCCTACACGATGAGTTCGTGCCTGGACCATTACATTATGAACAAATCCAACACAGTCCAAAGTAATCGCAGGATGCTCCAGTGGACCCCAGTGCCCACGCTCATTTGCAAGTAGTTGCTCAATAACCCATTTACCACAATCCTTTTCATTTGGTGGAAACTTAGTGTGAATGGGATCTTCGGAATAATCATTCTTACCTCCCTGCCATACTAGAGTTTGTGGAAGTTGTGTCTGACGAAGCATCACAACCTTCATCTCTTTGTCAAGTTCTAATAAATCCTTTGCTTTAATTGGTTTCATTTAGTTTTAAATCCTTTTGAAGTTTTGATATTCAGTTCTGCAAATTCTTTTTCTAGCGTTCGCAGTTGTGATTTCATTTCTATAATCTGCTGAGAACTATACAGATGATCTTTCTTAATCAATCTTCTCAGCAACTTCATCAATTTTCTTGCTCTATCAGTCATCATCGTCCTCAAAAATTTCGTCATAATCTAATTCTCTAGGTTTAATCTCATCAAACCTATAAGATTGAACATCAGAATAAATCTCCGCTTTTAAAGAATCTACAAGAAGTTCTAGATTACGGACGATCAACTTAAGTTTATCCTTATCCATTGAGTTCCTCTACCATAACGTTTAAAAACTTAGAAACTTCATCTTTAACAATAATGTGATCTGTGATATTTGGATTGATGTATCCTTTGCTATAACTTTTGGCAAGATTTATGAGATGATCCGCAATACTTTCGGAATATTTTTCAATGATTAGTTCTTTTGATTGCATTTTTATATGAGATTACTTTTATCATTTTACATAAAAAAAGAGAGGGTGTCAACCCTCCCAAATATCAGCGCATTGCCATTGCTAGTTTTGCTTGATGTTTGCGCTGTTCCTTTTCTTTTTGTTGCTTGATTAAAACAAGCTGCCAGTTGTTTTTTGTTTTCATTAGGGTGCTCCTTTACTTTATGGGTATTGGTGCGTTGCTTCCCTTATTGGTACTTCCATCGCATATGCGATCAACGTAATGTATATATTGGCATAAAATTAAAAGAAGTAGCAACCGATACATTAAGTGTATCGGCACTATACCATTTATTTTCTTTTCTTTCTTTCAGGTGCTTTGTATCCCCATAGTTTGGGATTAATCGTACCTGATCCCCATTGAATAGATTTCAGATTGTCCCGAAACTTATCCCAGTACATATTAAAAAGATGAGTATTTGTGCCTCTTGTAAGGTCATAGCACATCTTATCATTCACAATATACGAAATAATATGAGCATCATTAGGTGCTTCTTTCGTATTTGCTTCTTGATAGGTACAGTTCTCTTTTAATATTTCACATCCATAAAGACTTTTTGAGGTTTCTCTTTCCTGTGAAGTCCAAAACTGCTCATTTTCCGTCTTTACAGATGTCGGTTCTTTCTCTACTGACATCTTTCTTTCTGTAATATTCTTTTCCATTATATGAAATCCAATGTAATGTGTATCAGATCCTATTTCCCCACTGAATGTCGGGATATGCTTCTGATACGTTTTCTTTTGTAATCTTATATTTTGTTTGCAGTTTCTTATCCTTACAAAGACATACAATCTCTGCTTCCAGTGGATGAAGTCCTTGCAAAACATTAATGAACATCGTTTCTCTACGAAGAGAACTCAATGTATCATTACCACCTTTTATAAAGTTATAAAATCTTTGATATTCTTTGCGAATTGAAGAACGTCCTTGATCTTGAGAACCAAGTGAGTTCGAACCAAGTTCTTCCATTTTTTCAACAGCATCAACAATTTTTTCACTCAAAGTTCCTTTGAATGAATCTTGCTCATTTACTGCCGAGTAAGGAACATCTCCTTCTGGAAGAGCAGAAATAATACTCTCGTCAAAGTTCCAAATAAAAACACTTTTGAGTGATATGTGCTCATATTTTTTAAGAACTTCCACTGTTTTAGCATTGCTTCTTTGCTTTGATGCTAGATTTAGAATCTCAAAAATAAAGGGATTTGCAGGAAGTTCTGGAATTGATTCAGACAAAACCTTTGCCTTTGGTGCTGCAGGTTTAGTAGTTGCTTTAGTTTTTGTTACGGTCATAATTATTCAGTAAAATTAAATTAGTCATCTTCATCTTCAATCTCTTCATCATCAAAATAATCAGGATTAAAACTTATTGCAAGGACTTCATCGGGAATTAAATTACCATTGTGGTCAAAGAACTCTGGATGCAACTTAGGAATCTCCCTATAGTTCATCATATATTCTCTGGCAACCCATCCCGCAACTAATCCCACTATAAGAAATAATACGGTTAGAAAGGAACCGAATACTAGGCTAACTGCTAACATTTCTTTTGCCTCGGGAAATTACTTTTTTTCTTCCTAGATTTAAAGGAAAACTCAAAATGGATAGTTACTTCCCGATTCAGAAAGCAAACCATCTTTTCGAAGATGATATGAAACGGTTTGGTCTGCTTTCTTTTCCCTCCATTAAGTATAACTTCAATGCCACGATTAAAGTGGTCTTCCTTTTTATTTATGTTCTCATTAAACGATCTTTTGTTCTTTGAGGAATTTGATTGTGTCAACGGATCCTCCCAATTTTTTACCATCACAAATAACTTGTGGAAACGTAGAACCTTCCCCAAATTCTGAATAGAACTCTTCTCTGGTGAAGTTCTCTTCTAAAGTATAAACCACGAAGCTTTGTTTTGTCAAGGTCAATACGTCCTTAACTTTGTCGCAATAAGGACAACCTGGTTTTGAATAAACTGTAAAATTCATATAGATTTATAAACTCTTAATGATTTATAATAGATTATTATATCACATTATTTCAACTAGATGGAGTTGTTCCCATTCCAACAACTGATTCTGGCAAAGTAGGTCTTTGTCCAACATTGTAGTTATCTGGTGGATATGTCATATTTTCTCTTTCTGCTTCTTCTTTCTCTTCTTTAGGACTTTTTGGCCAAACAACTCTACTTACATCATCAAATTTTTCTGGAAGATCTCTAAGTTCTTGACGATATTTGAACCATAAGATTTTATCTTCATCAGAAACTAAGTTTGCATCTGAAATTTGAGTATAATCAGATTCTTTAAGAAGATTGTCTCTCTTCTCACGAATTGGTGCCCAATCAAGAGTTTTCTTTTGATTTCTATTATTCCCAATTTCTTCTTCGGTTAAATCTTCTATACTATAAGGAAACTCATAAAATTCTCCACCATTAATTTTTTTAACATCTCCCTTGACTAATCTTTGAGTTAACCAATCATATTGTAGAGGAACATCATAGACATAATAAAATCCATACTGTATTAGAAACTCAGGTTTTCCTGGAAAAAGACCATAATCCGTAATCAGAGTAGTATCTTCAATAAGTTGATTAGAATCTGGTTTATAATACATTTTCTACAGAAGTCTATTATAAAATATTTAGATATAAATGTTCTCTTTCAAAAACTGATAATGTGATTTGAGATTTTGAATTTTTATTTTTAGATTTTTTCTATGCTCTTTCCACCGATCAAAAGCATCGTCAAATATTGGATTAAATACTGGATCATAGAAAGATCTTTGATCTTTTTTAGAAAGAATTTTATTATTTAATGAGTATCCCATTCCAGCAAAAATATAAATCGCAGGAAAACAATTATCAAAATCTAATTCATATCCAGAATTTATTAACTTAAATAGACCACTCAATGATTCCGACTTGTAATCAATATCATTAGTAACATATTTCCAATATGGTGTGTCCATTCTATTACTCATAGCATAATGAAGTTCGGTAAAATTTTTCATTGCCGTTATCTGATCATCAATAGTTTCATTATATTTTTCTATGTCAAAAGAATTAACATATCCTTCTCTAGATTGAAGAGTATTTATCAGTTTTAAAATTGCTTCTTGTGTTGTTGCCAATCCAGTAGATTCTAGTGGTTCAACAAATCCATACGATAATCCAATAGAAACTACATTTTTACACCAACCTTTTTTACGAACTCCACTTACTATATCAACAATTCTAGTTTCGGTATTCTTACCAATAAACCGAATAAACTCTTTCTTGGCATCATCATCGCTTATGAACTTGCTACTATAAACATATCCCATACCTTTTCTAGACCAAGTAGGAATTTCCCAAACCCATCCAGAACTTAACCCAGTACAATTTGTGTATGGAACCATTTGATTCTCTATATCATCATATTCAACTGGAGAAACAACTGCCCTATCATTACATAAAGTATCATATTTAATAAACTCGCTGAAATTTTTTATCAAGAGGGATTTAAATCCCGTACAGTCAATATACAGATCCGCATTTAAAGATGCTCCAGATTTACATAAAATCTGAGTTATTCCCATATCATCTTGTTCTAAATGAGATACATCATCCACAATATAAGTAATATGATTCTTATATCTGCCTCTCAAAAACTCTGCAAATTTATATGACTCAAAATGATATGAAACATAATCATCATTTAAATCATCAGCATATTCAGAATCATAACTCATTTTATTGAGATCGCATAAATCTGTGGTTTCGTGAAAATAATTTGCAAAGGTCTCATAAGATAAATTTCTCTCATCAATCAAACTTAAAAGAATACTAGGTGGTATTTGATCTATATTATTATTTTTCTTTACTTTACATAGTGGATAATGAAATGAATTTTTAGTATTGAAATTATTAAACTTAATACTTAACTTGTAGGTTGCATTACAATGCGACATAAAATCTTTATCTTTCAAATTACAAAGTTTCAAAAACCTATTAATCTCAGGAAGATTTGATTCACCTACACCTATTGCATTTACAATATTTGATTCAACTAATGTTATTTTAATATTTTTAAAGTTTTCACATAGAGCTGCACAAGTCATCCATCCAGCAGATCCACCACCAACAATTACAATCGAATCTATTTTCATTTTAAAGAAACTATGCTATAGTGTATTATAGCACATTCGATTCACAAATGAAAAAGATCTATATCTACAATAGCGATCCTAATTCCGAAGAAACCATTTTTTACCCAGAACCAGCGGTAAAAAATACTCCAGAATGGTATAGAAAACTTCCTTTTCTGAATGATTTTAATTTTAGATCTAGATTGGGTAATGGTATAGATAAAAATTTTCTAGAAAACTTTCGCAAAGATAAAAAACATATTCAACAACCAACTGCTAAGGGTTGTCCAGCAGTTTATGATTCCATTTCAAGTGGATATATTTTAAAAGCCTGGACTGATATTCTTGTCTCCGTGAATGATAACTATGAAATAATGGCAAAACAAATTGAAAATGGTGTATTGACCAATTCACAATCATCTTTTGATACACAAGAAATGTTTCATAATGATTCTTTAATGAAAAGTAAAAATATACCTAAACTAAAGTCCCCACTTTTTGTTAGCACAGATCCTGGTCTCAGTTTAATGATCACTCACCCAATGTATCACTTTAATGAAAATTGGATTTCTATGCCAGGTATAGTTTGCACCGACAAATATCCAATTCAATTACAATGGATGTTTAACTGGATTGGAAAACCAGGAAATTATGTAATTGAATATGGGACTCCCATATTGCAAATTATTCCAATAGTTAGAGAAAAAACTAAGATAGAAATCACGAATAAAAAAATAGACACTCCAATATCAAAATGCCCAGTAATGCAGGCACAAAGATTTATAAAATCCCAATGGGAATATGTTTATAAAACTAATAAGTAAAATTATTATTTTTCTCTAAAATATAAATCACAGTTAGTGATGGTAACACTATTTGTTACACCTGGAGAATATCCACTATAACAAGTTTCAGATCTTTCCATATATGGAACTAATCTGTTATTGATCCCATAAGATCCAGATCCACCACACCAATCAGAACATCTACTGTCACTACCACCGGTTCTGAACGAATATTGTCCAATATTAAAACCATAAGATGCTGATGCAATACTTAGTTCCATCCTTTTGCAAGCTTGCCCAACATCACCAGCACTATAAGTTCCACTAGATCCTTCCCAATATGCAACGGCATTGCTATTAAGTTCGCTTTCAGTCATATATGTATTCATCGTTCCAGCGCCAGAAATAAATGTTGCGCTTCTGTTTGAATAATTATTAGTTCCTTTTTGATATAATGTGGAAATTTTAAATACATAACTTCCATTGTTCATAGAGATCAAATATTCACATTCTCCAGTAGATGATGTGCTATCTCTAGCATTTTTATAAGATATCATACAATAACTAGAAGTTGTTACTGATCCACCACTAAATCCATAATCACTTCTTATATTAAAATTACTATCATTTGTTCCTGTACTTCTAGCATATCTAGTCCATCCACCACCAGATGTGGTCATATCACAATATAGTGGATAAGCACCACTAGGGGTTGAAACATAATATGTTCCAGACGGATATCCACTTAAACTTAACTGTTTTGCACTTGTTGCAGGAGAAGATGCAAAAAATCCAAGAGGATTTGTCCTACACCCAATACCATTAGAACGTGATCCGGTTATACTGCTTAATAATGGGCTCATATTTACGGAGATGCTAAAACAATAAAAGTATTACTTGCTGTCTTATATATGTCCCAAGTATAAGTATCATATCCAGATGTGGATCCAGAACTTGGAGTGCTATTAAATTTCCAATATATGGTTGTACTTGATCCATCAATAGTAATAGAATTTGTATAATATGATCCACTATTTTGTGTTGATATAACTGTCACAATAACGTGTTGCCCAACATCCAACATAGAATTTAATGTTGTTGATCCATTACCACGAATATTATGAGTCCAAGTAGATGTTGAGTTTGATGTAAAAAGAAAGACATTTGCAGTTTTAACATCTAAGTTACTCGTTCCGTTTGCAGTTCCTGAAATAATTGAAACTTTTTCAAGAACATTACTCACCTTAAAGGAATCAGTAACCGTAGTGATACCTAATGTTGAAATACCTGATACGACTAGATTTTGAAATGTTGCCGAAGGCGAATATAATGTTGATAAACTAGATACGCCTACAACTTGTAAAGTAGAATTTGGTGATGCGGTTCCTATGCCAAGTCTATTATTTGTGGTGTCATAAGCAAATCCAGTTGTTGCTCCAAATCCAGAAGAAGATTTATATTGAATTTGTCCATTAACACTACCATCAGCAACAGAAGAAGAACCCTTAGATACGAGATTCCAATAGGTTGTATTTACTGATCCGGAAGTTGATGGAACATTACCTGTGGTATTTGCAATACAGATATATGAAGAAATCGTCGAACCATCATTATATTGGACTAAATCGTCGGGAGTATATGAAAAA
>Ga0209299_1001608_pt1 | contig 12385 bp, 13 predicted proteins | sample S_140806_MF_Meta_FD_187326 | JGI IMG/M metagenome (GOLD analysis project Ga0209299, IMG submission 187326) | Freshwater microbial communities from Lake Simoncouche, Canada to study carbon cycling - S_140806_MF_MetaG (SPAdes) (version 2) | ecosystem: Environmental > Aquatic > Freshwater > Lake ...
AATTGCGAGGACTTGCCGTTGAGTACGGAGTCCCAATTGTATCTGCAACTCAAACCACAAGATCCGGTTTTACTTCTTCCGACCCAGGACTCGAAGATACAAGTGAAAGTTTTGGTTTGCCAGCGACCGCAGACTTAATGTTTGCGTTGATTACTTCGGAAGAATTAGAAGAACTCAATCAAATTATGGTAAAACAATTGAAAAACCGTTACGCGGATCCAACACATTATAAAAGATTTACTGTGGGTATTGACAGAGCGAAGATGAAACTGTATGATGTGGAACAGTCAGCACAGCAAGGAATTGCTGACGCTGGTGATACACCAAAACCACAACCTAGAAAATCATTCGATGGATTCAAAGTATGACACTAACTAAACAAGATGCCCTTTATTGTGCCGGCATCTTTGAAAACTATTTCGCAAAGTTTAACCGTATTGATGAATATATGAGAGATCAAAAAATTGCATCTCTTGATAAACTTGAAATTAGTGGTTTATTTCCGCCAGAAGATGAGTTGTTTAATGCGTTTGATATGCATCCAAATGATATGGAGTTTGATATATTTGAACCTCCAAATAAAACATGGGAAACATTAGTTGGTATTACATCATCACATATTAATATTGCACCAGTTGGTCGTAATGTTAGATTGGCGGTGAAAGAAAAAAATACCGACAAATATGTTGGATTCATTCGCCTTGGTTCACCAGTTATTAATTGCAAACCTAGGAATGAGATGCTAGGTCAAGTTTTTACACAAAACGAAAAATCTAGCAAGTCGTTCAATAAATGTTCAATGATGGGTTTTGTAATTGTTCCTGCACAACCATTTGGTTTTAATTATCTTGGTGGCAAATTATTGGCAGCAATTACCACCTCGCATAAAGTTCGTGAAATCGTAAATAAAAAATACGATATGAACCTTTGTTTGTTCGAAACAACCAGTTTATATGGCAGTAGTAAAACTGTATCTCAGTATGATGGAATGAAACCTTATCTGCGATATAAAGGACTAACTGATAGTGATTTTCTACCTCTAATGCACGGTAAGACATATCACAATCTTAAAAACTTTGTAGAAACTCGTATCGGTGGTAATATTGTTCCTGAAAATTCATCTAGTCAAAAATTAAAGATTAGTATGAAAATAATTTCCATGATTAAGGCCGGTCTTAAAGGAAGTTCAGAACTAAGTAAATTTAATGAGGTTATAACAGATGCTAAAAAATTAACTGAACAGAAACGATACTATATTTCAAATTACGGGTTCAAAAACTACATCGATGTTGTAAATGGAAAAACTGATGTTCTAATTAAAGATGAAAACTATGATAAATTTGAATTAGAAAATATAATTGGATGGTGGAAAAATAAGGCCTCTAATCGATATGAAACTTTGTCTAAAGAAGGACGTTTGAGAAAAGATTTGGAAGTGTGGACTTCTGGAAAAGAAATCGACATTATTAGATAAATATTTGTATTTGAAGGTACTATTGATATGGCCTCAAACACTAACGAATATATAAGACAACTTATTACCGCTGTTTACGATGGTCCGCTTACCGTAGAAGGAACTGGATCAATCATTACTATAAAAGTTACAGACCGGACAAAAGTTAAATCTGATTTATATTCTTTTCTGGATAAAAACAAATATCCTTATGAAGATGAAAAAACCACACGATCATCATTTAATGTAACTAATATTAAAACACCTGATGGAAAATCAGCTGTTATCATTTATAAAAATGCAACAGGCGGAGGCGGATCAGGCGCCGGTGCAGAAGTTACAGAATTGGCAGAATCAGCACAATGTTGGTACACCGCAATTGCATTTAATAAAACTTTAGAATCTTTTGACGATTTTATGAAATATTATGATGATGTAAAAACAAAATGTGATACTGACGCAACAGTACAAAAAATAATTGATAAGTTGCCAGAAGATTGGGTAGAATCTTCAATTAAAATTGCCAATTATATGAAAGAAATGAAAGAGTTCAAATCAAATTTGAAAAAATATAACTTTCATCGTGGGTCAAAATTAGTTGATAAAATTACTAAAATGTTTCTGTCTGCGAATAGAGCAGAACAAATGTTTGCAAATATCAATAAATGGAGTCCAGCAGATATTTGGTTAATGACTCCAACTGGAGAAAGAGAAATTAATGCAGCAGATGATAAACAAACATTTGCTTCATTAAATGCACTTATTGTAAAACTTTTTGAATCTAGAGAAGTTATAGGAGTATCATTAAAAAAAGTAGGTGCAAAAGTGCATGATGAAATATTTAATTATGGCAAAAAAGAAACTGTGTGTAAATTCAAGTCTTTTAAAGTTTCTGAAAAATCTAAAGATGGTTATATTTTATTTTCATATAAAGATGATCCAGATATGGCAATTCAATTTAGATCATTTTCGGATACTGGTTCTTGGCAAGGCGAAATAAAAGGTAAATATGCATCTGGCGGTAAAATTGGTGGCGGTCAAGTTGCATCAATTTTTAAACGTGTTGCTAAAGTTACTTTATCATCAGCAGACGCAAAAGAAGTCACAAAAAAAGTACAATCTAAAAAACCAGATATTCGTGAAGGTATTTTAGAAAATGCCAAAAAAATAAAAGTGAAAGTTGAAGAACCATTGTTACAAACGAATGATTGGAATTATTCTAAATTTCTGACATTAGAAACTTTAAGTGCTTTTGACAAACTAAATACCGAGAATCAACAAAGAATATTGCGTGAAATTATAGGATATGCAGCTTCAAGTACCGAAGCTTCAGGAGTGTTTATTAAGATATCGTAATTATGGAGTTACATTATGTCTGCAACTGTGATTATACCAACAACTGGTGCACCAGAATTAAGAACGGCAATCGTATCAGTTTTAGACCAATCATATGATACCACTTGTTATGTGGTTGTTGATGGGGAACAATATTTCGGCAAAACACGAGCCATCGTCAGCGACTATGCCGGAAATAAAAACCTCAAGGTCTGTTACCTCCCAATCAACGTAGGATCAAACGGGTTCTACGGTCATCGTGTATATGCATCCTTCACGCACCTGGTCGACACGGAGTACGTCCTGTACCTTGACCAAGATTGTTGGTTTGATGAACACCACGTTCTTTCCTGCATAGAAACGATCCAAAATAATAATTTAGAATGGTGTTATTCACTTAGAAAAATTTATGATAAAGACAGCAAATACATATGCAATGATGATTGTGAATCTTTAGGAAAATATCAATCATATCACGGTATTAATCATATAGATACAAATTCTTATTGCCTTTCAACTAAAATTGCAATAAGATTAGCTAGCGTTTGGCATGGCGGTTGGGGGCAAGATAGAGTTTTCCTTTCTGCTATTTCTCAACATTTCCAGAAATACGATTGTACAGGATTGTATACTTCCAATTATAGGGTGGATGGCAACCAGGGGTCTGTTACTGGAGATTTTTTCTTAAATGGTAATAAAATAATGAATGAAAAATATAAAGGAGTTTTTCCATGGCGAAAAATTTAATTATTGGTGGATTCACAAACTATGATTATAATCAATTAAAACCTTGGGTAGAATCAATTTGTGAAGTTACAACAGAAAATACACATAAAGTTGTAGTTATTGGAGATAACGTATCACAAGAAACTGTTGGTAAACTCATTAAACAAAACTTTGAAATTGTGAGATTTAATTCGAAACAAAATATTCCTATTCATGTTCTCCGATTTCTTTATATCTACGAATATTTAAAAGATAAATGGAAAGACTATAAGTACGTTGTCACAACAGATATGAAAGATGTTTATTTTCAAAGTGATCCTTTTGTATGGTTGCAAGACAATTTAGATTGTTTCACTCATCTTGTTGCTGGTTCAGAAGGTATGCTATATAAAGATGAACCGTGGGGTAACGAAAATTTAATGCAAGCATATGGTCCATACGTGCATAATTTATTCAAGAATAATGAAATTTATAATGTTGGAACAATTGCTGGAGATGCCGAATACGTTAAAGATTTGATGTTTAATATTTTTATTAATGCAATCAATAGGCCTATTGCTATTTGTGATCAAGCCGTGTATAATGTATTACTACAAACACAACCATATAAAGATATTACTTTGTTTTTGAAACAAAGTTCTGGATGGGCAATGCAAGCTGGCACTACTGTTGATCCATCCAAGATTGAAAGTTTTAGACCTTTTCTAACAGAAAAAGAACCGATATTTGAAGATGGTATTGTTAAAACTTGTGATGGAAAACCTTTCGTAATTGTTCATCAATATGATAGAGTACCCGAATGGAAAAAATTCGTACAGAAAAAATATGAGCAGGAAAGTGAAGATAAATTTTTTACATATACAGCATAAAAGGATTTTATATGATGTGTGAATGCAATTTAGTACTATTAAAAGTACAAGATGAAAGTGAGATTGAACAACTCAGATTAATTAGGAATGCTTGTAAAAATTTTATGACTAGAAATACTAACGAAATTTCAAAAGAACAGCAGTTAGAATGGTATAAAAATATTGATAAAAATTTTAACAAGTTATACCTACTATATGATGTAATACATGGTGTTGCTTTAACACCGATTGGTTACGGATACATAAGAGTTGAAGATGGCGCAGTACTATTAACTGGTGGATTAATTGAAAGTCAAAGAGGCAAAGGTTACGGATCAATTCTGTTTAATTACTTGGTTAAAAATTCTAAAGTATTCAATTTGCCAATAAAATTAGAACTATTAAAAACAAACATGGTAGCTTTTTCTATTTACAATAAAATAGGATTTAGAGTTATCGGAGATGATGGAAAAATCATTAAAATGGAGTATCATTATGATTCAGTTATTTAAAGTAGGAATGTCTGGGGACGTTACGCCATTAATTAATGAAGTTTTATTGTCTGGTTTTATAGGGCAAGGTCCAAAAGTTGAAATATTTGAAGAAACTTTGGCAAAAGTATTAAAGACACAAATTAAACCTGTTACTGTAAACTCTTGCACTTCTGCTATTGATCTATGCCTACATTTATGCGATGTGCAACCTGGTGATGAGGTTATTGCCACACCACAAACGTGTTTTGCTTCACAAGTTGGCATTATTCACAGACACGCAAAAATCAGATGGGCAGACATTGATCCAATGACTGGACTAATGGATCCGGAATCTGCTAGAAAATTAATTACAAAAAAAACTAAAGCCATTGTTGCTGTAAATTGGGCTGGAAGAATTTGTGATTTCAAAACATTAAAATCTTTTGGTATTCCAGTAATCGAAGACGCTGCGCATACATGGGATGTCTTTTTGAAAGAACCAGTCGAAAGAGGCGATTATATTTGTTATAGTTTTCAAGCAATTAAATTTTTGACAAGTGGTGATGGCGGACTTATTATTTGTCCCAACGAAGAAAAAGAACAAGAAGCTAGAATTTTAAGATGGTTTGGATTAGATAGAACTAAATCTGAATCTTTCAGGTGTACACAAAATATTACGAAAGCAGGATACAAATATCATATGAATGATATTAATGCTACTATTGGTTTAGCTAACATTGATTTAGCAAATCTATCTGTAAATCTACATAGAAAAAATGCAAAATATTTAATAGATAACATTAATAATCAAAATTTGGTAATGCCTTTATGGGATGAAACCTGTTCATTCTGGTTATTCAGTATGCATGTTTTAAACGGCCGCAAATCTGAATTTACAAAATACTTGGTAGAAAATGGAATAGCATGTAGTCCAGTTCACTATAGAAATGACTTATATGATTCAACTATTCATTTTAAAGAAAAAGATTTACCTGGTGTAACAGCTTTCGATGAAACACAAGTTTGTATTCCTGTCGGTTGGTGGTTAACAGAAGATAATTTAAAACACATAGTTAATACTTTAAACAACTTTAATTGATTTATGAAACATATATGTATTATCACATCAGCATTAGCTCCAGTCGTGGGAGCTATTCCTTTAGATGACCGTTATACACAGACAATATATTCTATTGAAACTGTTAGAAATAAAATTCCAAATTGTAAAATAATATTAAATGATATTTCAGTTTTACCTTGTGAAAAATATAAAAAACACATATCTGAATTGGTTGATGTTTTTATAGATTCATATAATGATAAGAATATATTTGAATTGAGTAGAAGAGGTTATAAAAGTCATGGCGAATTACTGTTGTATCGTAATACAATAGAATATATTAAACAAACTATTGATTTATCTGACTATGGTAGAATTTTTAAATTATCAGGAAGACATAATATAACAGAAGAATTTAATATTGAAGATTATGATGATAGTACTGTTGGAAAATATGTTTTTAAGAAATCTGTGCAATCTTGGATTTCACCGGAATTAAGAATATATGAAACTAGATTGTGGTCTATGCACAAAACAAATATGGAAGATTATATAAGTAAATTTGAAGATGTGTTTAAATCATGTGATGGATATTATGATATAGAACATGGTTATTACAAATTTTTAAACAAAAATGATGTTGTCGAATTTGATAATATTTGGGTAGAAGGAAAAGTCGGATTACACGGTAAATACCAGAAGGATTAAATTATGGATTATAAAATAAATTATGTGCCAGTGTTTTATATTGGACCAAATAGAGATTATGTTAGTTATCAAGAGAAATTTAAAAATGATCCTATGTTTTTCGTTAGATACCATGTTAATTTTTTAAACACATGTGAAAATAATAAAATCAAAAGAACAACTTTTGTTTTCAATGATGATATATCTGATGAACTGAAAGATTTAATTCTACAAACAATTTCAGAAATAAAAACAATGGAAGTAGAAGTTATTTTTCGCCGAAATGGTGGTTTTTCTTATGGTGCTTGGAATGATGTGATTAAGAAAAACCTCAATCACTTTGACTATTTCTTTTTAATAGAAGATGATTATATTCCAGTAAAACCAGATTTCTATGAAGATTTTGTAGATCGTTGTACACCAGAATATCCTTATGTTTCAACTTTTGTTGATGAATATAAACCGGGAAAGTTTTGTGCTTCCTGTTCAAACTCTATTATTCGTGCTGATGTTTGCAAAGATATATTAAAAAAGTACAATGAGTTATTTCTTGTAAATCCAACAAACATATTACAAGATGCTTGGGATACACAAATGAACTTTCTGAACTTGTTTACACAATCAGGTTATGGTATGAGAGATATTCTGCATAAGTATTCTACACCACACAACACTAATTGCAATATAAATCAAATAACTGTATTTGGTAATAAAGATTTACCGCATATTCTTGTGCCCATTATACCTTAAAAATAATCATGATTGAATCTAAAATTAAGTTTTTTCACAAAAAACATAATGTAATTGATAATAAAAAATGGCTTAAAAATAATTTGAAAATGTTTGAGATTGAAGTGTTTTCTTATTGTAATAGAAAATGCTGGTTCTGTCCAAATTCATACATAGATAGAAAGTCTGATACAATTTTAATGCCAGAAGAGTCTTATTTGTCTGTGATGGAACAACTAAGAGAAATCGATTATGATCAAGAAATTACCTATAGTAGGTACAACGAGCCTTTGTCCAAAAAAGATATAATATTAAAAAGAATTAGACAAGCAAGAGAATATTTACCTAAAGTTAAGTTGAGAACAAATACTAATGGAGATTATTTAAACTTAAACTACATACATGAATTGCGTGATGCTGGACTAAATCAATTATTCATTCAACAATATTTGGGAAATAATCAACTCTACAATCACAATAGACTTAAAAAAATTATGATTAAAAAAATTGAACGCTTAGGTGTAAATTATTCAATTATAACAGATATATTTAATCATAGAATTGAATTTAATTTAGAAATAGAGGGTATTACTGTTCATCTTAGAGCCAGAAACTTTAGCATAGAGGGCACAGCAAGAACTAAATTGGTTGAAGATGCAAATAAGGATTATGTAAGAACTCAATCTTGCAAACAACCATTCAATAATATGTACATTGATTATAATGGTTCTGTTGTTGTTTGTTGCAATTCTAGGTCGGATATACCGGAACACAAAAATGCTATCATGGGATCAATACATGAGGATAAAATTTGGAATATTTTTAGTTCGGAAAGATATGATTCTTGGCGAGAACACTTAAAAGGTGATGGACCTAAAAGTGGTATTTGCGAAAAATGTAAAATTGATGTTAATTTTGAGGAGTTTTTATGAATAAAACAATTATTTCGCATTTCTTTAATGAGCAATATTTGCTTCCTTGGTGGCTTAATCATCATAAAGAAAAATTTGATCATGGTATTATGATTGACTACAATTCAACCGATGAATCTGTTAATATTATCAAATCTATTTGTCCTAGTTGGAAAATTGTAAAAACAAGAAATGCTTTTTTCGAGGCAAGACCTATAGATGAAGAAGTTGAAGACATTGAGAAATCGATTGATGGATGGAGAATCTGTCTGAATACGACCGAATTTTTACTTGGTGATGTGTCTATATTGGAAAACACGGAAAAGAATTCTTATAAGATTCCTTCAATGGTAATGGTAGATGACAATCCGAATATTAGTCCCAATCCAAATGTATCATTAATTAAACAAAAGGCGCACGGTATACATTTCAATGAATCATTTCATATTAGACGAGCTAGAAATTTACATCAGGATAGTAATATTACATATCCAATAGGCCGTCATTATGAAAATTATGATACAAATGATTTTGTTATTTTATGGTATGGTTGGTCTCCTTATAATTATGAATTAAAACAAAGAAAATTGCAAATTAAAAAAAATATACCAGATTCCGATAGAATTAAAGGATTGGGCACAGGACATTTTTTACAAGAATTTGAAATGGACAGTACATATAAAAATCAATACTTACCCATGGCAAGAGATTTGGCAGAAGATTTGAAACAATTTAAATGAGATTAAAATGAAAAAAATTTCTATTTGTATCGCAACATATGAGATGGGAGGTTATGGACATACATTTTTGGATCAATTACTTACTGAATTGAAGATACAAACATTTCAAGATTTTGAAGTGGTTATTTCAGATCAAAGTAACGATACAAAAATACTTGAAGTTTGTCAAAAACATTCCAATCTACTAGATATTAAATATTTTAAATATTTTTACAATAGAGGAAAAGCCGCCTGCAATATTAACCAAGCTATGAAGTATGCATCTGGTGAAATAATAAAGATATTATATCAAGATGATTTCTTTGTGACACCTGAAGCTCTCGGTAAGATTTTCGAAAAATATCAACAAGGCGCCAAATGGGTCATTAATGGATTCACACATAGCGACAATCAAAAAAAGAATTTTTTCAACACAAGAATACCTTTTTATCAAGATGCAGTTATTATAGGTGAAAATAGTATTGGAAATCCATCTAATTTTTCTATCCTTGCATCAGAGAGAATGTATATGGACGAGTCCATTCTGTATGTGGTAGATTGTGAATTTTATTATAGAGTTAAACAGAAACTTGGACTTCCTGTTATTGTCGAAGATATTTTAGTATGTGCTAGGCATCATCCGGTTTCAGCCGTGGATAACCCATCATTCTATTCATTAAAAGATACAGAAGTTGCATATTGCTTACAAAAACACAATTTAAGATTGACCTAACATGATAGATTAAAAGTTATATAAATAATGAATAAGCAATCAAAGTGTTTTGCAAAGGAAACTAATGAAATCATTTTTATTCTTCTTAAAAGAAGAAACAGAAGAAAATAAATTAAAGCATATTGCTCATGCTGAAGATCGTCCAATATTACATGGATCAGAAGGGTTCTCACACACCCACGGTGCCTTAATGCAGGCACACGAACACATTAAGTCTGGCGGAAATAGTTCTGCACTTACAATGAAATATGATGGATCGCCGGCGGTTGTATTTGGACACCATCCAGAAAATGGCAAGTTCTTTGTTGCATCAAAGTCTGCGTTTAATAAGACACCAAAAATTAACTATACTCACGCGGATATTTTAAAAAATCATGGTCATGCGCCAGGATTAGTCGATAAACTCCATGCGTCGTTAAATCATCTTAAAAAGATTGCACCAAAAACTGGAGTGTATCAAGGTGACTTAATGTACACACATGATGACTTAAAACATCATAAGAACGGCAAAGTATCTTTTACACCAAACACAATCACCTATACCGCAAAAGGTGATGATGCAGACAAAATAAAAAAATCCAAAATGGGAGTTGTGGTGCATACACAGTACCACGGCAAAGATATTGCGTCGATGAAGGCAGATTCGCATCCGGATTTGCACAACTTTCACCATCATACTGACGTTTGGCAAAAATCGCCGAACCATGACACAAGACAAGTACATTATTCAGAACATGACCAAGAAGCGTTTCATAAACACATGGATGCGGCTAAAAAGATACATGATGAACATGGTAAAGAAATGTATAAGGCAACTGAACCACATCAAGGTGAAGGCAATCATTTAGAAACTTACATCAACGATACCGTAAGAAAAGATGCAACACCATCTGTTGAAGGACTTAAAAAACATATTCAAAATAAATATAAGAAAGAGATTGCAAAGTTAAAAACTCCAGCAGGTGCTACAAGAAAACAAAATCAAGCTGACGCACACACAAATCACATAGAAAGTAATAAAGAACATTACAACAATCTGTTAAAGATGCACCATCATTTACAACAAGCAAAAAATGTATTGGTGAATACACTTCAGCAACATGAAGGTGGATTAGAACATCATATTGAAGGTAAAAAAACAGGCCCAGAAGGGTTTGTTATTAATCATGCTGGTAAACCAACTAAACTGGTAGATCGTGCCGAATTTGCTAAAGCTAATTTATTAAAGGTGAGGAAATGATATCATTTAAAAGTTTTTTATTAGAAACGGAAGGCCGTGGCACTCTAACGGCATCAGGTAAAACTGGTGAAGACCATAGAAAAAGATATATTGATCCTCATGTTGGATCAAAATCATATACACATGTTTTAGCTAAAGAACACGATGATTTACCAAAAGGTTCTTCTATAAAAATTCATAATGTAGAACATATCAACGGTAAAATTCATGTCCGTGCAGAAGATGAAACGGGCAATCACCATGTTATACCAATTTCGAAATTACACAAACCTGGTGATGCACCACCAAATAAAGGTCATGACTATGAAACTAAATTCGTTGAAAGAATGAAACATCATGGGATTATGCCAAAAAATATGAAAGGTGCGGGATCAACTGGCGGTACAGATTTTGCAGTCCATAATAAGAAAAAGGGTGAATTTCATGCGGCTTCAGTAACAGGAAGTTTACTTAATGGTGAAACGAAAAATGGTACGACCGCTGCGATGGGACAATTGACGATACATCACACAAAGGAAAAAGGTTGGCATATAAAAGATTCACAAAAACAAAAAAGACCAGAATACGCAAAACATATTGAAGAATCTGGTATTTTAGATCATATGAATAAACATCATCCTGATCCAGAAAAAGAACCAACCACAACTTCTGGTAGATCGAAAACAATTGAAATGAAACATCCGAATTTACATCCAGCTGAAGCGTATTTAAAAGATCATCATGTTCATGTTTTGCAAGTTGGTGGGTACGGCACTTATAAAGTTGGTGAAAAAGATGAAACTGGACATGGCCTTCCTTCAATTTCTGGACAAGGAAAATGGAGAATTAGAGAAAAACAAAAAGGAAATAAAAGCGCACGAACTGTTGCTTTCCACCCTGATGGTGTTAAAGGTTTAAATAAAAGTCATATCGATTTAGATAAAGATTCAGATTTACATTCATTCAAAAAAACTTTAGGGCACATGTAAAACTATGAAATCTTTTTTAGAATTAATTGCTGAAGAAGAAAGGACATATAAACCGGTTGTCATGGCCTTTGGTCGGATGAATCCTCCGACAACAGGACATATGAAGTTAATCGATAAAGTTCATGAAATCGCCGATAAAGAACACGCACATCATGTTGTTGTTGCTTCACATTCACAAGACGCAAAGAAGAATCCATTATCGGCAAAAGAGAAGATAAAAACTCTCAAAAGATATTCACCAAAAACAAATTTTGTTGCCGCATCAAAAGAACTTCCTTCATTTATACAACACGCTGCAAAATTAAATGCTGCAGGTCATGATCATTTAATTATGGTTGCAGGATCAGACCGTGTCAAAGAATATCATAAACTTTTACACAAATATAATGGTCATGCATTTAATTTCAAGAAAATAGAAGTCCGTTCTGCTGGTCACCGTGATCCGGATGCTGAAGGTGCAGAAGGTATGTCTGCTTCAAAAATGAGAGAACACGCAAAAAATA
>Ga0209299_1001623_pt1 | contig 12301 bp, 11 predicted proteins | sample S_140806_MF_Meta_FD_187326 | JGI IMG/M metagenome (GOLD analysis project Ga0209299, IMG submission 187326) | Freshwater microbial communities from Lake Simoncouche, Canada to study carbon cycling - S_140806_MF_MetaG (SPAdes) (version 2) | ecosystem: Environmental > Aquatic > Freshwater > Lake ...
CTGCTGGTACTCTTGTAACAATCAATAATTACTTTGATATACCTACATCTCCTGCTACTAACAGAGCAATTGCTGGTGTCTCTGGAGTTTTCGTTTTTCATTCCAATACAGTAGTTGCTTTTGGAAAAAATGCAAAGTATAGCACTGCAATTGGTGCTGGATATATTGGATTAGTAACTGCATTAACTGCATCATAATTTATTTGAGGAAGGGGGTTGACAGCAGGTTCTGACAGTGTTATAATAAATAGATGTTAAGGAACCAACACATTCCTTAACCTTGCCGCACCAGGACTAGGCAAGTAAAATCCGTCCTTATACCTATGCAGGAGGGTTGCATAGGAATACTTTTACCGTTCAGCACCTCCTGAACTCATATCTATCCCTTTTAAGAAAAAATGACTGCTACAATTGCTACACGCAAAACTTTTAATGCCTGGGACGAATTCTGCTCCTGGGTGACTTCTACCGATAACCGTCTTTATGTTGGTTGGTTCGGTGTTCTGATGATTCCCTGCCTTCTTGTTGCTACTTCGGTTTTTATTATTGCATTTATTGCAAATCCCCCTGTAGACATTGATGGCATTAGAGAACCTGTTGCTGGGTCTCTAATGTGGGGAAACAACATCATCTCTGGTGCTGTTGTTCCTTCTTCTAATGCGATTGGACTGCATCTCTATAATCTTTGGGATGCTGCTTCTATTGACGAAGCACTTTATAATGGTTGGGCATATCAAGCAGTGGTATTCCACTTTTTGATTGGTGTCTGGTGCTATCTTGGTCGGGAATGGGAACTTTCATACCGTTTGGGTATGCGTCCTTGGATTGCAGTTGCTTATAGTGCTCCTGCTGTTGCTGCAACCGCAGTATTCTTGATTTATCCCTTTGGTCAAGGAAGTTTTAGTGATGGAATGCCTCTTGGTATTTCTGGAACTTTTAATTATATGCTTGTATTTTCTGCAGAGCATAATATTCTTATGAATCCATTTCATATGTTAGGTGTTGCTGGTGTTTTTGGTGGTGCTTTGGCATCAGCAATGCACGGTTCTCTTGTGACTTCTTCTATTGTTCGTGAAACTACCGAACAAGTATCTCAAAATTATGGATATAAGTTTGGCCAAGAAGAAGAAACTTATTCGATAGTTGCTGCACACGGGTATTTCGGTCGTCTTATTTTTCAATATGCTTCCTTCAATAACTCCCGTAGTCTTCACTTTTTCCTTGCTGCACTTCCAGTATTTGGTATCTGGTGTGCTGCTATGGGTATTGCAGTTTCATCTTTTAACTTGAACGGTCTAAATTTTAATGAATCAATCCTTGACAATCAAGGTCGTCCAATTCCTACTTGGGCAGATATGCTCAATAGGGCAAACTTGGGACTGGAAGTGGTCCACGAAAGGAACGCACATAATTTTCCATTAGATTTGGCAGCAGCAACCACTACTGAAGTTGCTTTAATTGTGCCACAAATTGGTTGATTTGATATTCAATTTGTGATATAATATCAAGACCCTTCGGGGTCTTTTTTATTATAAATAGTTGAGTGGTTGTATAAGTAAAATGAAACATAATCACCATCTTATTCCAAGACATCTTGGAGGAACTGATGATAAATCTAATATTGTAGAAGATGTAAGTGTAACCAGACACGCAATGTTCCATTATGCAAATTGGTTACTCCATAAAAGTGATGGTGATTACATTGCTTACAGAGCACTTGCTGGAACTATTGGCAAAGAAGAACTTGTAAAGGAATTAATGTTATTTGGTTCAAAAAGAGGTGGAAAATCTGCTAAAGAAAGTGGTCAATTAAAAGAAGCGGCACTTAAACAACCAAAAGATGTGCGGGTTAAAATTGGAAATAAATTAAGTCAATGGAATAAAATTAATAAAAATAAAAATAAAAGAAACAGCAGGGAAGAAACTTTTGAATTAAGAAATATTAAAAAAATATTTCATATATATGAAAAAATAACTGAAAGAACTATAGGAAATCATATTGGCAGTATTGAGATAGAATCTGGATTGGATTTTTCGGATATTGTAAAAATAATCAAAGAAAAATATAATAGAAATGCAAGTTGTTCTCATTTGGTAAGTTTATGTTTGGGTAAAAGAATGTTGCATAATGGTATAACCTGTTCTTTTTTGATATAAAAAATGCTCCTCATCCTCCTGCTCTTCCAGTTATTCGGAGTGTTCCTTTTTCTAATGTCTCTACTATGATAACCTCCACCACATCAAATAAACTCGCAGAGATTATCAGAGATACGTGGCCCAATCTTTATAGACCACCAGCAGATTTCAAACCACCAGCACTTTACAATTTACCAGAAGTGTCTTATAATAATCAAAAGTCTTTAAATGATGAACGAATACTGGATCGTAACTGAAAATAGAACTGGAAGAGTTATCTGCCATTGTGCCGATATTAATGATGCAATAATGATGGTTGCCTTTGATCCCAATCATAGATCCTATAGTCGTCAAAGATTTATTATGGATCAGGTGATTACGGTAACCTCTACAACTGATAAGCAACTTCCAGGGCAGATTGGACTTCCTGCCGCACAAGATCTTTATATTCCAGAAGGACAGCAAGAACCTTTTATTGTATGAATCATCGAAAGCATAAACAAGCAGAGAATGCAAGAAGACCAAAAAAAGAATCTTGCCATTCTTTTGCGAATGATCCACCAGATGCAGTATGCCCCTATTGTGGGAAATCTGGAAAAGGATGTTCTTATATCAATAGTTTAAGTCGTGCTTGGATCCGAGGTGCCTGTAAAATCAAAAACGGCAATAAATAATCATAAGTTGCAACTACTTATGGTTCCTCTGCATTCTCCTAAGGACTATTTGTTCAATCTTCAGGCAACAAATAAATCAGAAGCAAAACGAATGTGGAGACAGAATATAAAAGATGCTTGGAATCAAGAATGTGCATACTGTGAATCAAAGGAAGATATTACATTAGATCACGTTATACCGCAGTGTAAGGGTGGTCTGGATATTAAAACAAATGTGATTGCATGTTGCCATTCATGTAATCAATCAAAGGGGCATATACCATGGGAAGAATGGTATTATAATCAATGCTTCTTCTCTATTGAGAACTATGATAAGATTGTCGAATGGATGAAACCAGAGGCATCATCAAATCTTAATGTATATCGCCCAAGAAGGAATAATGCGAGTTGAATAAATAAATGAAAGGCAGTACATACTGCTTCTTTTGGTAAATACCGAATGCGAATACATGGCGACACCGTTTAGAATTAAACGCACTGCGGTCCCTGGAAAGGCACCAGCAGTAGAAAATCTGCAAACTGGAGAATTAGCTCTTAATACCTTTGACGCGGAACTCTATACTTTAAGAGATAGGTTTGCAATAAGTGGCATCGCTACGGATGTTGTTCGTCTCGGGGCTGGAGCAACTGTTACAAATATTTTATATGTCACAAAAGACGGAAAAGACACCAACACGGGTAAAAAACTTGGCGATGCAAAAGCAACAATCGCAGGAGCAGTTGCAGCATCAACAACAGGAACTGTTATTAAAGTTAGTGCTGGAACTTATGTAGAAAACAATCCAATCGCACTACCAAAACAGGTGAGTGTGATTGGTGATTCATTAAGAGAAGTTACAGTAACTCCACAAAATACTGGCGACCTCTTCTATGTTGCTCCAGGAAACTATATTGCAGAGATGTCCTTTGTAGGCGCTGCAAATACTGGAGCAATCTTTGCATTTAATCCAAATAAACCAGAGTATTCTGCACAGTCACCATATATTCAAAACTGTACTAACTTTATTGCAAATAGTACTGGAATGAGAATAGATGGTAATCATTCTATTGGACCAATCAAATCGATGGTTCTTGACTCCTATACTCAGTATAATCAAGGTGGTATTGGAGTTTCGATCACAAATGAAGGATATGCTCAGTTAGTTTCTTTGTTCACAATCTGCCCAGATACTGCAGTTTTCTGTGCAACTGGTGGTGCTTGTGATCTAACTAACTCAAACGCATCATTTGGTAACTATGGACTGGTTGCTGATGGTGTAGGAACAAGAAAATACACTGGCATTTTGACAACTGCCACAGCAGCAGAATCAGATACATTTACTTTAAACTTAAGTGTTCCAACATTTAATGTATCAAATGCTCTTTATGATAACACAAGTGGAGTTGCAACAATTACAACTTCATCAAATCATAACTTTGCAGTTGGTGTTGGAGTTACTCTGAATGGACTTCAGTTTACTTGCACGGGTATAGGTGGTGCTGCCACATATCCAACTGGAAATAGTGGTTATATATTCGAAGTTAAATCTGTTCCTGCGGCAAATCAATTTGTTGTAAACGTTGGACCTTCTACTACTCCAAATCAAACGTATGTTTCTGGTGGAACCGCTAAGATTAATGTGATTCGTCCTTTTGATGGACAAGTTGTTTATTTTGACCGACTTTATTATACTGTTGGTAAAATTCGTATTACAAATGCTGGTAGTGGATATGCCTCTAATCCAGAAGTTATCATTGGTGATCCAAGTACAGTAAATGATTGGGGTGTAACTGGAACTGCAGCAGCGCAGGTTGTCGGTGATAGTGTAAATTCTATTGAGATTATTTCAAGTGGAAGAGGATATACTTCAACTCCATCCATTACAATTGCCGCTCCTGAAGTGGGGATAAATACAGCAACGGCAGTTATTGAACTATTACCAACATATTACTCAGTTATAAGATCAACACTTCCAACTGTTGCAGGAATATGCACAATTACTGTGAGTGAAAATGTTCCTTATGCAGTTGGTGTTGGAAGCACAGTTCCATTCTTTAAACAGAGTCGAGTATTAGCATCTGGTCATTCTTTCGAATATATTGGATCTGGAACTGATATTACAACTGCTCTTCCTTTCGCTGGTGGTGTACCAATTCAAGATAATGAAATCGATATGAGAAATGGTGGACTGGTAGTTTATACAAGTACTGATCAGGCAGGTAACTTCAGAATTGGTGAAGGAGTTGCAATTAATCAACTTACTGGCACTATTTCTGGTCGATTCTATTCCAAGAGTTTATTTTCAACAATGACACCATTCATTCTAGCATTAGGAGGAGATTGATAAAATGGCATTACCATTAAATGTATTTAAAACGGTCACAAAGGTTGCTACCACAAATACAGTAGGAATCTATACGGCACCCACTGGATATAGTGGTGTTGTTCTTTTAGCACAAGCGGCAAACGTGAGTGCCGATACTAAAACTATTTCTTTTTCGCACAAAAGAACTAGATCGGGTATTGCAGTTACAACTGAGATTGTAAAGGATCTTCCAGTTCCTGGAAATGATTCCAGTAGTTTATTATATGGAAAACTTGTTCTTGAATCTGGTGATGTCCTTCTTCTGTCTGGAAGTGATTCGAGCAATATTAAGTTCATCGGAAGCATTCTAGAAACTCTTAACTAATATCAGAAATGTCCCAACCATATAAGAGCGGCAGACAACAAAATCTTAATCTTGGTATTACTTCTATTACCGAGAATAAAACCGTATTGCAAACAATCGGTAAGGTTGGGATTGGGACAACAAACGCTCAGCATCATTCTTTATATGTTGTAGGATCCACAAATATCATTGGTAACTCCAATGTAACTGGTGTTGGAACCTTTGGAAGTGTGAATAGTAATGTTGGCATTTTTACCAATATTACTGCAACTGGATTTGCTACAGTTGGAACATTATATGTTCAAAACGGTGCTACACTTTTTAATGATCTAATTGTTTATGGTAATGTAAGTATTGCTGGCACAACAGTAGCATTCTTTGCACAAGATTTAAGGATTAAAGATAAGGACCTTATTCTTGGTGTTACGACTGCACCTGGTGATCCAAATGGAGATTATTCAACAGATGATACCGCTAATCACGGTGGTATTGCGATTGCAAGCACCGAAGGATCATATCTAGTTCCCTTACAAAAAGTTGGTATCAATAGTCTTCCTGAGACCTATAAGCAGTTTATGTGGTCTAAGCACGATACCTTTGGTATCGGCACCACAGATGCTTGGTTATCTAATCAGGCAGTAGGTATTGGATCTACACTAGTTCCGAATGGAGTTCGTTTAGCAGTTGGTGATGTCAAAGTTACTGATAACACTGTTACCGCAACAAACGGAAACTTTACAAATATTACTGGTATAAGTGCATCTTATACTAGTGGTTCATTTACGAATGGGTATTTTGGTAGTATAAGTTCTGGTAATGCCTTTGTTGGCACTGGTATTGTAACCAATATATCAGGCACAAATCTCAATTATTCTGGTATTGGTACAATCAATACCCTTAATGGTACTGATGCCACATTTACAAATGTAAGTTCTACAAGTATAACCGCACAACGTATCAGTTCTACTGATATTAACTTAAGTGGAATTTCGACTGCTAATGCTTATTATGTTGGTGCCACTAGAGTAATCAGTTCTGGTAGAGCACTAGAAAATATTGCTTCTATTGATGCAGTCACTAAAGCAACATTTGAGGCAGCATTAGAGAATGCTCCAAATAACTTTAGTGATCTTTCCGTAGCAGGAATTGCTACACTCAATATTCTTGGTGCAAATAATATTAATGTTACTGGAGTTGTAACTGCTCGCCAATTTATTGGTGATGTTAATGCTGGTGTCACTACGATTGGATTTGCAACAATAACCAGTTTGTATGCTGGTATTGGGACCATTGGTGGAGTTAAGATTTCAAATGGCATTGTAACTTCATCAAGTCCTGGTGTCACCACAGTTAAGTATTATGGTGATGGTTCAAACCTGATTGGTGTTAATGCATTTAATGTTGTTAATCAAGATCTCACATCATCGCCAGTTTATCCAACATTTGCTAATAGCACTGGTGTTACTTCAATTGGTATTGCTCCAACTGAAATAGGATATGTTCCTACTTCTGGAAATCTTGGCATTGGGTCAACAAATCCAACTGCCAAGTTAAATGTTGTTGGAAATGCAATCTTTACTGGTATTGTAACAGCAAGAAAGTTTGTTGGTGATATTGAGGCAACTGGACCAACATCTATCATTAGTGCCACAAATCTTTATGTTTCTGGTATTGGAACCATTGATGGTGTTACGATTGCCTCTGGTATTGTTACATCATCACAACCAGGAGTAACAACTGTTAAGTATTATGGTGATGGTTCAAACCTGATTGGTGTCAATGCATTTAATGTTATTCAACAGGACATTACATCATCACCAGTATTCCCAACTTTTGCAAATAGCACTGGTGTTACTTCAATTGGTATTGCACCAACTCAGATTGGATATGTTCCTACTTCTGGAAATCTTGGCATCGGATCAACAAATCCAACAGCAAAACTTCAAGTTGTTGGTAATGTTTTAGTTTCTGGTGTTACTACTGCAAGACAATTTGTTGGTGATGTAAATGCAGGTATTGCAACTATTAATAAACTTGATGTAAATCAAATATCACCAGATGGGGTTGATTTTGGTGGATCTCAATATATTTTAAGATCAACTGGTAGCGGCACTTGGGAATGGGCATCCGTTCCTGGTATTTTCTCTGTTAATAATATTCTGAATGGATTTATCGTATATGATGAAGGTAGTATAGTAGGAACTGCTGGAAGTATTACAACTCTTGATTTTAGAGGTAATAATATTATTGCTTCTGCTAATCCTCAACCTAATGGTATCGCTACGGTTAGAGTTTCTGATACACCAACATTCTTAAATCTTACAGTCACTCCTGGCATTTCTACCTTAGGACATATAAATGCCACATCTGCAACTTTCAGTGGCAATGTTTCTATTGCAGGAACATTAACATATGAGGATGTAACCAATGTTGATTCTATCGGAATCATCACTGCAAGAAGTGATGTAAGTATTGGTGGTGGTTTATCTGTTGTTGGAGTTGTTACTACAAGAAGTAGTGTTATTGTTGGTGCTGGACTATCTGTTGTTGGAGTCTCTACATTTAATGCTGTAGTTTTGAATGGAACGGTAAGCACTGGATCTACTGTTGGTGCATCTGGACAATACTTACAATCAACTGGTGTTGGCGTAACCTGGACAACTTTTCCAACTCTCAGAACAACACAAACAAACGTTGCAACCGCTGGCCAATTATCATTTAGTTTTGCATATAATATTAACTTCTTAGATGTATTTGTAAATGGAGTTAAGTTAACAACTAGTGAATATATTGCCGTAAATGGAAATTCTATCACATTAAATTCTCCAGCATTTGCCAATGATATTGTTGAGTTTGTTTCATATAATACAACCAGCACTGGTGGGTCAGGTGGTGGAGGGGGAGCAACTATTATCGATGACCTTTCTGATGTTAATCTATCTCTTCCACCAGCAGTGGGTGAAAATCTAACTTATGATGGAACTTACTGGGTTAATGATTATACGGTTACGGCAACCACTTCGACAGTATCTCAAACTTCTATTCATACTTTAAGTGCAAGTTCTTATCGTTCAATTGAGTATATGATTCAAGCAACGCAAGGAAGTAACTATCACGTTACAAAAGTTCTTGCAATTCACGATGGATCTCTTGCATATCCTACTGAATATGGAACTCTATATACGAATGGTTCTTTGGGCACATTTGATGTGGATATTTCTGGTGGAAATATGAGATTGCTTGTTACTCCTACAAGTTCTTCTTCCACATCTTATAAGATTAAGTTTACTGCGATAAAGATTTGATAAATACCTAAAAAGTAAGGGGATATTGAACCTTGCCTAATCAGAATTTTAGAGTCAAAAACGGTCTTGAAGTAGGAACTGGTGCTACAATAAGTTCTGGTGGAAATATTACCGCAGGTATTATAACTGCAACTTATTTTGTTGGAAGTGGATCTCAACTAACTGGTATAGTTGCATCAACTGGAACTGCAAGTTATGCCAATATCAGTGGAGTTTCTTCATCGGTAGTTGGTGGTGCAATATCTGCAACTAGTTTGAGTGTAACTGGTGTTTCTACATTTGATGGTGCAGTAAAAATTAGAAATGGTTATAACCTAAACATCGGTGACAATAATGATCTGAGGATTTATAATGACGGAACAAACAGTAGAATTCAAGAAACTGGTTCTGGAGCTTTTTATATATCAGGATCTGATATTAATATTCAACAAGATTCTACAAACAAAAATTTCGCAAGATTTGTAGGTGGTGGTGCTGCTGAACTTTATTATAATGACAGTAAAAAGTTTGAAACTTCTGGTATTGGCATTACTGTTACTGGAACAATTAACTCTAATCAAATAAATGTTTCTGGAGTTGTAACTGCAACAAATGTTGTTGCAAATCAAATTAATCTAAGCGGTGTTGCAACCGCAACAACTTTTTTTGGTAACTTAACTGGAACAGCAACAACTGCTACATTAGCAACTAATGCACAAGGACTTACTGGTAATCCTAATATTACTGTTAATAACATTAGTTCTTCTGGAATTGCTACATTAGGTTCTTCCAACGGTATAGGGACAGTTACTATTGGAGTAGGCAATACTGCACTTCTGGTGCAGGGTAATGCGAGAATCACTGGCATTCTGACAGTTGGAACAAGTAGTATTGTATTTGATGGTAGCAATAACTCTATATTAGTTGGATCTGCAACAACAATATCTACATCAGGATTTCAGGGATCTGGTTCTAGTTTAACTGCATTAAATGCATCTAACCTTTCTTCTGGAACTATTTCTTCTGAAAGATATGCAGCAAACTCTAATGCATATGGAATACGAACGGTTCAATCTGGTGGAAGTCCGACAGGCGGAAATGATGGTGATATTTACTACATCTACTAAATAAAAATAAAAATGTGGATAACAAGTAATCAGGGAAAAGAATATTGGATTCCCGATAGTTTGCCAGAATCGACAGAAGAATATAATTCTGCACAGTTATCTAAACAATATAAAACACCATATGGGACTAGATCTCATCCATTATGGTCTTATGAGAATGGTGCATATGTTGGTGACGAATACTTACTAAAAAATGAAGGGTGGAAGTTACTAGTTGATAATCCACCATCATATAATATTCTACTTAAAGTTTTAGAAAAAAACAATCAATCTTTATGGGTTGAAACTGATTCTCAAGTAGAAGTTACATATACGGTAAGAGATAAAACGGAGCAAGAGATACTAGATCAAAAATCTGCAAAATGGGTTGAGATTAGAGAAGAAAGAAATAAAAAACTGGCAAAGTTGGACTATATTATTGGTATTGCATTTGAGAATGCATTTACATTATCTTCACAATTTAAAGAATATAGGCAGGCATTAAGAGATCTTCCAGAAAACTTTGATGATCCTTTTAATATTACTTGGCCTGAAGAAATATCAGACTGGGAGTATTATGAATGACGATACACAATAAACAATCTGGTGTTTGGAGAACTATAACTTCTTTTTATATTAGGGTTTCTGGTATTTGGAGATCAACCACTGGTATTCATATTAAAGATGGTGGTGTATGGAGAAGTGTCGGATCTTCAACTCCTGATGCACCAACTCTAACACAGACAAACTCTTCAAACGGCAACTATACATTAGATTCATCTGCTTTCAGTTCTCCAACTGTTCCAACTACACACGCATCAACTGACTGGCAAATCACTTCTGCTTCTGATACAAGTTTTTCATCACCAATATATCAAAGTTTGTCGAATACTTCTAACAAACTTACCATCAATCTTCACGATAAAGGGTTTTCTGATGGTTATCAGTTGATTGCAAGAGCAAGACATAGAGGTGCTGATGGTGGAGTAGGGTTATGGTCCACCACATATTCAGTATATACTCCACCATCAACTTCGTTCAGTTCCACAAGTTCAAATCATACTCATACTATTTCAAGTTATACCAATCTATCTGTTACTCACAATAGTTCTGATTATGCACTAACAACTACTGCTGATACTTCTTTCTCATCAACTGCTTACAGTGCAACTTCACAATCGGCATCATCTTACGCCAACACTACTCTTTTGAGTTCAAGTTCAAACTATCTTGTAAGAGTTAGGGCAAATTTTAGTGACGGGAGAAGTAGTCCATATAAGACATCCACAAGAACCACATCTTCTTATACTTATACTATAACATATACTTCCAATACTACGATGGTGACACCATTTACTCCTACTTCTAATGGTGGTGCATCAGTTAATGTTTATGTCGAATGTGCTGGTGGAAAAGGAATTAGGGGTGATAGGAATATTTGCAATAGTTCTGGAAGAGGTAAAAAGTTTGGAATGACTTTAACTCTGACAGGAAATACGAGTTATTATGCATATCCAAATGGTGTTACTGGGGGAGCAAATGCAAGTTGTAGTGCAAATGGTGGTGGAAATGCTGCTGTTTTTGCTACAACATCTAATGGTGCTTATTTGATTGCTGGCGGCGGTGGGGGAGTTCGTCAGTCCTGTCACGATTGTTCTCAACCAATGGATGGATGTGGTGGTGGGTCTGGATCAACAGGTGCTGGTGGTGGAAACTGTGGAACCTGTTGTGGATGTGGGGGAAATGGATCAACTTGGGGTGGATCTAGATTGGGTAGTGGAACATCACAAGATTATGCCGAATCTGGTTATAATCCAAGCACGGGTGAAGGTGGATGTGGAGGTGGAAACAGTTGGTCTTATGGGTCATTAAGCTTAAATGATTGGAATGATCAGGATTCATACGTCTATATAAGTTGGTCTTAATAATTTAAAATGCAAAAACTTGATACTTTTCCAATCTCATTGGGAATTGATACTATTGATAACTTTCAAGAACACAAACAAAAAATAATAGAGATTACTAAAAGAAAAAAAGCAGTTCATAATCCTAAGTGTAATAATCTAAAACATTATTATGCTGATGAAGACGGTAATATTTTAACTTCCTCAGAACTTTCATATATTAAAAATGTAATTGAAACTAAAGCAAACGATTACTATCAGGACATTTTGGGATATAAAGAAAATCTTTATATTAGTGATTCCTGGATTAATGTTTGTAAAAAGGGTGGAAATCAACCAGAGCACTATCATTCAAACTGTGTGGTGAGTGGAACACTTTATGTTCAAATCGGAAATAAATATGCTCCTATTGCTTTTCGGAATCCTAGATCAAGTGGACAACCATTGTCCCCAGAGATTAAGTCTTTAAAATATAAAGATACGATGTATAATATGGACTGGGTTTCGGTTCAAAATCTTCAAGAAGGATCTGTAGTTTTTTGGCCATCT
>Ga0209299_1001625_pt1 | contig 12288 bp, 10 predicted proteins | sample S_140806_MF_Meta_FD_187326 | JGI IMG/M metagenome (GOLD analysis project Ga0209299, IMG submission 187326) | Freshwater microbial communities from Lake Simoncouche, Canada to study carbon cycling - S_140806_MF_MetaG (SPAdes) (version 2) | ecosystem: Environmental > Aquatic > Freshwater > Lake ...
GCTTCCATGGCATGGAAGAGGCCAGGGGTTCGATTCCCCTCAGCTCCACAATTGTTTGTCTAAATGCAACCAGCAGTTAACCGATTTATTCTGCTGCGTTAATCCAGGTTGTTTATTGTTCGGGCTTTAGAAGTCCAACAAAACCAACTAGGGGCAAAAATGAGTAACGAAATGCACGAAGAAGTAAGCAATAAGTCGAATAATCGCGAATTCGAAGATGTTGTAAATAGTTATATGTCGAGGCGCTCACTTTTGGTGGGCTCGCTTGCTGGTGCTGCACTCACATTTGTTGGCGCCCGCGTAGCGTCGGCGTCTGCGTCAAATGGTTCGAGCGCTAAGACTGCGTCTCAAGTGGTTGCAGCAAAGTCGCCAAAAATTGGTTTCACATCGATCCCATTGCAGGGCAGCCCGATGCCGACAATTGCGCCTGAATACTCATACAGCGTGTTGATCCCATGGCGTGAAAAACTTGACGGAAGCGGCACATCATTTGAATATGCAGGTTTCACCGCTGCTCAGCAAGAGCAGAGCATCGGCATTGGTCACGACGGTATGTGGTATTTCGGCGACGATAAAAAAGGTTTGTTGTGCATAAATCATGAATATGGCACGACAAGTCACATCATGGGTAAGACTGTGCCAACAAGCGCGGAAGATGTCGCGCTGTCTCAAACAGCTCACGGCATATCTGTTGTAGCAATCGAAAACGTCGGTGGCAAATGGAAGGTAGCCAAAAGTAAAAAGAATCGTCGAGTGCATGTCAATACGCTTGCGACAATAAGCGGGCCGGTTGCTAAGAGTGCGTTGATTCAAAATGCAGCAGGTAATCCAATCCAAGGAACAATGAACAACTGCGCAAATGGTAAGACGCCTTGGGGCACATACTTAACATGTGAAGAAAACTTCAACGGATACTTCGGTGCAAAGTCTTCATCATGGAAGCCGACTGCTGAGCAAACGCGCTACGGTATTGTGGCTGCAGGGTTCGGTTATGACTGGCATAAGTTTGACGCCCGATTTGATTTGTCTGACGCCAATTATGCAAACGAAGCAAATCGTTTCGGCTATGTAGTCGAGATTGATCCAAACAAGCCAGGATCGCAACCAATCAAGCGCTCTGCGCTCGGTCGAGTCAAGCACGAAGGTGCCGAAGTCGTCGAAGGCAAAGACGGTCGCATTGTTGTTTACATGGGTGATGACGAACGATTTGACTATGTATACAAGTTTGTTTCAAAGTCAAACTGGAAGTCGATGATCAAAGCCGGTGTGAGTCCTCTTGACGAGGGCACGCTCTATGTAGCCAAGTTCAATGACGATGGCACAGGAGCATGGCTTGAACTGAGCCCGAGCAATCCGGCGTTATCAACATGGACACTCGATAAAATTTTGGTCTACACACGCATGGCAGCTGATGTCCTCGGCGCCACGAAAATGGATCGACCAGAATGGATCGCTGGTTCAAAGACTGGCGAAATGTATATGACGTTGACGAATAACACGCAACGTGGCACAGTTGGCAAAGCTGCGGTGGACAAAGTGAATCCGACAGCGGTAAACACATATGGCCACATCGTGCGTTGGAAAGATGCGAGTCAATACCTTGGTATGACATTCACTTGGGATATTTTCCTCTTGGCAAACCAAACATTCGACGAAGGCGGTCAAATGTTTGGTTCACCCGATGGCATCTGGGTTGACGCTGATGATCGTGTTTTCGTTCAAACAGATGGTGAGCAGCCGGGCAAGTTCAATGACCAAATGCTCGTCGCCAATTCGAAAACCAAAGAAATTCGCCGACTATTCACAGGTGTCAAAGGATGCGAAGTTACAGGTGTGACGGTCACTCCAGATCGCAAGACGATGTTTGTCAACTTGCAACACCCTGGTGACGGTAGCCCAGCGATTAGCAATTTCCCGGCTCCTTATACGGGCGCAACCGGCCCTGTACCACGCGACTGCACGATTGTGATCACTCGCAAAAACGGCGGAATCATCGGAAGCTAGATAGTCAGAGGGTTTTCAAACCATAGTCTCTTGTGTGTTCGCTGAACTTTTGGCGAGACGCACAAGAGACTAAGTTCTAGGCGTGGCAACGACTGCAAATTCGCAAGATTTTTCGCTGACTGGTTTGCGAGCGCTCGTAACAGGTGGCGGCTCGGGTATCGGCAAAGCAATTGCCGACGCGATGAAACATGCAGGTGCGCGCGCAGTTGTATGCGATGTTAACGACAGCACAAAACCAAACTATGTTTGTGACGTTTCAAAGTCGAGTGACGTCACCGCAATGTTTGTCGCAATCGAGCGCGATCTAGGCGGGTTAGATATTTTGGTGAATAACGTCGGCGTGCCAGGGCCGACTGCGCGTGTCGACGAGATGGATGCCGACGCATACGACGAGTGCGTGCGAATAAATCTGGGAGGCACATTTCGGTGCACAAAAGCTGCAGTACCGATGTTGCTCAAGACTCGCGGTTCGATCATCAATATTTCAACAAGCGCCGGAATCTTTGGTTACCCATTGCGTTCGCCATATGTGGCAGCCAAGTGGGGCATTATCGGATTAACAAAGTCATGGGCGATGGAACTCGGCGCTGAGGGTGTTCGCGTCAACGCAATTTGTCCGGGATCTGTCAGTGGCCCGCGCATGGATGGCGTTATCGAACGCGAAGCTGCCGCGACTGGCGTTAGTGCGCAAAGTCTTCGCACTGGTTATGAAAACCAAGTTTCATTGCAGACTTTTGTTGATGCCACCGACATTGCTGCCGCAGCAGTTTTTCTAAGTTCGCCTGCCGCACGTTTTATCTCGGGTCAAGTTTTGCCGGTTGACGGCAATATCGAAACTATGAGGGCTTAGGTTTTAGGAGACTTGTTAATGGCTGCACTTGAACTTGACGGCGCGGTAACTCTTAAAAATTTGCACAAGGCTTACGGCGATCGTGTGGTCGTCAATGATGTCTCGCTAGAAGTGCGAGCTGGTGAGTTTTTTTCGATGCTCGGGCCGTCTGGTTGTGGCAAGACAACAACATTGCGAATGATCGGCGGTTTTGAACAGCCAGACAGTGGCAGCATTTATATCGATTCGCGCGATGTAACCAACGATGAGCCAGAAGCCCGGCCGCTAAATACTGTTTTTCAGAACTATTCGTTATTTCCGCACTTGAATGTTCAAGACAACGTCAAATTCGGCTTACGTTTTGAAAGCGAGTTCACCAAGAGCTCAAAGTCCGACAGCCAACGAGTCGGCGAAGCGCTTGAACTTGTGCAACTCGGTGGTTTTGCTGAACGCCGAGTGCACCAACTTTCGGGTGGCGAGCAACAGCGTGTCGCCTTGGCTAGGGCGTTGATACTTGAGCCCAGCGTGTTGCTTCTTGACGAACCTCTAGGTGCGCTTGACGCACAGTTGCGCGCCAGACTGCAAATTGAATTGGCGACGCTGCAGCGCCAAATTGGTATCACGTTTATCTATGTGACCCATGATCAGCACGAAGCATTCACGATGAGCGATCGCATCGGTGTGATGCGCCAAGGTCGACTGATGCAAGTTGGTGCACCACGCGAACTTTATGAGCAGCCAAACTCTGTTGAAGTCGCACAATTCGTTGGTGCTGCAAACTTGATTCAGGGTCGAGTTATCTCGCGCGGCGTGGTCGAACTAGCTGGAGAAAAGTTCATTGCTCCTGATTCTGCGCCGCTTGGTGACGGCATGATGATGATCCGACCTGAACGAATTCGCATTGGTTCGGGCAATCACCAGGCGGTCATTGAGCGAGTGACATTTGCTGGTTCGGTTTTGCGGATCTCACTCAAACTTGGGGCTGTAACTATCAACGCCGAAGTACCCAACGACGAAACTTCTGTTGGTCTTCGCGATGGTCAAGAAATAATGATTGATGTGCTGCCTGACGCAGTGCGAGTTCTGCCGTTAACTAGTTGATCTAGTTTTCCATTTGGGTTACGTCGGCGAGTGCGGCGCGCAAGCCACCACGTTCACCGTGACGTTTACGCCAAGTTGACAATCCAAATAAACCGATTATCAGAACCGTAAACGAAGCCAAGACGAGCAAGGTTGCCAAAGCATTGAGTGCAGGTGTGGCGCCGCCTTTGACCGAAGAATAGATTCGCAGCGGCACGGTTTCTGAGTTGACGCCAGAAGAGAGAAAACTGGTGATAACGAAATCGTCAATCACGGTAGCGAAAACCACGACGAGGCTGGCCATTACTGACGGCCACAGCATTGGTAGTAATACATAACGTAATGCTTGCCACCTAGTCGCACCCAAGTCTCGAGCCGCTTCTTCAAAAGATGAACCAATCGAAACGAGTCGCGCACGCACTATGACGACAACACTTGCTAAAGAAAATGTGACATTGCCCAACAACTGTGCTGCAAAGCCGAGCGGCACAGCCGTAAATAGCCGAGTGAAAGTTATAAGCAGTGCCGCACCAACAACGATTTCGGGGGTGATCAGTGGCGCCGAAGTTAAACCTTGCACAACGTGGCTGCCACGCCCCCTGATGCGCTGCGAGCCAATTGCCAAAGTAATGCCAAGCGGAGTAACTACGAGAAGAGTTGCGAACGCCAACATCAGCGAGTTGCTGATTGCATTACGTGTTTCAGGATTATGAAAAACCGAAGCATAAGGATCGGTGAACCACCATCGCAGCGAGAATCCTTGCCAAACAGTTCGGCTACGTCCATCATTGAACGAATAAATCACCGCGATAATTACGGGTACGAGACTCCAGATGATGTAGCCCCAGACAATATAAACGAGCGCAGACTTTTTGTTTCGTTTCATGATTTGACGCCGATAAAAATCATCTTGCCGTCTGACGTGTTTGTTGTCGCGTGCTACGCAAGTAAAACGACATGAGCAGCAGCAAAAACATTGACAGTGCAATCACGAGTACAGCACCATTTTGGGGCAGTGTGCTGGCGTTCAAAAAGAATTCAATTTGATTGCCGATCATCTCGGTGCTGGGCGAGCGCGACAGTAAATCGTTCGTGTAGTAATCACCAAACATTGGCAAGGCAATCAAAATTCCGGCGGCGACCAGCCCAGCTTTAGACATTGGAACGGTCACCAGTCTGAATGCTTGTCGCGAGTTGGCCCCGAGGTCGCGTGCCGCGTCGATCAACCGCCAATCAAGGCGCTCGAGTGTGGCGTATAACGGCAAAATCAAAAACGGAATGTAGCCATAAACCAAACCCAGCACAACTGTGATGGGCGAGCCATCGAGCCAGTTGTAGTTCACGCCGAAGATTCGCATGAACCGAGTGAACAATCCGTCGTTGCTAAGTAAGTTGACCCAAGCCAGCATGCGCATCAAGTAGTTCACCCAAAACGGAACGATTATTAAAACCAGCAACAGAAGCTTTCGTTTGCCGGCATGTCGTGCCAAAAAGTACGCAATTGGAAAACCAATTAGAAAGCAAATCGCCATTGCGCACGCGACGTAAAGCACGGTGCGAACTGCAACACCTCGCAGTGGGCCGGTGGCCAGGCTGGCAAAGATTTGGCGCGCCTGGGTGAAATCCCATGCGAGTGGGTTCCATTGCGGTACTGCGTCTCGAAATATCGGGTCAATCGTGCCGAATGCAACACAGGCAACTGCATAAAAGGGGATTGCGAACAACACGAGCAACCATGTCGTGCCGGGAATTGCGAATCCTGCCCACAGGCGAGGCGAAGACTTCAAGAATTAACCCGCGGTGAAAGCTGTCCACTGCTCGAGCCAAAGCGCGTCAACAGCTGGTTCAAGCAAAACTTGGGCTAAGCCTGAATCATATTTTTCTGGCGTTACCAGCGCGTCAATCAGCGATTCGGGGATCGTGCCAGTTGAGATCAACAGATCAATCGTGATTGACTCAAGCGCCGGCTGATAACCGACATATTCGCGATTCAACATTGCGTTGTCTGTGTCGCTCAAAAAATTGATCAACTGATGCGCAAGAACTGGTGACTTGGCGCTCTTGGTTATGCACATGAAGTCGTTCTTGGCGACTGTTTTTTCTGGATACCAAAATCCGAGCACATCTGGAGAAACACCTTCGGGCAGATACTGCAGGGCAGTAAACAAGTCACCTGACCAAGTGAAGTTGATATCTCTGTTGCCGGCTGGCATTTCGGTGTAAGCCAAAATATCCACTTTTGGATTTGTCGCTTCACGCAAAGAAATTAGATCTTCGCCCGCTTTTGTGATCACTGCCGCATCAGCAGTGTTGGCATCAAAATTGCCTGCGCGAAACATCGCCATGGCCAAAGTGTCTCGATACGAGTCAAGCACGCCAAGTTTGCCGCTGTATTGTGCGTCCCACAAAACGTCGTAGCCGTTTTTCGCGAATGCATTTTTGTCAATGCGGTCGGTGCGGTATCCGATGCCGTTGCTATAAATAAAGTAAGGCACGGTGTATTGAGACTCAAGATCGTAGTAAGGGCTCTGTAGTCCCTTAATTACGTTGCCAAAATTCGGTATGTACGACTTGTTCAGCGGTTGAAGCAAATCAGCTGCAACTAGTTTCGCCAACGCCGTATCTGTCATGCCAAGAATTAGGTCAGGCTTAAACGTTCCATTTCGTAGTTTTGCGACTGCAGCTTCTTCAGTGTCGTAAATAGTTGTAGAAACTTTGCAGCCAAACTGTTTCTCGAAAATTGCAATTGATTCAGGATTTGCGTAATCAGCCCAATTGAGTATCTCAAGCGGGCCAGATTCGCTGGCCAAGCCGTCGGCGATTGCCTCGGTTGTAACTGGAAGTTTGATCGGGTTCTCTGGTGTGCCAATTGCCAGACCATCAACTGTTGTGTTCGACGAGGTGCCGCCACATGCAGCCAGTAACGAACCGCCCAGTGTCACGCCACCAGTTGTGATGACCAAGTTTCGCAAGAAGTCTCTTCGGCGCATTGTCATATATCCCCGTTTCGCTTGATTCATTCCCCTCGGTTAAACTTAGTCATTGTGAGTTCGCTCGACGAAATGATCGAGAATGAAGAGCAGATCTTCATGGGCCGAGTGCCAAAATCTGCAGAAATGCATTTGCGTGCGTCGACTTCGATCCCAGGTGGTGTTTCATCGAGCTGGGCAAGTTCGCGGCCGACTCCGGTTTGGGTTAGTCACGGCAAAGGCGCCTACGTCTGGGATGTAGACGATAATCGCTATATAGATTTTCATGCCGGTTACGGCGCCAATGTGGTTGGTCACGCCAACCCTGCGGTGGTTGCAGCTGTACAAAAGCGCGTTACTCAGGGCACGCATTTTGCCCAGCCGACACCTGATTCGATAATTGTCGCAGAAGAACTAGCGCGGCGATTTGGGTTGCCTCAGTGGCGATTTTGCAATTCGGGCACGGAGGCGACGATGGACGCTGTGCACTTGATGCGCGCAATCACTGGTCGCGATTTGATTATAAAAGTTGAAGGTTCATACAACGGACATCACGACGCGGTTGCAATTTCTATTTTTAGGTCGACCAAAGAACTTGGCCCAGCAGATAATCCGTGGCGCACACCCGGTGCCGGCATTCCTCAGGCGATTGCTGATTGTGTTCGCATAGTTCCGTTCAACGACATCAAGGCGTTGAGTCGAGTGTTCGACGAACACAAGGGCGAAATCGCCGGAATGATATTTGAACCGATTTTGATGGGTGCTGGCATAATCGTGCCGCAACTCGGGTATCTCGAGGCTGTGAAAAAGTTGGTTCATCAGCACGGTGCACTTTTGGCTTTTGATGAAGTAAAAACTGGTTTGGTCATTCATCAAGGCGGGGCCACGGCAATGTACGGGGTAGTGCCCGACATAATTTGTCTCGCAAAAGCACTTGGCGGAGGTTTGCCGTGCGGTGCGATCGGTGGAACAAACGAAGTGATGGGGGCAATCACAGATGGTCGCTACAACCAAGTTGGCACCTTTAACGGCAACCCTTTGACGATGGCGGCTACTCGTGCGGTGCTGACCGAAGTTCTAACAGATGATGCTTACGCGAAAGCCAACGACGTCGGTGCGTATATTTTGAAGCATGCGTTGTCGACGCTGCGAAGCCATGGGCAAGGTGCGCACGGGTATCAGTTTGGTTTTAAAGTTTCGGTTGTGTTCTGCGATGAGCCAGCGGTCAATTATCGAGACTTTTTAGAGGTAAGCACTGGTGCGATGCACTTGAACTATCTGATGCAGTTCAACGGTGGAGTCTTTTTAGCGCCGTGGGGCAAGAGCGAGTCGCTAACTCTTTCGGTTGCTCACGACCGCGACCATGGCGATGTGTTTTTGCAGAATTTATCAAAACTTGGAAAAGTCATCGAACAGATGAGCGAACGTACTTCAGAAGTTTTTGCAGCGGGGAGCTTCAACTAATTTCGCTGCGGTAGCGCTGAATAAGTTGTTTGCAATAACGCTCCATTTTGGTGTGATAGGCGCGAGTAAACGACTTTGAAGCAACACCACGTTGCACTCGAACACACACCGAAATATCTTGCTGGTTGACTAGGTCGCTAAAGCTGATTGTTGGCTCAAGGTCAACTTCTGGGTTGTCAACCGCATCTTTTGGAAACAAATAATCGGTGAAGATCGTCGTGTGTGTCGCCGAACGGGGCACGTATCGAGTTATAACCGCAACGGTTGGCGAGATGTCGATCAACATGTTCGGATAAACATAGGCACCAAAAACCGAGTAGTCATCAATTTCGTCCATCGCCGGCAAGAGCGGCAGGTTTTCGTTTTGCTTAAAAGACAACCCAGTGGCACCCTCTGCAAGGCTGACCCCCCAGTCTGGGCGGTCGGTTTGAATTGTGGTTCCAGTTTTGTAGATCGGCACAAGATCAACAAGTTCTGGGTGCACAACCGCGCAGTGCAGACACTCACTGTAGTTTTCGCCAAGCACTTTCCAGTTCGCTTTAACTTCGTCGACCGTTGTTCGCGCATTTTTCAAACTCGTCATGTCAAACTTTTCGAGTTGGCGTGGGCGTGAATAATGCGACTCAAGCCAATCAATTAATTCTGGAGCATTTGGATCAAGTGAAACAAAAATAAACGCCTGCCATTGCGCAACTTTCACAGGCTTAAGACTTATTGCCGATCGATCAATTGAATCTTTTTCGTGAAGGGGAGTAGCGATCAAGTTGCCCTCGACCGAGTAGCTCCAAGAGTGATACGGGCAAGTGATTGCTGCGCCAAAACCTGAACCGCTGGCGTCACACAGTTGCGAACCCCGATGTTGGCAAACGTTGTAAAAAGCGCGAAGTTCATTATCGCGATTACGTAAAATCAAAATACTTTCGTCGCCAATCTCTACAACGAGGCGATCGCCAATTTTTGACAAGTTCTCGCTGAGACCCGCAAAGCACCAATTTGTGCCATAGATTTTTTTCATCTCGGTCGCAAAAATTTCTGGTGAGATGTATTCGTCACGAGTAAAACTTTCACTTAGACCATCAATTGGTTTTTCACTCATTGTGTCCATCCCAGACCTACAGGTACGTCTTCGTAGTCAACTGTCCACAATCGACCGCCGTTGATATCTGACGCGTCGTAGCAGCGATAGCCAAGTAGTTGTTGTTGTCGAGGCGTCAATTGTTTTGCGCGCTCTTCTGTAACGCCAAGACAGCCGGCTTCTTCGGGGGTAAGCCAGCCGTATATATACGACATGTGCAAGCCATAGCGAGGTTCGTTGTGTGTCTTATTTGCGCCTGCGCTATGCAACACCTTGCCGGTGTAGATCATTCCGCTACCTGCTGGCATTACAGCTTGAGTGATTTCATCTTCGGTCGCCTCGCGTTTGTAGTCGCTCCATAGATGGCTGCCAGGCGCTACTCGGGTTGCGCCATTTTCGATTGTGAAGTCTGAGAGTGCGAGCATGCAACTAACTTGGCAAACCTCGGTTGTTGGTGAGCACATTTTTGGCCAGTCGTCAGAATCACGGTGCATATATTGGGGGTTACCGCTCGGCATGACGATCATCATCTGGCCGGTATTCATCCAGTAACTCGCGCAATGAGGCTTGAGCAAAGCGTCGGAGACGCCAAGCAAAATAGGGTGGACCAATACCTCGTCGGCGAAAGTCTGCGAGCGCTGAGCCAAACGCGTGAATCGTTTCGTTTTTTCTCCCCAGAAATAGTTGACCGTTTTATGTTCAGTCTTTGGGCCAACCTGAGTCGCTTCTGTAGTCGGGTCAAGTTCATTTTTCAGGCGAGTCACAACGTCACTAGTCAGCATGTTGTGCACGATCACGCCACCGTCGCGGGCAAGAATTTCTAGAATCTTGCTGAGTGGGTCAGTGTTGGCGTCAACAACACTCAGATTTGGCTGGGCTATTTGTTTTGATTGCGCCGCCATATTGCAATTCTAGCCATTGATGTTTTCGTTAGTTCTTGCGTTCGGAGCACTGTTTTGTAATGAATTAGCCTGCATAAATGCGTTTTGATTTGCAGATTAATCCAGGCACTTCGATTTGGCCGATCGCGCGCGATGCCGCAATCGCTGCCGAGGGTGCAGGCTTCAAAGCATTATGGACAGTGGATCATCTTGCAGGCGACGTGATGCAAGCCCCAGACATGCCTGAGTGTTTCACTTTGCTCGGTGCACTTGCGGGGGTAACTAAAGAAATTGAACTCGGGCCTTTAGTTGTCAACGTTGGCAATCGACATCCTGGATTACTCGCAAACAGCGTGGCGACAGTGCAGCAAATCTCTGGTGGTCGTTTTGTTTTAGGCCTCGGTGCTGGTGCTTCGCCGAACAGTCCGTTTGCTGCCGAGCGTCACGCAATTGGTTTGTCGCCACCACTAAAACTCGCCGACCGTCATGCAGTATTGACTAACGCACTTGATGTGATGCAAGAGATGTGGGCGCCAGATCGTCGTCAAGAACTTGCGGCGTTTCCGTTGCCAAATCCAATTCCGCAAATCATTATTGGCGCAAACAGTGTGGCTCTGGCGAAAATCGCTGGCGCGCGCACGAACGGCATCAACATTCGTGCCAGTCACGAACGAGCAGGTGAAATCTTGGCGGCTGCCCGAGATGCGCACAAAGACTCTGGTGTTGACAAACCATTTACTGTTTCAGTTTGGGAGCACTATGACGAAGCACTGCTTCGCGGTGATGACGCGCGACTTGAAACTTGGCGCAGTTGGGGTGTTGACCGCGCAATTTTGTTGATGTTCAAATCCATCGACTTTGCCGCCATCGACCGTGCCGCAAAATACCTTCGTTAAAACTAGCTACCTAAACAGAGTTGCTTAAAGTACGAAGTTGATTAGGCGCTTTGGCACGATAACGATTTTGCTTGGTGTCGCGCCAGCAAGAGCAGCCACAACTTTGGCGTCGGCAAGCGCGAGAGCACGTAACGCATCGTCTGAAATGTCTGCAGGTGCGGCCAGTCGTGTGCGCAACTTGCCGTTGATCTGCACCGGTATTTCAATCGTGTCGCTGACCAACATCGCTGGGTCGGCAACTGGAAACGGGGCATAAGTAATCGGTGTTTGAACGCCGAGTTTGTGCCACAACTCTTCGGCGATGTGCGGGCAGAGCGGCGAAAGCATCTGCGTGAGCGGCACGGCAACTTCACGGGGCGTAGAGCCAGTGGCGTTTACATGCACGGTTAGCGCGTTGTTAAGTTCGATTAGTTTTGAAATCGCCGTATTGAAACGTAAGTTATCCATGTCTTGGTGTACACCTTCGATGCATCGGTGTAGCGCGCGACGCAAGTCAATTGGTGCAGGTTCGTCAGAGACGTGTAACTGATTAGTTTCTTCATCGACAAGGTTGCGCCAAGTGCGTTGCAAGAAACGTTGCATGCCGACCACATCGCGGGTGTTCCACGGGCGACTCGCATCTAGTGGGCCAGTGCTCATTTCATACAAACGAAACGTGTCGGCACCAAACTCGTCATACATTTCGTCTGGGGTGACGATGTTTTTCAAACTCTTGCCCATTTTGCCGTATTCACGCGCAACGGTTTCGCCTTCAAACATGAACTTTCCGTTTTCTTCAACGACTTCACTTGCCGGAACTGTCTGGCCGCGCGAGTCGCGAAAAGCGTACGCCTGAATGTATCCCTGGTTGAAGAGTTTGTGAAACGGTTCTTCGCTCGAAACATGCCCAAGGTCGAATAAAACTTTGTGCCAAAAGCGCGAGTAAAGCAAGTGCAACACCGCGTGCTCGACGCCGCCAACATAAAGGTCAACTCCGCCGGTGTGGCCAGCAGACTTTGGACCCATCCAATATTTCTCGACCTCGGCGTCAACGAACCTCTCGCTGTTTGTTGGATCTAAATAGCGCAACTCGTACCAACACGAACCGGCC
>Ga0209299_1001627_pt1 | contig 12285 bp, 11 predicted proteins | sample S_140806_MF_Meta_FD_187326 | JGI IMG/M metagenome (GOLD analysis project Ga0209299, IMG submission 187326) | Freshwater microbial communities from Lake Simoncouche, Canada to study carbon cycling - S_140806_MF_MetaG (SPAdes) (version 2) | ecosystem: Environmental > Aquatic > Freshwater > Lake ...
CTTCACCGCATCCGGCATGGTGCTGTCGTATTCGCTGCTATAAATGTTCACCGCGCCGGTTCCTTCAAACGAGGCACCCGCGACGATGCGCTTGCCATCGGGCGCGAAGTCCACGCCGAAGATGCGGCCCTGCATCGCGGGGAATTTGCGGATGAGGTTCGCGTTGTCGCCGATGACGCGTTTCGTGAGGCGCTCCATGCGGTAAATCGCGGGCACGCCGTCGGTGCCGCCGATGAGCACCTCGTTGCGCTGCGGATGCCGTGCGAGCACTTGCACGCCGCCTTTGAGTGCGCCGGGCGTGATGGACGTGACGTTATCGACGAAGCGCATCGTGGCGACCTCGGTGAGCTTCACGCTCATGTCGCGACCGCAGGAGACGACGTGCTTGCCATCCACGCCCCACACGGTGTCGAGCACCCAATCGCTGTGGCCGCCCATGAAGAGCGTTTCTTTGCCCGTGGCGGTGTCGATGGCCCGCACGGCATTGTCGGCGCAGCCAAACGCGAGCTGCTTGCCATCGGGCGACCAGCTCGCGCCGTAGATGGTGTCAAAGGTGAGCGATTTGGACAGCTCGAGCTTCTTCGCCGCCACGTCCCAAATCTGGATTTCGCCCATGCGAGCCGGGCTGCCACCCGTGACGGCGATCTTTTTGCCATCCGGCGACCACGCGAGCTTCTGAATGCGCTCCGCGAGTCCCACCAGTCGCGCCACGAGGCCGCTGCCATCCGCTTGGTGCACCAAAACCTCATGATAACCCGCCACCGCGATCATCGCGCCATCCGGCGAATACTCGACCGACGTGACCGCCGGAGCGGTCACATACACCGGCGGATGCGCCATGTCGTATTGCGCCTTCGCCGAGGCCGGCGTGTCGTCCTTCGCGCCTTCATTGATCCAGCGCTCGATCAATGCGATCTGCGTCGCGTGCAGCGCATCCGCCTTCTGCGGCATCTCCACTTTGCCATGCGCATCCGGTTTGATGAGCTTCAGCAGATTCGACTCCGACGCTTTCCCCGGCACCACCGCCACCGCCTCCTCGCCGCCCTTCAGCAAGGCCGCGAACTCTGTCATGATGTAATCGCCCTTCTTCTTCGCCGGCTGATGGCAGCCATTGCACTGCGCCTGAAAGATCGGGCGGATGTGTTTGTAGAACGACACCGGCTTGGATGGATCGATGCCCTCATCTTTCTTCGGCGCCTGCGCGGAGGCAGACACAGCAGACAAAACGAGCGCGGCAGTGAGGAGACGATTCTTCATGGCAAAGGAGGGCTTGGGGCCGCAAAAAACGGGCGCAAAGGCGCAATCCTTGCGTCAGGAGCGTGCCAAGGCGGGATCGTCCATGCGGGGTGGTGGTGGAGCATTGCGATCCGTTACAAAACAGCGAAATGCGATGTGTGTGGCCTTTGGGGAAATGAGCGGCTCAACAATGAACTTGGCTTCATCAGACTTTGAAGGCACCATTGCCACATGGATTCCACCGCCCAGATCGAATCACCCGTCCAGACCGAGCCGCCAAACCCGCCGCGCCTGCGTTATGTGCCGAAGCCGAAGGGGTCGTGGATGAAACTGGTCGGTCGTGCAAAAAACGACGATTTGTCCCTGAGCGCCTTCAAGCTCGGCGAGGAATGGCGGGAGCAGATGAATCGCGAAGGGCACTGAGACGATGTTCGTCATTCTCGATACGAATCATTACCGTGAAATGCTCCACGAAACCAAGCTGGGCGGCAAGCTTTCGGAGAGGCTGCGCGAGAGGGATGCGGATGCTTTCACTACCATCGTGACCGTGCAGGAGATCACGCAGGGATGGACCGCCGAGATCAACCGTTGCAAAACCGGCCGTGACCAAGTCCGGGCCTATGAGCAGTTCGAGAACGCCATTCACGACTTTGCCGACATCACCATTCTTGCCTTCGACTCCGAGGCGGCGGAGATTTTCCATGCCTTTCCCGCGAGCCTGCGGCGCATCGGCACGATGGATTTAAAGATCGCCGCCATCGCCTGCTCTCACGGGGCGCTGCTGCTGTCACGAAACCTTCGGGACTTCACCCAGGTGCCTGGTTTGACGGTCGAAAACTGGCTTGATTGAGGTGGGCAGACGTTCTGGCAGTCACCTTGCCTCTTCGCCATCCGCTCATGCTGCCTTCGTGCCCGGCGGAGCGTAAAACTTGAAGTTCCCGGTGTAGCCATCCACGGGGCTTTCACCGGCGAGGACGACTTCGTTTTCAGCCTGGAGCTGATGCATGGCCTTCTCGGAGAAGAGCATGCGCTGGCCGAGGTTGGCGGCGATTTTCTCGATGCGGAAGACGAAGTTCACCTCGGGTCCGTGAAGGTTCAGCTCGCTCATGGTGGGCACGCTGCCGAGGACGGCGCTGCCATGGTGCAAAACGACGCGGAAGGGCAGGGTGGAGGTTGTTTGGGCCTCGCGGAGCTTCGCGATGACCTGGCGCACGCGGCTGTGGCTGCCCTCGCCGCCGGTCCAGTAGCAGAAAAAGCCATCGCCGAGGTATTTCGACATGTGGCCGCCGCAGTCGTCGATGATCTGGCGGCATTCTTTGAACCAAGTGCCGGTCAGGCGCGGGTATTTTTCCGGGGCCGTATTCTGGGCGAGCTTGGTGGAGCCTTCGATGTCTGCGACCATGAGCCAGCACTCGGCTTGTTCCATGCGGATCATGGTGGAGGCCATGACGGCTTTGCCGGAGGGTTGCATGGCGCTGAGGATCTCCGTGGCAAATTCGAGCTCCACATCGGCGATGCGGATGACATCGCCATTGCGCAGACGCACGGCCTGGGAGAGGCGGCGGCCATTGATATAGGTGCCATTGGCGCTGCCGAGATCGACGATCCAAAACTCCGCCTCGCCCTGCGCCTGGATGATGGAATGGCGGCGGGAGACCTCGCTGCTGGAAAGCTGGAGTGTATTGGTGGGGTGACGACCAATGCCGCAGGTGCCCTTCAGGGCATGCTGCCGCCCATCGGAAAGGCGGAGCCAAGTTTGCAGCAGAGGAGCATTCATCGGGGCGGGAGAATGAACATGAAATAGACGCTCGCCAACGAGGAATCTCGCGTTCTGATGCGCCTCCCCCATGCCGAAACCCTACCAATTCTGCTCCGACTGCGGCGCTACCGATTTGAAAACGGTGAGCGATCGCGAATTCCGCTGCGAGCGTTGCGGCTTTCGCCATTTCATCACGCCCATTCCAGCTGCTGTGGCCTTGATCCTCGATGCGCAGGATCGCCTGCTCGTGATCCGCCGGGGGCATGAGCCGGGCCTAGGTCTGCTGGGCCTGCCGGGCGGTGTGATCGAGCCGGAGGAAAGCGGCGAGGAAGGTGCCTTCCGTGAGACGCGTGAGGAAACCGGCCTGCACATCCCGCCGGAGGCGTTTCGCTACTTTGTCTCGCTGAACAACCGCTACCTCTTCCAAGGCTTTGTGTGGCCCACGATCGATCTATTCTTCGTGGCGCGGGTGGAGAGCTTCTGCGGCCTTCGAGCCGATCCTGCCGAGGTGATGGAATGGATGCCGATGAAGCTCGACGAGGTGCCGCTGGAGCAGTTTGCCTTTGGCTCCAATGCGGAAGCCGTGCGGCGACTGCGTGAGAGTGGCTTTCAAACCTCGCCCACTTCGAAATAATCATCCTCGGCGATGTCCGGGATGCCCACCACGAGCACGCGCATCTGACCGCGAGCCCCGTGCACGACACCAGGCGGGATGTGAACGAGCGAGCCTTTGCTCACGGGCTGCTCCACGCCATCGAGCACCACCGTGCCGCCGCCTTCGAGGACGTAGTAGAGTTCCGTGGAGCGCTTGTGGTAGTGCAGCTTTGCCCCATCAATATCCACCGCATGCGCCCAGGCGGCCGGATGCAGCGCCTCATCCTCACGGCTGATGAGCCGGTCACGCCAGCCGCAGGTGCTGCGCTCGCGAGGCGTGTGCCCTTCGTGACGAATGAGGAGCGGGCCAGGCATGAGCGATCAGAAATCCAGGAAGATCTCCGCGCGGCGGTTGCGGGAGCGGCCAGCGGGGTCGTCGGAGCCATCGGCCTTTTGATTGGGGCCGAGGGGCTGGGCCTTGCCGAGGCCGGTGGTCTCTACCTGATCCGAGGGCACGCCCAGAGCCACGAGCTGCTGCTTCACGGATTCGGCACGGCTTTGAGAGAGGTTGACGTTGTAGGCATCGTCTCCGCGGGCATCGGTGTGGCCGGTGATGCGGAGTTTTTTCGACGGATCGGCCTTCAGCATGCCAGCGACGACTTCGAGCTGCTTCTGCGCCCGTGGGTGCAGCTCGGCGCGGTCATATTCAAAGTAGAGCGCCAGGGATTCACCACCCTTTGGATTCTGCACGATGGGCGTGTAGGGGATGCCGAGCTTGTTCGCACTCTGGGCAAAGGAGCCGAGGATTTGGGAGAGATTCACGCCGGCGACCTTCCACGAGCTGGAGGTGCTCTCACGCTTCAGCTCCAGGCCGAATTCCGTGCTCTGCTGGAGCGATTCCGACTCCACCTGAGCGATGACCCACGACACCTCGGGGTTTGCCACCGTGACGATGAGCGGCTTGCTCGGCTTCAGACGATACTGCCCTTCCTCAAAGACGATGCAGAGGCCCACGAGCCTCTCCACGGGCACCTTTTTCTCATCCACATACTTCTTCGCGGACGAGAAATCGTGCTCGAGCAGCAGGCGCACGAAGTCACTGGCAAAGCTCAGCGCATCCTGTGTCTCCTCGACGGCGAAAAGGGACTTCGCGGCCATGGCCGAGGCTGCGGGGGCGGCACCCGAAGGCGCTGCAGGCACGGGTGGAGCACCCGGCTGAGCGGGGGCGGGAGTACCGGGCGTCATTGCGGGAGCAGCCGGAGCCGTAGCCGCTGCCACAGCGGGAGAGGCAGGAGGCGTGAGAGCCGCCAGCGCAGCGCTGGCTTCTTTGGGCAGGGTGATCTTGGCGATTTTCCAGCCCATGCGTTCATCGCGTTCGATATCGAGCTGGAGGCGCACTGGATCGGCGCTGCCAGGTTTCATGAGGGGGACCGAGAGGCGAGTGCGGTTCTCCACGAGTCCGAGAAGAGCCACCTGATCCTCCGAGCCAGCTTTGAAGCCCAGCTCGGCCAGTTTTTGCATCAACTGCGCCGCCAGCGCGGCCTGCTCGGGATCGGAGGCGGCCGCTAGCTTGCCTGCGGCCGCGAAATCGCCTGCGGCGAGGCTGCGGGCCATCTGCTTGCCGAGGTCCAGCGGACGGGCAAAGCCAAACGAGGCCGGAGGCGGGGTTTCTTGCGAGCCGTTGGCGGGCATCGCAGGTGTCGTCGCCGTGGTGGCGGGCGCGGCAGCGGGAGCCGCCGGTTTTCCATCCGCTGCGGTCTTTGGTGCCGGAGCACCGGGAGTGCCCTTCGATGGCTCTTCGGAGCTTTTAGCCGGGGCCGCAGCCACTTCGGCGGCTTTTTCGGCCTCCATCTTCTTTTTCGTGAAGAGGAAGAAAATCGCCGTGCTGATGCCCAGCGCGGCGACGATGATCAAAATGGGCACGAGGCTGTTTCCAGCGATGGAACGGCCTCGGGGGCTTGGGGGAGAGGGGGGACGCATGAGCGAGAGAGAGGCGGGTGAGGGTAAACAACCTCTGACAGCAGTTACGATGCCATCACAGAGGCCGGTCAGGCAAGGTCATTCTCAGTGCCTTCCTTGCCCGGCCTGCTACGCCAGCTTTCCATCCGCCACATGCACCGTGCCGCCTCGCACCTCGATCTTTTCCCGCGCCTGCTCCACCGGCACATGACGCGGCGTGTTCGCCGGTGAACCCTGCGGCCGCGCCCAGCGGATGCCGTTGGCGATCACTCGCTGCACCTCGGGATGATGGTAAATGGGATACACCTCATGCCCCGGGCTGAAGTAAAAGATGCGACCGCTGCCGCGAGTCCACGTCGCGCCGCTGCGGAAGACCTCTCCCCCTTGAAACCAGGACACAAAGATCAGCTCGTCCGGCGTCGGGATGCCGAAGGGTTCGCCATACATCTCCGATTGCTCGATCTCGATGCAGTCGCCCAGCCCCGCCGCGATGGGATGCCCCGGATTCACCACCCAGACGCGTTCCCGCTCGCCCGCCTCACGCCAGCAGAGCGCACAGCTCGTGCCCATGAGCCGCTTGAAGACCTTCGACCAATGCCCCGAGTGCAAAACGATCAATCCCATGCCCGCTAGCACCCGCTGCTGCACCCGCGTGACCGTTTCATCGAGCACCTGATCGTGCGCTGCATGTCCCCACCACAGCAGCACGTCCGTTTCATCGAGAACCGCCTGCGAAACGCCCTGGTCAGGCTCATCGAGAGTCGCCGTGCGTATGATGAAATCGTCGTTTTGGCCCAAAACCTCCGCCAACAGCCCATGGATGCCTTGGGGGTAAATTTCGGCCACGACCGGGTTTTGACGCTCGTGCACGAATTCGTTCCAGATGGTGACGCGGATGGGGGTGGGCATGGTGAAGGATAAACGGAATAAAGCAGCCTCTTTGGATGCTTTGTTCATCTTGAGCGTGCTGGGCGAAAGCCAAGATCAAACTGGCATTTTGCCAAGATGATCTTGAATCGCGCCTGCCTCACGAGCCGGAGGCTCGAAAGACATTAGCCGGTGGTGCAACCACCGGACAGGCACGCTAATCAGGACCCAACATCCATCGCGCCCTGAAAGGGCGCGAGAAGCACGCGCATGGTCCAACGCGAAACACCGCCGCAGGGCATTCGCCCGCTTCTCGCGCCCCTGCCGGTGCGCACCCCGAATCGGGGACGGTGGGGCGGTTCGTTTCCGGTGGTTTCACCACCGGCTAATTTCCTTCGAGCCTCCGGCTCGGGGATGCCTGCCTACCACAAAAAACGCTCCTCATACGCCACCATCCCGCGTTTCAGCATCGCCACGTATTCCTCCTGAAACGTCTTCACGCGATGATGCTCCTCCTGGTTCAGCACATAGGCCCGCACCGCCTCCAAATCCGGCGCGGCGAAGGTGAAAGCCCCGTAGCCCTCCTGCCACGCAAAGCCGGCCAGACGCAGTTCCTCGTGAATCCAGCGTGAGGACTCGCTCTTCACCTCCCGCATCACATCCGCGAGACAATGGGTCGCCCGCAGACCGGCCGCGATGTGGAGGTGATCGCCTGTGCCGCCCACCGCATGCGCCACGCCATCCATGTTTCGGATGATGCCGCCGATGTATTCGTGAACGCGTGGCCGATGCGTCGGCGAGAGCCAGGGTTCCCGGTTTTTCGTGCTGAACACGAGATGGTAATGCAACGAGAGATGCGTCGAGGCCATGCGGGAGGGTTTCAGATGGGCAATGACCGCGCAACCACCAAATCGCCCGTGCCGGAGGCACGCCAGAAATTAGCCGGTGGTGCAACCACCGGACAGCGTCCACGAAACATGAGCCGCGCCCTGAAAGGGCGCGAGAAGGGCACGCGGGGTCTGGCGGGGTCTGGCGGGGAACATCGCCGAGGGCATGCGCACGCTTCTCGCGCCCCTGCCGGGGCGCTGGCCGTCTGGGGCGGTTCGGTTCCGGTGGTTTCACCACCGGCTAACATCTTTCGAGCCTCCGGCTCGGGCGAAAGAGATTCATGCGCTATCTGGTTTCGAAGAGCCCGTTCGCCAGAGCTTGCTCGTATTCTTCGAGGTCATAGCCTGGGCATCTGACCTTCAATTCATCAATCAATTCTACGCAGGCAGAAGCAGGCTTCTCTAAAAGATCCTTCAGGTGACTCCAACGCCCAAGCCGTATCTCTTCCGCCAGTTCACATCCGTGGATTCGCAGCAGTTTAGGTGAAGGCGACGGTGTCATTGTTTTTGAATCGATAGGCTAGCTCAATGCTTCACCGAGCACCCCGGCCCGACGGTTTGGAAGAAGTCATTCCCCTTGTCATCAATCAGGATAAACGCCGGGAAGTCCTCGACTTCGATCTTCCAGATGGCTTCCATGCCGAGTTCGGGGAACTCGACGACTTCGACTTTTTTGATGTTCTCCTTCGCGAGGATGGCCGCAGGGCCGCCGATGCTGCCGAGGTAGAAGCCGCCGTGCTTTTTACAGGCGTCGGTGACCTGCTGGCCGCGATTGCCTTTGGCGATCATGATCATGCTGCCGCCGTGGCTTTGGAAGAGATCGACGTAGCTGTCCATGCGGCCCGCCGTGGTAGGTCCAAAACTGCCGCTGGGCATGCCGGCGGGTGTTTTGGCGGGACCGGCGTAATAGACGGGGTGGTTCTTGAAGTAATCCGGCAGCGGCTTGCCGGCATCAAGCATCTCCTTGAGCTTCGCATGCGCGATGTCACGGGCGACGATGATGGGGCCGTTGATGAGGAGGCGCGTGGTGGTGGGATACTTGCTCAGCTCCGCGCGGATCTCGGCCATGGGGCGGTTCGTGTCGATGCGCACGGCGTTGGTGTCTTTGCGGTGGCGCAGCTCCTCGGGGATGTATTGCAGCGGGTTCGTTTCGAGCTTCTCGATGAAGACGCCGTCACGCGTGATCTTGCCTTTCGCCTGACGATCCGCGGAGCAGGAAACGCCGATGCCGATGGGCAAGGACGCGCCGTGACGCGGCAGGCGGATGACGCGGACATCCAAAGCGAAGTATTTGCCGCCAAACTGGGCACCGATGCCGCACTCGCGGGCGGCTTGGAGCATTTGCGCTTCGAGTTCGACATCGCGGAAGGCGCGGCCGTGCTCGTTGCCGGTGGTGGGGATGCCATCGTAATACTTCGTGGAGGCGAGTTTGACGTGTTTCATCGTCGATTCGGCCGAGGTGCCGCCGATGACGAAGGTCAGATGGTAAGGCGGGCACGCGGCGGTGCCGAGCGAGGTCATTTTATCGCTGAGGAACTTCACGATGCTCTTCGGATTGAGCACGGCGCGGGTCTCTTGGTAGAGGAAGGCTTTGTTCGCCGACCCGCCGCCTTTGGCGATGAAGAGGAATTTGTAGGCATCGCCATCGGTGGCATACAAATCGAGCTGCGCGGGCAGGTTGGTGCCGGTGTTCTTTTCGTCGAACATGTTCAGCGCGGCGTTTTGCGAGTAGCGCAGGTTGTTCTCCGTGTAGGCGAGATAGACGCCCTTCGAGAGCGCGGCCTCGTCGCCGCCACCGGTCCAGACCTGCTGGCCTTTTTTGCCCATGATGATGGCGGTGCCGGTGTCCTGACAAAACGGCAGCAAGCCTGCGGAAGCCACGTCGGCGTTCTTGAGCATCGTGAGGGCGACCATGCGGTCGTTCTCGCTCGCTTCGGGGTCATCGAGGATGGCGGCGACCTGCTTGAGGTGCTTCGGCCGCAGGAAGAAATTGATGTCGTGGAAGGCCTGGTTCGCCAGCAGCGTGAGCGCCTCGGGATCGACGGCGAGCAGCTCTTTATCGCCGATCTTTTCGACGCGGACGTGTTCCTTCGTCAGCAGGCGGTATTCGGTGTCGTCGGTGCCGAGTTCGAGGAGGGGCTGGTAGTGGAAAGCGGGGGTTGGCATGGCTTTCCTGAGCTAGCAGCGGTTTCGGAGGGCTGCAACGCTTCGGTGGAGCTGGAGTGGTGGAGTATGGGAGAAGTGGCGTTCTGGCAAACCATCACTCCAGCATTCCATGACTCCATCACTCCGCTATGCCGCAAACACCGCCCGCTTCCAGATGGGCACGCAGGTCTTGATCTCCTTCAAATACCAGCGGCAGAGGTCGAAGGCTTCGGCGCTGTGTTTGGTGCGGACCTGAATGATGATGCTGGGCTGCTCGGCGGCTACGAAACCAAGGCGATGCTGAATGAAGACGCGATGCGGGCCGTGGTCACGCTCACCACGCTCGATGAGATCGCCGAGCATCTTTTCTGCCATGGGCAGGTAGGCGCTGTAATCGATGCCAGAGATCGGGCGGCCATCTTCCTCCCCACGCACGACGCCGAGAAACTGCGTCTCCGCGCCCTCGCCCGGCTCAAAAAGCGTGGGCGAGGTGGGGATCGGTTCTTTGTTGAGCAAGAAGCTGGCGTTCACAGGTTTCACGGCGCATGCGGCACATAGTCGATCTCCATGAACTCGGCCACTTCGGGAATCCAGCGGCCTTGGACAAAGGCGGTGTGATCGGGGTGATCGTTGTAGAAGGCGTAGGCGGCGCTGTCGGCGAACTCCATGCTCAGGCCGAAGGTAAAGTTGTTCTTCGGACTGGTCTGGCGGAGGCACTCGAACTTCTGCACGCCGTCGATCTTCGTGAGTTCGCACGCGGCGCGGAGGAAGTCACGCTCGGCTTCGGAGCCGGGGGCGTGGTTGAGACGGAAGACGACGGTGTGGCGGATCATGAGGGGAAAGGACGAATGATGAATGATGAATGATGAATGATGAATGATGAAGGTCAGAAGTTCCAGTGCTCGGTTTTGCCTTTGGCGGGCGCGATCTCGATGGAGTCGATGTCGCTGTCGGGAAGGTAGAGGCGGAGGGTGCCGAGCTGGCCGGTCATTTTCAGGTCGATGGAGAGGTCCTGCCAGTCGCCGGGTTTGACTTCGAAGGGTGTGGAAATCATGCCGGTGGGATCGGCGGAGCCTTTGGGAAAGGTGTCGATCTTGCCTGCGCCGCCGGTTTCGCTGCGCACGCGGAGTTTGATCGTGGCTGGACCGGTCATTTTGCCGGTGGCGTGGCCGAGGAAGGAGACCTCTGGCTTGCCGGTGGCTTTCATGGTGAGAATGCCATCCGTGAGGGTGGCTTTGCAGCCGCGTTCTTTCCAGCCACCGAGCGGATCGGGGGCTTTCGAGGGTGTTTTGGCTGCGACGGGTTTGTAAGCGAGATTCGGGCGCGGAAAGGTCGCGCCGGTGTCTTTGAGGAAGCCGTCGATGAGGGTGTCGAGTTCCTTCACTTTGTCCGGCATCGCGTTGGCGAGGTCTTTCGACTCGCTGAGGTCGTCTTTGAGGTTGTAGAGCTCGTGGGTGCTTGGATTGCCAAACCAGCGCAGGAGTTTGAAGTCGCCGCTGCGTGCCCAAACGCCGCCAGCTTTGTTGGCTCCGGCATGCGGGTGGTAATTGAAGTAGGCCGTGCGATCGAACTGACCTTCGCCTTTGAGCACTTGGGCGTAGCTGACGCCGTCAAAGACCTGCTTCTCGGGTTTGGCGATGCCGAGCAAGTCGAGCACGGTGGGATAAATGTCGATGCAGCCGACGACAGCTTCGCTGGTGCTGCCTTTCGCGATCTTGCCGGCGTAGGACCACATCAAGGGCACGCGGGTGCCGCCTTCGTAGAGCGTGCCTTTGCCATCGCGCAGGGGTGTGTTCATCGTGGGCGGCTGGAGGCCCGCCCACTTCTGCCAGGCTTCGTTGGCGGACTTTTTGCCTTCGGCGAGGGTGTTGCTGTGCGTGTTGCCGCCGTTGTCGGAGGTGAAAATGACGAGTGTGTTGTCGGCGATGCCTTGTGTCTCCAATGCATCGAGAATGCGTCCAAAGCACTCGTCCACGCTTTTGAGCATGGAGGCCATGATGGGGTTCCCTTGGCGGCCGGTGGGATCTTTTTTCGCGGCGAAGGCCTTCGTGTATTCTTCCTTGTGTCCCCACGGACCATGCACGCCGTAGCACCATAGATTGAGGAAGAAGGGCTGGTCCTTGCCCGCCTGGATGAACTTCACCGCCTCCGCCGCCTGGCGATCGACGATGTATTCGCCCGCTGGGCCATCCGTGATGGTGCCGATCTTGTTTTTGGCATTCGCGACGCCCTCGGGCTTCACGCCGTAGGGTGAGAAATACTCGCCGGGTGGGCCGGGATCGGGATTGCAGTGAAAGGCCACGTCAAAGCCCTGCTGCTCCGGCCAATGCGGCGGCGTGAGGCCGAGATGCCACTTGCCAATGTGCGCGGTGCGATAGCCGTGTTGCTTCAAGGTTTCCGCCAGCGTGATTTGGGAAGGTTCGAGGTAGTTCTTGCTCTCGGGCGTGAGCATCGGCGCATTCGGCGGAGCAGAGCCCTTCAAGAACACATGCCCGGCTTCTTGCGGCGGCGTATGTCCGGTGGCGCTGGTGATGCGATGTCGTGCGGAATATTGCCCCGTGAGCAGCGAAGCCCGCGTTGGCGAGCACAACGGCTGCGAATAGGCATTCGTGAAGCGCATCGCTCGCGCGGCAAAGCGGTCGATGTTCGGCGTCTCGTAATACTTCGAGCCATACACGCCGCTATCCATCCAGCCCATGTCATCGACGAGGAAGAGGATGACGTTCGGCTGCGAGGCGGCGGAGGAATGGCCGCAAAAGATCGCAAAGAACGCAAAAAGAAGAGAAAGGAGTTTGGATGAGGCGGTCATTGGCTGGGATTTCGGGTTCAGGGCGTACT
>Ga0209299_1001628_pt1 | contig 12278 bp, 8 predicted proteins | sample S_140806_MF_Meta_FD_187326 | JGI IMG/M metagenome (GOLD analysis project Ga0209299, IMG submission 187326) | Freshwater microbial communities from Lake Simoncouche, Canada to study carbon cycling - S_140806_MF_MetaG (SPAdes) (version 2) | ecosystem: Environmental > Aquatic > Freshwater > Lake ...
CCCGTACAACAGCTCCCAGGATACTTCGGTCTGCGCCTGCAACGCTGGATTCTACGGGGCCGGGGGCAGGGCCTGCACGACTTGTGCCTCCTGCCACCCCAACGCGACGCGGGCCTTCGAGTGCCCGAACAACAGCTCCCAGGATACTTCGGTCTGCGCCTGCAACGCTGGATTCTACGGGGCCGGGGGCAGGGCCTGCACAACTTGTGCCTCCTGCCACCCCAACGCGACGCGGGCCTTCGAGTGCCCGAACAACAGCTCCCAGGATACTTCGGTCTGCGCCTGCAACGCTGGATTCTACGGGGCCGGGGGCAGGGCCTGCACGACTTGTGCCTCCTGCCACCCCAACGCGACGAGGGCCCTCGAGTGCCCTGCCAACAGCTCCATGGATGCCTCGGTCTGCGCCTGCAACGCCGGGTTTTACGGCTCCGACGGGAGGACCTGCGCGCCCTGCGCGGGGTGCGACCCCGTGGCCGGCAAGCAGGTGCTGTCTTGCCCGTACAACAGCTCCTTGGACGTCTCGTCGTGCGTGTGCTCTTCGGGGTACTACGGAAACGGCAGAAACTGCAGCGCTTGCCGCGGCTGCGACGGCAACGCCACCTCCCTGTCCTCGTGCGGCGAGGGCGGGTCCGGGGACGTGGTCAGCTGCAGGTGCAACGCGGGGTACTACGGCGACGGGTTCCGGTGCTCCCCTTGCGCGCGGTGCGACCCCAACGCCGCCCAGGTGTCCTTTTGCCTGGCCGGGTCCGCCAACGACACCTCGTCGTGCTCCTGCAACGCTGGGTTCTTCGGCGGCGGGTTCCGGTGCTCCGCGTGCGCGGGGTGCGACCCCAAAGCCACCCAGCTGTCCTCTTGCGCGGCAGGGTCCGCCAACGACACCTCGTCGTGCTCCTGCAACGCCGGCTACTTCGGCACCGGGCGGACATGCCAGGCCTGCGCTGGCTGCGACTCCAACGCCGCCCAGCTGTCCTCCTGCGCGGCCGGGTCCGCCAACGACACCTCTTCGTGCTCCTGCAACACAGGCTACGAGGGGGCGACCGGCCGGACCTGCACCGCCTGCCCCGCCGGCGCCTGGGGCGTGGGAGGCGGCCAGGCGTGCGCGAGGTGCCCCGCCGGGACCTTCTCCGCGGCCGCCGCGCAGTCATCTGCGCAGACGTGCGGAAAGTGCCCGAAGGACACGTACCAGCCTGTGCAGGGCGCTGGGTCGCAGTCCGCGTGCCTGGCGTGCCCCCTGTTCAGCTACACGCAGGCCGACGGGGCCGCGCGGAGGACCCTGTGCACCTGTCCGGCGCAGTTTGTGAGCTCCATCACCGACATTGGCGGGGGGTGCGTGGGGTGCCCGGAGAACCAGTACCCGAAGTCGGACGGCAGCACGTGCCTGCCTTGCCCGGCGCACACCACCGGCCCCGCCAACTCCGTGGGGATCCACATGTGCAGTGCGGAGCCCGGCTACTTTGCGAGCTACACCAAGCGGGTCCGGTTTGAGATTACGCTGCCCGAGGACGAGTACGACCCCGACACGTTCGAGGCGATCATCCGGGCGGCGGCGGGCGGCGGCAAGGAGATCCAGGTGGCCGTGCAGCCCCCTGTGAGGGAGCTGTGATGCGGGCAGCATGGAAACAACTCCGAGGTGCTGCCGGCTCTCGTTTTGCCCCTGCATCCGGAGTTTAAAAGCGACCCCCGCGCCGGCCCCAGGAATTCCACATATGGGGACACTGCTGCCAGTGGCGTTCCTACTGTTCTTACTGGGTCCCGCCGCGGGGGACTACGTTCAGGTCAACACGCAGTGGGTGGCGGGCTCGCCCGCGAGCCAGGACGCCGCGTCCAGCCCGCAGCAGCTCAGCTCCGTGCTCGCGCAGAGCATGGGCGGGGTGTACGACGCTGCAGGGCTGCCAGCCGACTCCCTGGCGTCTGCATCGGCCGACGGGGCCATCATGCCTGGGATGTCGGTGGTGGGCCCGCCGTCGACTGCCGCGCCCCCGCCCACGACCACCAGCGCTGGCGGGGGCGGAGGCGGCGGAGGCGGAGGCGGGGGCGGAGGCGGCGGCGGCGGAGGCGGCGGTGGAGGCGGGTCTTTGACCACGAAAACGCCGTCACCCCCCCAGCAACATCAGCAGCAGGACGACGGAGGGGACAGTGGCGGGGCGTCCGCGGTGCTGGTCGCGAGCCTCGTGGTGGGCGTGGTCGGCCTGCTGGGCGTGGTCGCGTGGGCCCTCACGCGAAAGAAAGGGGGCAAGCGCTACGACAACGAGGACTGCGCCCGGGTCATCCCCGCGCGCATCCACCCCCCGCCACCCCCCTACGCGCCCCAGCCGAGGCCCTCTGCGCCGACTTTGCCGCAGCCCCAGCCGAGTCCCTACGCGCCCCCGCCTCCCTACGCGCCCCCGCCTGCCTACGCGCCCCAGCCGAGGCCCTCTGTGCCCCCGCCTCCCTACGCGCCCCAGCCTCACCTCGTCTACCTTCGACCCCCCCCTCGCCCCTACGCCCCCCCTCAGCCAGACTGTTACGCGAGGCGGTAAACCGTATTTTATTAAATCATCTTAAATCAACAGGATCAGCGTCGTGGGGCGCATCATGGCGAAGCGCCAGACGATGCACTGGAGCCTGAACGGGCTGTGCTGCGTGCTGACGTCGAAGTAGCTGTCGTGCGTCGCGCGGATGACCCTCGTCACGTCGTAGGGGCATGCGTCCTCGCGGACGGGGAACGCCGGCGTCCGCGCGAGCTCGACGACGCTGCCGTCGAAGGCCGACCTCGCGTGCGCGACGAGGGAGATGCTGGTCACCGAGGGGTCCTGAAACTGCTCGCTGATGATGGTGCGGTCGGCCAGGGGCACAAAGTGGTAGATGCCGGTGGACGGCGTGGCGTTGGGGTGGGGTCGCACTTGCTCGAACATGTCGCCCGCGCCTGGCGCCGCGCTGTTGACGAGTCTGAACTCCATGCTGGTGACGGGGCCGGTGGGGAAGGCAGAGGAGTGGAAGTAGACGCTGAGGTTGATGGGGTCGAAGGTCGAGACGTCGGTCAGGTCCACAACGGCAAACCCCCCGCCCGCCCCGACCCTGGCGGCCATGTTGCCCCACCCGAACGCCTCCTGTGCGTTTGCGGCCCGCGCGACCTGCGCGTCGGCCGCCTCCATCTCGTCGCGGTCCTCCCTCGCGGCCTGCTCGACGCGGGCGCGGAATCGCTCCTGGAAGTGCCTGGGGGCGCTGTCGGGGTCGAGCGCGCTCTTGTGGCCGGCGCGGCAGCAGGGGCAGCGCATGTCCCTCCGCGCGAAGTGGTAGAGGAGGTTCATGGCCCCGAAGCCGTGGCCGCAGGGGAGCGACAGCTTGGTGAACTCCGGCAGCGGCAGGAGGAAGCGGACGCCCGGGAGGAAGTCGAGGCAGTCCTCGGAGATGGGCGAGAGCGTGAGGGGGCACTCCTCGTCGGCCTCAGGGACGGTCAGGGTGGCGCGCGTGGACTGCCCTGTGAGGCACCGGAGGACGGTGTGCATCGCGTTGGACCCGTTGGGGGCGGAGGAAGGGCGCGGGCGCTTCTTCCTGGCGGCCCGCTTGGGCAGCGGCTGGACAGGGAGCGCGGCCTCGGCGGGGCCCTGGTGCATCGGGAGCGCGGCCTCGGCGGGACCCGGGTGCATCGGGAGCGCGGCCTCGGCGGGGCCCGGGTGCATTGGGAGCGCGGCCTCGGCAAGGGCAGGGTGCACAGGGAGAAGTTCCTCCGCGGAGATCAGGGTGACGCTCATGGCTTCTCGGTTGCGGCACGACGGGGCGCCCGCCTTAAATGCCGGCGCGCGTGCACAAATCGATTTGAACATGTTTGTGTTTGGGCGGATTTGCGCGTTATTTATTATATATGAGGCGCGGCCAAAAGGGACACAAGCAATCATAGGGATGATGGGCACATCTTCCTCGATCGGCAACGCGCACTCAGACTGGTGGGGTCAGGACTCCATCATATCAGGCTCGGGGCTCCCTGCCCTCTACTCCCTGCTCGCCGTGGGTGGGGGCTGGGCTGGCGCCGGGTGCGCGGCGGGGGGCGTCGCGCTGACCATGGTGTACGTGGCGGCCTACAGCTACGTGGTTGCGCCCCGCGGGAACCGGTGGCCCTACGCGTGGGAGAGGCCGCTCGTGGACCTGGTCTACCTCTACAACTCGCTGCTGCGCATCTGCCTCAACTCGGCGCAGGTCTTCCGCCAGGCCCACCTGGTGGACTCGGACGTGGGGGCAGGGCTGTGCGCGGCGCCCTTGTACGTGCTCCTGTGCATGCAGGGGGGGTCCTCCGCAAAGTACAAGGACGGGATGCGCGCGGCGGCGACGCTGCTCGCGGCGACCATACTGGCGGTCGCGGCGGCGCGGGCGGCGAGCGGGGACGCCGGGGAGGCGCCGGGCGCGCCGGATCAGCCCTCGGCCCTGGCCTACCTCCGCGCGATCTCGGACTCGACCTACGCGTTCTCGAACATGGGGGGTTGGTGGGACGGGGACAGGTTCAGCGCGTGGAGGTTCGCGCTCAGGGCCGCGGTCTTTATTGCGGTCGGGGCGTTCCCCAACTTATTGTGGTCGCTCGTGGGGCCACAGCCCGCGTGGCTCTTCGTGGCGCACGGGGCGCTCATGGTGCTGTCGGCGATGATCCAGGCAGGGCAGGCGAGGGAGTGGATCGCCGCTGTGTCGATAGGGCAGAGGCGGGCCCGGGCGCCGCACCGCACGATGATGCTCGCGGTGGCGCCGGCGCTGGCCGTGGGGTTCGTGTACCAGTGGTGGGACCCCGCGCTCGCCTCAATCGGCGTCGCCGCCTTCGTCGTCTGCGACCTGCTCATTTTCGGGCTTCAGTGCACGGACGGCGGCGCGGGGATGGCGCTGAAAATGTAGATAATGAATGAATTTCGGGCAAAAAAAGGCGCATTCCTACGTCCGTGGTAGAGGCGGGGTGGGGGCTTGGGGGCACACACCTCCAGACTCGCCTTTCTCTTCCTTCCCCTCTCCGCCTCCTTGCTTTTCTCCTTGCCCCCTGCCGCGCCGCGATGACATGATCACCCACCACATAATTGCGTTTACACCCAGCATGGTATTTAAAGACCACACGCCCACCCCCGATCAGGTATATAGTGTTGCATGCTTTCCTTTTTTTACAGCACTTTCAGGGGTGTGTGTGACACGTTTGTTCTACCTAACAGTAACAAGGGGGGGAGCGTGGGGGGTACTCGCTACTCACAAGAGGAGAGGCTAGAGCCATTCTTAGTTTCCGCCTCTGTACAGAGCATATCACTCCCAGGGACACCCTTGAACGTGTAATGCACAATAAAGCTAATAACATACATGTATGAACCTGCCACTGACTTACTGAATATAAGACTGTGTGCTAACACTGCCCACGGACACACACCTTTGCCCCCCCCCGGCCTCTTCCCCGCCTCCTCCATGTCTTCCATGAGAGCCTGCACGCCCTCCTCGGAGAGCTTCATCCAGCACGACGGCTTCTCGTCGCTCCTTAGCAGCCTCTCCACGTGGGGGTTGGTAGTGTCGCTTGCTACGTCGCATTCAGTGCATCGGGTGTAGACCACCGAGGGGCTTTCAGAGGGGACGAGTGCCACAATCACGCCGTTGCTCTTGTGGGAATACATCCTTGGGGGGTCCTCACTTAGACACATCGGGCACGCCGCCGCGCCTCCGCCAATGTGCACAGCCACCCACTGCTTCTTCTTGTCCTCCTCGTCCACCATGTCCATCAGCTGAGAGAAGTACGTCATGGCGCTGTCCCTGTTTTCGGTGTACCCCCCCCTGCTGCTGTCCACAACCGTAGATAACATCCACGCCGGCAGGACGGAGGAGCCGGCGCCACCCCTGCCCACAAGGGGGGAGCTCCGGGCCCCCCCACCTTTCAAGGCCGCGTGGTGCTTCGCAGCAGTCCGACTCTGCTGGGTCTTGAGCAAATCCTCCATGGCCGGCGAGAGGCGCGCCATGTAGTCCTTGGGGACGCTGCAGCAGCCGTGGTAGAGCAGGGTGAGGGCCTCAGCGGTCGAGAGGGACGCCAGGTCGTGCGGGCGGTCGACGGGGTCGAAGGGCTTGGGGTTCTTGACGGCGGATGAGGGCGAGGGGGTGTAGACCTCCCCCCGGTGGAACACGACGCGGTGAAGGAGGCGCGGGGAGGGGTCGAGGAGGCTCTTGCGGCTGTACATCAGGGCGAAGCCCGTGAATCCGCCCATGGTCGGGAGGTCGGCGCCCAGCCACCACGCCTCGGGCAGGGTGGAGTTGGGGACGGGCGAGAAGTCCTTGGAGCTCTTACACTTGCCGAGGAGCTCCTTGAAGGGCTCGAAGATCTCCTGGCACACCCTCTTAAGCTGCGTGCTGGGGACGCCGCCGACCTCGAAAACTACGTGGACCGAGTGCTTGTAATCCGCGCCGCCGTCGAGCGGCCTGCTCTTGTTCTTGACGACGGCTGGGCAGGCGCATAGCATGTGTGTGAGCGCACGAAAAGCGCAAAATAAAATCGATATGATATTACCCGTGACAAACGCGTCGTGCTCCACGAATTTTTTCGCGTGCATTTGCTTGTAGAACCAGGTCGGAAACTCGGCGAGCAGGGCCTGAATCTCGGCGTCGGCGAGGCGGTTCCCGACTTTTTTCCGCTCCACCTCCCAGTCCAGCATGAAATACGCCAGTCGATTGGTTCTGCACTCAGGAGGCGGGGCGGAATCTTTCGCGCGCAGAATATGCACAAAGGAGTTGCCCAGGCGGTGCTCGTAGATCTGGGGTAAGACGTAGTACTTGCCTTCGTACAAGTATTTTCCCTTGCGAAAAATCTCGAGGATCATCCGCATCCCGTCCTCGGGCGCGGAGTAAATAAAAAAGAGGGACTTCGCGCGCTCTTCTGAGTGCTTTTCTTTTTCGCAGAGGCCCTGGAAGCAGAAGGGCATGAACGCGCCGAGATGCATAAACGGGTCGCCAGCGCCGTCCAAAATTTTGCGCCTGTGAAGTTCCTCGCGAAATTTTTGGACGGTGTATAGCTTCGTGCGGCCGACCGCGAAGAAATGAGGCGAGATCGGGGCGAGCGCCGCGCATTTTTTCTTGACGGAACTGAAAAATTCGAAATTTGGCGGGCGGACCACGTCGAGCTCGTCGCACAGCCTCAGAAGCATGTCGCCGAGCTCGGTCGCCTCCAAATTTTCGCGGCGCAATTTTAGCCAGTACAAGACGGTCGGCGATGTTTTGCACTGCTCGAGCCGCGCACAAAGAAGCTTGGCGGCCTTTTTTCCGTCGACGGGCATGGCAGGCGGTCAAATTTGTTTTGACCAAAGCGGAGCGCGGGACACGTTTATGGCATAAAAAAACGTCACGCCAAAATCAGGTTTTTGCCATTTTTATACTCGGGCGAAAATTTGCGCTTTTGTTCGCTGGTATAACTCCTAGCTTGTAAAAACTCGCGCGAGACAGTCACGAGTGAGGGGATAACTTATCAGAGTACAAATATGGACATGGAAGGGCAGAGGCACGAATTCTGCGAAGACGAGCCATGGCAGGATGACAGCAAGGCCAAAACAAATTCGGCGAGCAAATCTGAGTCAATAAAATTGAGCTTGCCGATTTATGTCAGAGATGGCGATAAGGGCTACGCCGGGTACAATACAATCGAGCTTGATGGCGCGCTTTCGCTAAATTTTTTGCCCATGGAAGATTTGGTGAAGATGCTGCCCAACCAAATGGCAGTATCCTTGAAATTTTCCAAGCACCACAAGAACTTCGCGACAAAATTTCATTCGCTTTTTTGTGCCATCCACGAACAAGTGGCGCAAATGAAAAATAAGGAGGATGGCGGCAGCCACGGGGAAATCGCGCAAATGAAAAATAAACAGGATGGTGGCAGCCGCGAGCTTCATTTGCAGAACGAAACGCTTACCGCGCTGCACGAGTCCATAAAAAATGAGCTCACGGATTTTCAGGCGAAAATGGGCAAGCTCCTCGACGGAAACACTGCGGGTGCCACGGTGGCATCCGAAACCCCCCGTTCCCGTGGCAGGCCAACAAAGGTTGTTGCTAGCAAGGCGCTCGACTTCAGCTCGCCTCCCATCTCAGCGGAAAAGAAGCGGGCGCGCCCCGGCCAGAATGCTCAGCGCACGCCTGCCAGCCAGCAGACGGGCGGCGTTGAGTGCCAGGGTGTCCCGCAGACGGGCGGCGTTGAGTGCCAGGGTGTCCCGCAGACGGGCTCTGCTGAGGAAGCCGTTGGGCCGACCGAGTATCCCTGTGAGGGCGGCGGCGGGACGCCCACGCCATCGCAGCTGGTGCCCATCGTGCGGTCGATGGAAGGCGTGGGCTTCCCCGGCTCCGGATCCGCCTTCGCGGCCGACAAGACGCCGCACATGCGCTCTCTCGAGGCGATACTACTTTCCAGCGAGGATGCTGCCGGCGGGTCCTGGCTCCTGTCCCCGTTCAACACCCTGGACGCCACGAGCCTCTCCTCGGCAGGTATCGCCGTCTTAGTCTTCGTCCTCGTCCTCGTCCTCGCACTCCTCCACGCTCGCGCTGGGGTTCACCTCGCCCACGAGCCTGTCGCGCGCTATGATGAGCATGTCCGCGTATTCCCTGCACGCCCAGTCCTGCGCGGACAGGCCCTCCGTGAGCTCCAGGAGCCTGCCCTGCGCCGCCATGTAGTCGCACATGCGCCTGTGCGCCGCGTCGCCCTTGCACACGGAGTCGAGCGGCTCGTAGCGGATCTCGGGGGCAGACTTCACCCCCTTGATGTAGGTCGCGATGTGCCGCTGCGAGAACTCGCAGTAGGTCCTGAAGAGCTGGGGCGGGGGCTGCAGCCCGTCCCTGACGATGGCCTGCAGGAAGCCGCGCAGGAGCTCCTGCTGGGCCGCCTGCCTGTCCCTGTTCTCCCTGACGGTGTTCATGGCGCAGGCGTGTTTCAGGAGGTTGGAGAGGATATCGTGCGAGGTCTGCAGGACAGCGTCGCCGAGGACGGCGCTGCCATCTTCAACCCTGACCAGAGTCACTGGCAGAGGCGGGTACGGGAGCGCCGCCAGGATCATGGCCCGGAGCTCCTGGGTCTCGTCGAAAGGCCTGTCCTCGACGCGGAGGTCCCCGCGGGAGGAGAGGTGGGGCGGGAGCGCTGTCGCGGCGGTGGTCATGGTTGGGCCCCGTCGACGGGCCAGGGTCGCCCACCAGGGGCTTTGGATTCTTTTTTTTCACAAACCAATTCAAATGGGTTTCCCTGAAACCCCGCGGGCGGTATAAAGAGGGTTCCTGGGGGGGGCTTGGAGGGCACGAGGGCGATTATGACGGTGACTACCACAGCCGACACGATCAAGAACATCCTAGAGGCCGAAAGGGAGGCAGGGGCGCCGCCCCCGCGCAAGAAGCAGAGGAAGGGCGCCGCCGCCGCCAAGCCGCAGGGCAAGCCGGCCCCCGCGGCCGCCGCCAAGCCGCAGGGCAAGCCGGCCCCCGCGGCCGCCAAGCCGCAGGGCAAGCCGGCCCCCGCCGCCGCCCCCAAGCCGGCCAAGCTGGCCCAGAACCCTCTGTCGGTCGCCCTGTCCCACGTGGCTGCGGAGGTGTACCTGCGGCTGGACGCGGACACGTTCAAGGCGTGCCGCCCGGCGCTCCTGAGGCCCAAGCCGAAGCGCCTGCCGGAGGCGGGGTACTCGACGTGGAAGCCAAAGGGGTCCATATTTTTCACGCTTGTGAAGGCGCAGCAGGACACCGTGGTGTTCTGCCACGCCAACGAGACTGCCTACTACGCGGCCCCCGCGGCGCGGCTGGCGAGCGAGTGCCCCGACAAGGCGGCGTTCCTTTGCCAGTGGTGCGTGGACAAGGATGCCAAGACGGGCGTGGCGTCGCCCAGGCTGCTGGTGTTCGACTTGCTGGACTCTTGCGGGGGCGGGGCTGCGGCGAGGGGAGAGAGGCTGCGCGGGCTCGCCAGGTGCCTGCCGCAGCCGCTATGCGTGCTGCAGTGGACGGGGGACCACAAGGTGCTGGAGGATTTTGTCAAGAGGGGGCTGCCGCACCCAGTGGACTGCATAGTGGGGCTAAGCGAAGACGACCCGCTCAGGCTCTACCGCCGGATGCGCGTGGAGATCCCGCCGCCTCCGCGGCTCGAATTTTTGAACAGAGAATAAAAACACATTTTGCTTTTGTGTGTGCTTTGCTTTATTTTTAAGCGCCGCCCTGCTCCTCCTCTTCCTCGCGGGGGTGTCGCGCGGGGCGATTCGAGCGTATGAGCCTGTAGCGGATCACGGGGTAGTCCTGGGGCTCGGGCGGCCCGGGGGGCTGAAGCGCGCACCACGCGGCGGAGAAGCAGAACAGGACCATGAAAAGCAGGAAGAATAGGACGATGCCCGGGGAGAAGTAGCCGTACAAGGGGTAGTCGTAGCTGGGCCCGTGGTACTCGTCGTCGTAGTAGTGGTAGTCCTTTCTCGGCGGTGACATGACTGCGGGGGGCAAAACCACGTTGACTATGTTTCGGTTAAATATAGGCTGGGATCCGGCCGAAGAGGGGACGTTTACGGTAATGGCGTTATTTGCGTTGTTTGAGGCGTGGCTGTCGCTGCTTGCGTGGCTGTCGCTGTTCGAGTTGACAGTCGGGTTGATGGTGCTCACGATCTCGTTGCTGTCCGTGTTGCTGTTGCTCGCGCTCGCGCTGCTCGACCCGCTGCTGCCCCCGGTCCCGGTCGAACTCCCGCCACCAGTTGATGGCGGCGATGGCGACGGCGAAGGCGGCTGCTGCGCTTGGGTTGTCTGAGGCGAAGTCGAAGGCCATTGCGAGGAGGCCGATGCAGAGGCAGCCGACGCCGAAGAGGGCGAGGAGGTAGAAGATAAGGATGCAGCCGAGGAGGAAGATGAGGACCAGGAAGAGCCTGTACTGGCCGACGACGATGCACCTGAAGCCGTCGAGGAGGTGATCGCTCCAGTCGTGGCCTGCTGCGGAGGGGACGTGGAAAAAGGGGGGGCCTGTGATGACGAGGCCGGAGCCTGGGTTGGGGGCGCAGGCTGCGAGCTGGTAAGGGAGGTCCCAGAGCTTCCTGCCGACGGCTGTGTGGTCGTAGCTATCTCCGAAGTTGTCGTAGGCACCACGCACGCTTCCGACGAGTTGCTCCCAATGGGGGAAGTCGCCCCAGCCGGACATTCCGTGCACAGGGCGTAGGCTGAGCTGTTCTTAAAATACCCCGCAGCGCACTTTTCGCACTTGGCGCCGCCCGTGGCCGCCCCGTACCCCGGGGGGCACATGGGGTTGCAGGTTCCCGAGCAGCCTGTGCCGTTTGGCAGCAGCTTAAACTCCGTGAAGGGCTCCGTGCAGGCGGACTGGCTGGCGTTGCAGTTAAACGTGGTGTTTCCCGCCACAAGAGAGTTGAGAAACGTGCTGCCGGCCTGCAGGAGCTGGCGGCTGCCGGGGCTAGCCTCGAGGAGCCTCCGCCGCCCGGTGGCGCCAAAGGTATAGGCAAGCCCCCCCTGGTAGAACGCAGAGGTGCTGGATTTGATGCGGGCCACAGTGGCATCGCCGTAGACCTCCAAGAAGGTAAAGGTGGCCTTGTAGTTGAGCTGGTCGACCCGGACGAAGTTTACGAGCTCGATCGTGGCGGGGTCCAGGCTAAACTGCTCGCCCAGCCAGTCTGCGTATCCCGTGGCCATGCCCGACTTGAGCATGGTCTGCTGGCGGCTGGTCAGGACAACCGTGGCCGTCAGGTCGATGGTGAGTGTGACGGAGGTCGGGACGAGCTTCACGCACACGCGGTCGCCTGTCACACACTGGGTGGTCTTGACGGAGCACTGGCACAGCTCGATCTCCTTGTCGCTGCAGAGGGTGCAGTTTGCGCAGGACCTGTCGCGGACGGGGATGCACGCGAGCTTCTCAAACTCCTCGCCAGGCCGACACACGGTGCAGTCGTGGCACACGCCCTCGTAGTTTGGGGAAAACGTCCCGGGGGTGCACAGGGCCACAAAGACATCGGAGTTGTCCATCTGGGACATGTACTGGAAGTTGCGGAGGGAGGACAGTGGGGGGTCATTCGAAACGGCGTCGGCGTTGCGGAGGTTCACCACGACGTCTATCATCGTCGTGCCGGCCTCAGTAAGGGGGGGCGCGCACGCAAGGGCGGCTGCAAGAAAGAGCCATGTGGGCGCGCGCGGGCGCCTGCTGAGTCGGCGCATCCTACGTGGTTTCGGGGGATGGCGCCGGGCGCAATCTTAAATGCACGCCGTTTGGGGGCATTTCTGGATTCCATGTTCATTCACATTTACAACGGGTCCTCGACCTTGTCAGCGCGGACCTTGTGGGACTGCTCCCACCGGCTCTCGAGGTG
>Ga0209299_1001634_pt1 | contig 12243 bp, 8 predicted proteins | sample S_140806_MF_Meta_FD_187326 | JGI IMG/M metagenome (GOLD analysis project Ga0209299, IMG submission 187326) | Freshwater microbial communities from Lake Simoncouche, Canada to study carbon cycling - S_140806_MF_MetaG (SPAdes) (version 2) | ecosystem: Environmental > Aquatic > Freshwater > Lake ...
CCCACCCACAGGCGCCGCCCCACTCAAAATAACCGCTCCCCTAACCGTTGTACCTCCAAATGTACTTGGCGGAGAAATGCGCACCCGTGGCATCGGGGGTAGCAGCGTCAGCTGCGTCGAAACAAGCTGTGCCCCAAGACTTGCCGAAAGCTGCACGCTTGTGATGCTCGCAACGGAACCCGTAGCCACAAGCGTCGTCACCGATGACTGTCCTGCAGCAATCGTCACATCCGCCGCTACAATCACGCCTGCATTATCGCTGCTAAGCGAAACAATTGTGTCCGATGCCGCAGGCGCCGCAAGCGAAACGGTCAGCAGGCGATTCTGCCCTGAAAGGGAAATACTGCGATCAAGCGCCGCGCCGCTAAGTGTTGCCACCCCAACATTTGGGCCATTGACTTTGAGAGCGAGGGTTTTGGTGACATTTCCCCCGATGGTGTCGACGGCATTCACAGTGATGTTAAAGGTTCCAGCCGCCCGCGGGGTGCCCGTGAGTACACCCGTGACTTCATCAAAGACCATGCCCGCTGGAAGCGCGCCCGTCTGTGTGATCTGAACCGGGTTTGGACCGCCGATAACCACGTTGCGGTCCGGGTAGGCTTCGTTGAGTTCCGCTTCCTGGAGATGGTCAATCACACCAACCTTGCCAGTCACATCGAATGCCGCCATTTGGGCACCAACATAATCACCAACGACGACAACCGTCGACAGGTCGACGAGCACTCCATTAATGGTTTTGCTGCCGATGCCATGGATGCCATCCGGGCCGACACTTTCGCAGAGCGCCTCTCCGGTCTCGGGGTCGATCGGACCAACATAGGTAAAAAAGTCATAGCGTCGCGTTACGACTTCATCCCCGTTGTTGAGGTCTTCGGGAGCGCCTTCGAGCTTGCCGTTTTTGCCACCATCTTGCTTTTTGAAGTCCTTCTGCAGAATCTGCCACTCAACCTCGACTTCATCTGGCTCGCCGTTTTTCCAGTTACGGTCATTTGGATTCTTAGGGTCATCCGAAACCAGATCGCGGAGCTCAACCTTGCCATTATTATGGGTAGTTGTACTGGTCTCTTTGACCCAACTGGCTGGTCCAAACTCGAGGACAGGTACCTGCGGCGGCGGCGGGACAATGACGGCTTGGACCTGTGCCGGGACATTGTTTACCGCGGGGATGTAGTTAAAGGATGGCGTTGCGATATCCACTGCCCCTGCAAATGCGAGCTTGCCTGCTCCGTCATCCTTGAGCCAGCTGTATTTAATGCCTTATGTAACACCGTAAAAGCCAACGCCAAAGTGTTCACCACCGAAGTTAATGTTTGGATTGATGAACTGGTGGCCATCCGTTGGGAGAACCGGTCCAGCCGGGATCGCGGTGTACGCCTTCCAGCTACCATCCGGGTTTTTGCCGCTCTGATAGCGCACGAAAACCTTTGGATGGAGGGGATCCGAGAGGTCTTCGGTGATCTTTGGCGTGCCGTAGTGGTTGTAGTCGTAGGTGTAGGTAATGTCGCGGCAATATGCGCCATCGATTTCGATCTCAAACCCGTGGCACTCACTCCCGGTGTCATTGACCGCATCGAAGTTGTTAATGCTGCCATACGCCTGGCTCCCCATGCGCAGCATCGAGAAGCGACTGGTAGGCGTTGGCTTTGCGCTGGGCATCGCGAGCAGAGCGGGCCGCGCGATAAGCATCCCGATGATGGCAGGAATCACTGCCAGCACGAGTGTTTGATGCGGTTGAAAGAAGGCGCGTTTGCGGTGCGCGGTGGTTTTGCGGGTTGTTTGTGGGCCTGCGTGCCCGTTCGTGTTTCCCAATGTGACTGCCTCCGATGTGCGTCATGTAGTGATTACGGAAAGGTAACTGGTCGCTGTGGATGTGGTGGATGGTTGTGGACCACACCAGCGCCGGGTGGGACAGCCCGCTGCCAGCGACAAATCAGTCTTTGCATGACCGTATCACTGGGGGATGTTCAAAGACATCTTCCAAATGGCAGACAGAACCACTTATTTTCAGTTAACTTTTCAACACCCGAAAATGCTCGCTATGCTTCAGGCGCGCGTGTGTGGCTTCCTAAGGAGTGGAGCCTCCAAAAACATCGCTGCGAAGTGGCTGATGAACAATAACGCGACCGGCAGGACAATGTAGTAAATGCCAAACGCCGCTGGCTGCATCAGTGCTGTCCCCGGAAGGATGTGCTTAAAGAGCTGGATGAGCGGCAGGTGAATGAGGTAGGCGGTGTAGGAGATTTTGCCTAGATGCACAATGAGCGGCAGCTGGAGAATCCGTTGAAAAAATGGGCTGATCATGGCAAGTGTGAACAGTCCGATCGAGCATCCACCGGCATAGAGCAACCGCCTCGCCAGCGTGATGACCATCGGGTCAGCGGGAAGCTGTGACATACATCCAGCGATCACCACTATTAATAAAATAGACACGACACGGTGATGGCGTTTTAGGGAGTCCTGCAACAGCTCCCAGTGCCGCGCAAGAATGACTCCGGACACCAAAATGGGTAGGTAGGCCATCACCATCCCGATGGCAAAGATGGCTCTCGTCAGCATCCCCGGAGTGGCGTTCATCCCTTTGAGATAAATCACAGCAACGATTGTAGATGCGAGTAGTATCGCGCCAGAGGCTATCCCCTTATGGGCTCCACATTGTTCGAGCTTGGTCATGCCGCTGACAATGATTGGTAACAGCAGATACCACCTGGCTTCGATGACCAGTGTCCAGAAGACGGTATTCCCCCACACGTTGTAGAGGAAGAGTCCAATAATGACATCCGTGAATTTTGGCCGTGGGAACACGCTTGCAAGCGAGGTCATTTCCGAAAGTGAGATACCAACCCCTAAAACAACAAGCATCATGAATGTGAGGAAATACGCGGGATAAAGCCGTCGAAACCGCGCCAGCAAATAGGCCTTGGGGTGGAAGGAATAGCCACGCAAAAACATCGGGGCCGCGAGACAAAAACCGCTCAGGACGAAGAAAACTTCTACACCGGTGTAACCGAGGCTCAGGATGCTAGCGATTGCGTTTAGGGCTGGATTGGCATATTCGAGACGCGCACCATGAAAGACACAGTGATGGAGGATGACTGCGACGCAGCTTAGCCCGCGAAGTCCATCGAGGTAGGTCAAACGCGGAAATTCAGTCGTCTTATGCATCCAGCATCCATTGTACGTTTCGTACGAAATGGCGAACAGCTCGGGTGGGCGATGCGATCGCTTGTGCGGTGGATGCAGCGTGTAGTTAGGCTGTTTAGAACACAACCTCCGCGTAGGGGCGGATGTGTTTCATTAGGAGGCTATTCCGCAGTCAAATAACATCAAAAACAGAGTTTCGTAACGCCCGGCGGCATCGGCACGCACGAGATGCATCCACCGCGCAAGCGGTAACGCGTTTCCAGCGAAACAGGCATCATCACAAAATCTAACCGTTACGTTTTCCTGTGCGGGCGGGCACAGCGGCCCTCCCCTACGCGGAGGATTTGTTTCATCAGGAGCCAATGCCAACATCGATAGGCGTAGTTTCGTAACGCTCGGCGGCATCGGCACGCACGAGATGCATCCACCGCGCAAGCGAATACCCATTTCCAGCGAAACAGGCATAATCACAAAATACAACCGTTACGTTTTCCTGTGCGGGCGGACACAGCGGTCCGCCCCTACGCGGAGGATTTGTTACAAGAAGAGGCAGTTCCGTAGTCGAGAACGGAATTTACAAATCAAAAACAGCATGACACGGGCAAGCGTTATGAGCGGAGCAAGGTGTCCGCCAGAGGCCGGAATCCACCAACGCCGAACGGCAGATTAGCAATCCCAGCCGAAATGGGTACACTCAATATGCGTACGCCGTACAGACAAATGTCGTCCGTGCTGCGTAACGCCGTTGGAGAGTTCACATGACCGTTGGAGAGTTTCTTCGCAACCGCCTCGCGGATGAAGGCATCGGACACATCTTCGGTATCCCTGGCGACTATGTCCTCGACCTCTATCGCGAATGCTGGGATGACCCCCGCATCGATGTCATCAACAACACGGATGAAAACCATTCTGGCTTCGCCGCGGATGCATACGCACGCATCGCGGGCACGGGATGTCTCCTCGTAACCTACTCCGTCGGCGCAAGCAAAGTCATTAATGCCGTGCAGTGCGCCTTCGCCGAACGCTCACAAATGGTCGTCATCTCTGGCGCACCCGGACTCTCCGAGCGCCACGAAGGCTTCCTCCTACACCACATGGTCAACACCTTTGACAGCCAGCAAAATCTCTTCGCCGAGATCACTTGCGCAAATGTCGCCATCGATGACCCGGCTGCCGCACCACGCCTCATCGATTCCGCATTCCGAGCGATGCGCGAAAACCTACGGCCGATTTACATCGAGATACCTCGGGATGTGGTCAAAATGGAAATCCCGGATGCTGCGCTGGCATCATCAATGCCGCCATCTGAAAACCCAACCGACCCCGAAGACCTCGCCGCCTGTATCTCGGAAATTGCTACCTGGCTTGCAACCAGCCAGCGCCCAGCAATCCTCGCCGGTGTCGAAACCGCACGCTGCGGCCTCTCCGAACAGCTCGTAAAATTCGCGGAAGCACACCGCATCCCGATCGCACTCGCCCTCCACAGCAAATCCCTCATCAATGAAGACCACCCGCTCTTCGCCGGCATTTACGGCGGGACGGCATCCAATGATGCAACCATCAAGCTGGTCGAGGAATCTGACTGTCTCCTCTTGCTGGGTGACATCAAGACCGACATGGCGCTGAACTTCCAACCTGCGAAGTTCAAAAAACCACAGGTCATTGAAGCCACCATCGACCAGATCCGCGTCCGTTCACACAGCTACACCGCGATTCGCTTCCAGGATTTTTGCGATGCTCTCTTCGCAATACCAGGCACGCCACGCCACGAGCCAACCGTCCCGAGCGGCTTCCCCCTCCCCGTGTGGAACCCGGATAGCAGCAAGGACATCACCACCGCAGCGCTCCTCTCCGCCATTAATCACCACCTCTCCGCAAAGCTTGCTGTCATCGCGGATGTCGGGGATGTGATGTTTGGCGCGAGCGACCTCCATATCCACTCCAGCTACGCGTTTCTCTCGCCCGCCTATTACACAAGCATGGGCTCGGCGATTCCCGGGGCGGTTGGGATGGCGTTTGCCCGCCCGGATGTGCTTCCAGTCGTCCTCGTGGGCGATGGCGCATTTCAAATGTCGTGTACCGAGCTCAGCACGCTGGTACGCTACAAGAAGTCGGCGATTGTGGTCGTGCTCAACAACGATGGCTATACAACCGAGCGCTACCTCCTCGAGGGGGACTTTAACGACCTCCCGATGTGGAATTACGACCGTATTGTGGATGTTATTGGGGGAGGGACCGGCTGGGTTGTCCGCACCGAAGGCGACCTTGCGACTGCGCTGGATACCGCACTCTCGAGTGGCGGCGTGCATGTGCTAAATGTCCATGTCGACCGCTACGATGTCTCGCCGGGGCTGCGCCGCGTGACGGAAGGTCTGTCCCAGCGGATTTAGATGTAGAATCCCGTCAGGCCTGCAGTGGAGCAGTCCACTGGAGGGCATGCGATGCACAGTTCATTGGCATTACTTGGCGGGACTCCGACGGGCATCTTGCCTGCACCGCAACATCCGACATTTACACCGGATGCAATACAATCGGCGGCAGCGCTCCTAGAACGCGGTGAAACAGTTGGCCTTGGGCGGACGCACAGCAGTATCGTAAATGCGGAAGAGGCACTCTCCCGCTACCACGGTGGCCGGCATGCGCTCGCCCTTGGCTCTGGAACCGCTGCGATTCAGGCTGGTTTGATGGGACTTGGGTATGGTCCCGGGGATGAAATCATCTGCCCGCCGTATACCTGGGGCGGTACAGTTTCACCGATTCTTGCTTGTGGATGTATCCCGGCTTTCACTGATATCGACCCAATCACGGGGAATATGGACCCGGCATCTATTGAAGCCGTGATCACCCCGCGCACCAAAGCCATCATGGTCGTTCACCTCTATGGCCAGCCTGCAGATATGGTTGCCATCAATGCGATCGCCGCTAAACACAACTTAAAGGTGATTGAAGATGCATCCCAGGCGCATGGAGCACGCATTAATGGAACGGTGGTTGGCAACTTCTCCGATGTATCGGCGTTTTCATGCATGGGCTGGAAGCTGCTCGGGCTTGCGGAAGCGGGCTACTTAACGACATCCGATGAAGATGTCTTCTGGCGGGCGGCGATGACTTGTCAGCACTACGGTCGTGCGGGTGAGCCGGACTTTCCAAAGCACTACGAGCAGTATGTGGACTCGCTTGTAGTGACATTTCGGTTGAGCCCGGTCATTGCTACGCTGTTTCCAAGCCAGCTGGAAAAACTGGATCGTGAGATCGCGGGCCGCCGTGCAAATGTCGACATCCTGAGGCCGATGATTGCTGATTGTAAGCTTGCAACGCTTCCTGTCTATGCCCCCGGGATAGAGCCATCCTTCCATATCGTCAACCTGAACTTCAACATCGAGGAAGCCGGTATCAGCCGTGATACCTACTGCAAGGCGTTAGCGGCGGAGGGGCTTGAGATCGGCCCGTACGTTCCGACGCCGATTTACAAGTGGAAGCGGTTGCTTTGGCAGGACTACGATGGCCCTGAAATCTGGTGGCAGCGTATTTTGCGCGATTATGGTGCTGACTACCGGGGGATCGAACGCCCCGGGACCGAGTACAAGATTGCGCGGGATTTGCTGATTGGCTGGAACTACACGGTTGCAAACACGGCGGCGATGGAGCGGATTGCCGCGTGTTTTCATAAGGTTGAAGCCAATATCGATGCCCTGCGTGACTGGGAACGCGGCATCGAGGCGGATGCCACTATCGCTGCGGTCAAGGCTGCGCGCCGCGCAGTTGCGCTGCATAAAGAACATGAGTAGGTTTGGGGTAGATGTGGACCGATGCACATAAAGTCTTAGGGAGTGAAAAAGGGTCTCAAATGCAGTACGTAAAGCTTGGTAAGACGGGGCTGGAAGTCTCCCGTATTTGTGTAGGGTGCATGGGTTTTGGCGATCCTGAGCGCTGGCTGCTCAAGTGGGTGGTCAATGAAGAGCAGGCGCATTTGGTGATCCGTCACGCTCTGGAACAAGGAATTAACTTCTTCGACACGGCGAACATTTATGCACTTGGGACGAGTGAGGAATATGTTGGAAGTGCGCTGAAGAAGTTTGCGAGGCGAGATGATGTTGTTCTGGCGACTAAGGTGCATGGCCGGATGACGGATGGACCGAACGGCGCGGGGCTCTCCCGTAAGGCAATTCTCGCCGAGGTCGATAACAGCCTCCGGCGCCTGCAGACCGATTACATTGATTTGTATCAAATCCACCGCTGGGACTATGGGACACCGATTGAAGAAACAATGGAAGCCCTCAACGACATCGTCCGTGCGGGCAAGGTGAGGTATATCGGCGCATCCGCGATGTACGCTTGGCAGTTCCAAAAAGCATTATTTGTGAGCGAGAAGCATGGCTGGGCGAAGTTTGTGTCGATGCAAAACCACCTCAACCTGATTTACCGTGAGGAGGAGCGGGAAATGCTGCCTCTGTGTGCGGATGCGGGGATTGGCGTAATTCCGTATAGCCCGATGGCAAGTGGCAAGCTGACGCGTGCGTGGACGGAAGACAGTAGTAACCGTGCAGCTACGGATCAGATTCTGCGGATGAAGTACGGAGCGAGTACGGATATCGATGCGCCAGTATTGGAGCGCGTCGGGGATGTTTCTGAGCGCCTCGGTATCCCCCGTTCGCATGTGGCGCTGGCGTGGCTGCTGCAAAAGCCGCAGGTCGCAGCCCCAATTGTTGGCCCAACGACGATTGCGCATATTGATGATGCCATCGGCGCCATTAATGTGACATTGTCAGCGGAAGACATTCAGTGTTTGGAAGAGCTCTACGTGCCGCATAAAGTTGTGGGTGCGTTGTAGGATCAACGCACTCGGTTAGCCTCGCGTTGCGATCAGCCGAAAGCCGCCGCGTGTCCCGCCGGGATGTTCGGGGCGGCTGGCGCCGCGGTTGGTGCAGCGAAAGCTGTCAGAGTCGTATTTGTGCCATGAGCCCCCGCGGATGCAGCGAAACTCACCGCGCGCTGGGCCCGTCGGATCTGGAACATCTAATGTGTCAGTTGGATACGGCCCATAGAAGTCATCCAGCCACTCATTGACAATTCCAGCCATATCCAAGAGCCCAAAGCGGTTTTCAAGCGTGCGTTCCTTGCGGATGACGGGCGCGGTCTTGCCGGAGTCGCCAAGCTGCTTTAAAGAGCACCAAACTTTCGTTGTGTCGAACGTGTCGCCCCACGGGAAGATGACATCTTTACCACCGCGGGCAGGATATTCCCACTGTGCTTCGGATGGTAGTTGGAGATTGATTCCCACGACGTTCGATGCCTAGGCGAGGTAGCCACCTTTGCCTTTTTTGCCGACGATGTCTAGCCAGTTGACATTGACCACCGGGTGGTCATCCAGCCAGCCCCACTCCGGCGCAGCGGGCATCCGGAGTTTTCGATTTGCCGCTGTGTATTCCCGCCACATCCCGACGGTTACGGGAGTCGCCCCCATCCGGAATGCGGAGATGGAAACGAGGTGTGGGGGAAGCTCATCGGCGTAGTGGTCGTTTCGATCAGCAGTTACGTAGCCGCGCCCCATGTTGAACTGTCCGGCGGGGATGTCGCAGAGCTGCTTGATGTAGTCGTTGATGGTAAGTGGTGCGGTCATGCTAGCGCATTTTACGTTGCCGACTACCAAACACGAATCAAGACTTCTTCCGTTTGAACGGGTAGGCCAGCTGTTTAACAAACGACATCGGGACCGCTTCGCCACTCACCCCGTAGCTCGCGGGCCAGCGCGTCCCAGGCATCAGAAATGTTCCAAAGAGCATGTCAAGAACCGGGAAGTGCACGGCAAAGTTCTTGTCGATGGCTTCTTCGTCAGCTCCGTGATGCCAGTGGTGAAACTGCGGCGTGGCGAAGATATAGCGCCATTTTCCCATATCAAAGCTCAGATTTGCGTGGATAAAGACGGAGTAGAGCGACACAAATCCGATGTATGCGTAGAGCGGATACATATCGAATCCCAGGATAAAGGATGGAATGTAAATCGTGCTCCGGGTGATCGCAAGATCAAAGATGTGCAGGCGGTTCCCGGCCATCCAGTCCATTACTTCGGCTGAGTGATGCACAGCATGGAACTTCCAGAGCCATGGTATTTGATGGAATGCGCGATGAACCCAGTACTGGACAACATCCGCGAGAAACATAATCTCAAAGAACTGCACGATAGCGGGTTGTGACCGAACAGCGGCTTGGAGCGCGGGGATTTCGGCCCAAGAAAAGAGCACAAATGCCGGTCGCAGCGTGAGGTACGTCGTCAATTGGACTAACAGGGCGCTGATGAAGAAGTAGGTTGCATCCAGCTGCCAGCCCTTCCGGAAAACGCTTTGCTTTAGTCTTCCGTAAAGCTTTTCCATGGGAACAAAGATGAGGGAGTAAACGATCAGGCTGAGCAATGCATAGTCGAGGCCAAGATAGTAATCTTCGTTGAGGGGCGCATTGATTTGTACGCGGGACCCGCCGAGCATGACTGCAATCGCCACGATGGACATCCCGGTAATGCCAAGAATCTTGCTGTGTCGCAGCATCACACTGGTTAGCCCGAGCAGAAATGCGATGACGAGATCGAGGTGCAGCACAAGGCGCATTAGCGGCAGTGGATATAAGAAGCGAACATCGGGCATCGTGAGGACGCCTGGAAAGTGGAAACAAAGAACGGCCAGAAATCCGATAACGGCCATACTTACTGAGAGGGTCCCACTGATCCAGCCTTTACCAAAAGCTTTGCTGTTATCCATACAAAGTGCCTCCTGGAAACAAGTATCTTAGCTACACCAACCGAATGTACTGACATCCGGACTTAAACATTTGGATTGTAGCCGAAACTCGCCTATATGGTGGCGAAACAGATTTACGGGAGCGTAAAAAAACAGCCACCTGAGAGGTGGCCGTTGAAGAGGTTCGGTTATGCAGTACCCGAATATGAATGCACATAGTTTATGCGTTTCTAGATCCCGCTGTACGATGTAAAGATTAAGGTTTGTATTGATTATCAGTTTTTTTTCTGAAGTCAAGCTGCTGTCAAAAACGAAAAAACCCTCCGCATCTGGAGGGTTTTCGGCTAAGCGGGCGGGGGGAATCGAACCCCCGTGACCTGCTTGGAAGGCAGGAGCTCTACCATTGAGCTACGCCCGCAAGGGCTCTGTAATACTACCATACTCCTAAAAATGCGCAATTTGGAGAGGTGGATTTCGCTACTGTTCGCTCGTTTTGCTCTGAAAACGGGGCAAGTGCAGTAAAAAGTGAGCCTTTTTACGCACCCTAAAACAGCAAAAAAGGCACCCTTTTGGGGTGCCTTTTAGGGTGGTCCATGACCTCGCGTCGTCTTGATCTCACAGTACGAGCGATTCGCTAGCTTCAGCTCACCTGAGGAAGTCCGATCGAAGGCACAGCAAGACTTGGGATCTTTATCGATGGCGATCGGCTACATCTCTTCGCCGAAGATGCGGTAGACGAAGCGAGCGGGTGGTTATTCACCGCTAGAAACGCAACTAAGAAGATCGCCAAGAGCCGTCACATTATTATTTCTAACCTAATCCTGTCATGGTTAGGTTTGGTGAGGAGGGCAGCTGTAAGGCCGGCCGCCCCACCGTGCCCAGTCGATAACACTACTCCACTCTGGTGGCAAAGAGTCCACCTTGCCCTGTCCATGCGAGTGCAACCATCCCCTTACTACTCGCGGTGAGAACGGGATCATTCGCCCCCTCAGCCAGTGTCCGTATCGTGCCCGTGGGGTCTTGCAGACGTAGTTTTCCAGGGCGACCTACTAGCCACGTACACCAGGTGCCACCCTTACCTGAGGCAATCCAGGGCTGCTGACCAACCTCGATACGCTGCTCTGGCTTGCCGGGGATGCAGGTGTAGACGACGTCTTCACGCCGCCAAGCGCTGACAATCCCGTTGTTGGCACTGGTTGCAATCATCCCGCCGTCCATTGGGCAGGCATTAAGGAGCCAAGAGCCAACCCCAAGCTTCTGCGCGGGTGTAAAACTCTTCCCTTTATCACTCGACCGGCAGAGGTACATGTCCCGATTGCCTTCAAGGACGTTGCGAAACATCACCAGTAGATCTCCCGAGGAAGTGAAGCAAACCGAGAGGTGACAGCATTCGCAGACCGTGCCTGCGGGAGAGCGATAGACGAGCTTGTTACGGCTCCACGTTTTGCCACCATCAGACGAGATGGATGCAACGACGGTCGTACCTTTCTCACGCAAGTCAAGCCAAGCGCAAGCCAGCGTACCATCGGGTGCTGCACTCATCGCATGAAGCCCTTCGCGCGCTGCTCCAAGGACATCATTCACCGTCGCGGGGCCTTGCCAGCTCGCTGCACCATCCGTTGAGCGCCAGACGAGCAGCTCTCCATCACGCCCGCTCCCCTGCTGACCGTAGATCGCTGAGACGACCATCGTTTTGACAGAGATTGCCATACGCGGTCCACGCCGCATACCAAGTGCAAGGCGCCCCACCTGTGCGATCTTGACCGGGGTAGTAAATGTCGAATCTCCGGCACTTGTAGATGCCAGGTAGAGCGCGTTTTCTGCACCAAAGACGACGTGCATCGTACCCTGTGCGTCCAGTGCCAGCGAGGGCCCTTTAGCGCCGGGCAGATTCGTGATGCGGAGAGGGGGCGGCATATTCTTGTCCTTTTCGACTACTAGACGGTGATGCTTCCTTCGTACCTACCGATGCTGTACGTAAAGGTAAACCTACCTGCCTTTTGAGCCGTGAATGCAATCACTGTTTTCGGGGCCTTCACCTCATTGGTGATCTTTAAGTCTGCAAAGACTGACTCCTTGCAGTTTTTCGGACAACTTGGTGAAGCGGCGTTTGTTATTAGTCATGCCCGAAGGCGTGCCTGGTCATAATTGCCTGGTCTCTCACAACCCAAATAGGACTGCCTTCGGTGGCGATTGTACCAAGTCTCGATCCACTGAGAGATGTCGTCTTTTGCCTACCGGCGGGTTTTGTAAGTCACCCGATGAACCAACTCATAAGACACCTCACATTGCCATAGTGACTCTTAGTGACACCGTAGTATCTACCAGATACCCAGTACCCCAGAGTGAATCAACGTCTACAGTCCAGCAA